>Ga0208428_1001111_pt1 | contig 11463 bp, 22 predicted proteins | sample DEB08_DNA_11_FD_184535 | JGI IMG/M metagenome (GOLD analysis project Ga0208428, IMG submission 184535) | Aqueous microbial communities from the Delaware River and Bay under freshwater to marine salinity gradient to study organic matter... | ecosystem: Environmental > Aquatic > Marine > Coastal ... | reverse complement strand
TGTTACTTGCCCTACATTTGTATTAATTGTGTGTTCGACAACATTGATAGTGATATTACCATCTGCAGCAATATCCACGGCTCCTGCACTTCCTGTTAACTGTGTTCCAGTTACAGGTGCATTAGCATTACCTGTTAAATCTTCTTCGCCGATATTTGCATTAAGTTGAATACCAGTAACATCTAGATTTGCATCTGCCGTTACTGTTTCATCACCAATTAATGATTGTAGTTCTTGTCCTAATACGGATTGATCAACACCGATTGAAATAGATACAGAACCAATACCTGTTGAAAGTGCATCAGTTAAATTTCCACTACCCCAAGCAAATTCACCCCAGGCTTGTTGGCCCCATGAATCTCCAAAAGTTACATCAATGCCATTATCACCCCAGGCTTGTTCGCCCCAATTATTGGATCCCCAGGGTGATTGTGACATTAAAAACTCCTTAGCTAATTCTTAGAATAGCAGCAGAAGTCGTGAATGCAGGGAATTGTATAGTGAATGTTCCAGCAGTTGCAGTTTTGTCTCCACCGAAATCTAACACACAAACCGCTTCAGTAGTACCCGTACCACCATTAGTTGTTGTATTATAAATTAAAGCACCTCTTGCAGTAAGAGTTACTCCAGTAAAAGATAAATTACTAAAATTAGTAATTGCAACGCCTGAAGATACTTTCACTCCAGAGTTAACTAAAGCTTTACCACCTGCAGTATATCCTGCTGGTGAAGATACTTCACTTGTTGTTGCGTAGTTAGTTGTTGATTCTCCTAATATAGCAGAAGAGTCATACATTGCTAATTTGAATGTATCACCTCCAGCTGAATCAAAATCATGTTCACCTGCTAGTAATTGTTTTTTAAATGAATTGCAAATTGCATTTGTTGTTATTGCCATAATTATTCTCCTTTATTAATTTTATGGTGATGGCGAATCTACTTTAACTCTAGGAACACCATCATCAAATTCTGCACGTCTTCTTCTTCCCATTTGTTGAAGAGCAAAATTCTGTATCTCTTCATTATACTTACTTTTATATAAATTGTACATATCCATGGGTCCTTTTAAATAAGAAAAAGCTTCAGTTAATACACCGTGTAGTAACATTGATTCTTGGTATGTTGAAAGAAATGTATTGTTAGAAGATGTAAATTCTGGTGGATCTGTAATGTAATTAATTTGTATAGTGTATGCAGAATCTGGTGTTGGAGCTACAAGAATATTATTTTCATCCCAATTTGCCCAATATTTAGGTAAACCAGTTGCTCCACCGTTATTATATTCAGATATAAAACTTGTGTCTCTTTTCTCTAAAAAAGTTCTATCACTTCCGTTAATTGCTTGAACGGATCTCATAATAGTTAAATCAGCAGGTAAGATAACGTATCGATTACCACTTGTGAATGTTGATGTAGAGTATTTTCTTAAATCATCATAATCAACTTTACCTGCAACATCGAGTTCAACCGATCTGATAAAATCTTGAATGATTGCATCAGTTAATACATTACTATCGACTTCAGTATAATCTCTAACTTGAGTTAAAAAAGCTGCATGAGTAATAGCCATTATGATATCTCCACGGTTACTGATCTAAGTTGAATAGATAATTGTCTTCTTCTATTTTGTAGTGATGGATCTGCAGGAATCATTTCTGAAGTCCCTTGATTACTAAATGCAAAATCTCCTGGTAATTCTAAATCTGCAACACCAACTGATGCTCCACCAGAATCTGCAAATAAACCTGCTATTAAAGTAGGTTGTTGAAATCTTTGTGATCTTGGATTTTTTAAAGCTATTGCATCTGCTTTATGGTATGGTGGATCCAGTTGTGGATGCTTTGGTTCATACTCAGATATATGAACTATAGAACCATTCCATTCTTTGACCATTTCTGTATATGGAAATGCTTGTCCACTTCTATCCGATATAGCTTGTGATTTTTTACCTCTTGCATATGACATTACACACCATCTCCAAAGTAAGTTTGAGGTGATATATAAACAGAAGTTCTAGAACCATCTTCATTTAATGCTCTTAATAACTCATCCTCATACAATTGTTTTAAAACTTGTATTCTATCTGGTGCTTTCTTTTGAGATAAATAATAAGCAAGACCTGCACACATACATGGTAAAAATCTATAAGCAATATCTGCAGTATTTGTAAATGCACCTGCATCTTCTATTCTGTTAATTGTATAATATTTTAAAGTTGTATATGTTGTTGCATCTGGAGCTAGATATAAACTAATTGTTGGTACTGTTTGTCTGTTCACATAATATTGTGAAGGTTGTCCAGTTGCTAATTTGTTTGGTAAAGCAGCATATGCTGATCTATCAATTTTTGTAAGTGAAATATCATTAGTAGATGAATTATCTCCTGCAGCTGCAGTTGTAGAAATGTATGCTTCTAATACATCATTAACATCTGTTGGAGTATTATAAGTTGCAGTTCCTGCAGTTAAGGCTTGTTCATTGAGTTGAACTTTCCAAAGGTGAATACCTCTGTTTCCCCATTCAGCAAATAAAAGATTTAAACTTCTTCTGGCACTTCTTATATCATTACCACTATTGGTTCGCATACCACATCGTTCATATGCTTCCTCAATAATATCATCGATCTGTAAATCGAATGTTGTGGTTCCTGATGTTGCCATAGTTCATTACATTAAATCTTTATAGTAATCCATAGATTTACCAGGGATTAAATCTTCATCTTGTAGACCCATACCAGAAGTTCTAGCTGCGCCATAACCTTGCTTCATTTCACCACCCATAGATTTTTTCGCTACCTGTTGCTCAGTTGCTTTTTGATATAAATCTTTCATAGGAAGTTTCATACCATTTTCTTTGGATAATAAATTCATACCTGGAGAAGCAGATGCTTTTTTCTTCATAGTTTTTTTCAAAAGACCTGCACCTAAACCTGCTGCAACTGCAGCACCAAGAACAGCTTTCATTGGTTTTTTCATTTCGCCACCTTTAGATTTTTTTATTATCTCCATAGTTTTTTTAGCTGTTGCGGCTGCTGGGCTAGCTGCACTTCCTAATTTTTTAAGAGCATCTTTAAGTTTTTGTTTTGTTTCTGAAGAATCTGGTTTAGTATTTTTAATACGATTCTCTAATAATTTTTTAAGTCTAGCTTTTCTAGTAGGGTCGTTAGACATTTTTTCAGCTTGTTCTGGAGTAGGTCTAAACAACATATCTTTTGGAAATTTCTTAACAGTCTCTCCACCTTTGTTAGCTTTCATCATGCTTCCTTTTTTAGCATAACCCATTTTATTTCTTACATCTGTAGGTAGTTTACCTAGTGATTTCTTTTTGTCCGCTGGGACTGGTTTTAAATTCTTCATAATTCTCCTTAAAATTTTATATGTCTATCATACCACCGTAATATCGCTTAGTAAACGTCTTGACGTTAGTGGGTTTAGGACCCACATTACCGGCTGCTCTTTTCCTCGCAACAGCAGAACGCTTTTCTGATTCGGTCATTCGGCTTGCTTTTGCAGCAGGCACGCATTTGGGGTACTTTCTGTTTGATCCATTTGCAGATTTTCTTCCACATTCTTTGTATCCTCCTCCTTTTTTAGGTGCAGATATATCTACCCATTTTTCTGAGAACCATTTATTTAGTCCTCCTTTTTTAAATGTTTTACTAAAATTAAATCCTATATTTTTGCTTTTACCAGTTTTACTTCCTGTAACTCCAAAAGATGAATTTTCACCTTGTCTTGTAATACCTAGTTCTAAAGTACTATTGATATTACCTTTTTCTTTTTTTAAAATAGGTTTTTCAGCCCCAACATTAATTGAAGTTTTTCCTTTACCAATACTTAAATCTACTCTTGGTACACTTACTTGTTCATCTTCATAAACATTTACACCACCACCAATTGTAGTTCCTTTTAAAGATTTTTTTAAATAATCTGGTATGCCTGTTTTTTTTCCCATTAGAATACGCCTTTGAACCCTTTACCTTTAATCGCGGCTCCAGTTCCTCGGACCTCGCCACCTTGGTTATAATTCTTAGCACCCTCTGGTCTCATATATGTTTCTGGAAATTCTTTTGCAGGATCAAATTTTTTACCATCAACAATAAACGGATCTCCAACATATGTAATGTTCTTATCTCCCATAGCCATCTCTCTAGCTTTAGGCATTTCTTTTTTGTCAGCTTTTTTCTTAGCTGCAATTAACATGTTACGTTTTCTTTGTTCTTCAATTTTTCCTTTTGGTGGATTTGATGCTACTGGTCTTACACCTTTTTTTGTGCTTTTTTGTCTATCAATTTTTGCCATAAATTCTCCTGTCTTAGCTTTCTTTGGTCCCCAATCTTTTCTTTTAGTACCAGATGGGTCTTTTATTTTACCTGCACAAATTTTAGAAGCATATGCATTAGCATACGCACTTGGGTATACTTTGAATTTTCTTTTAGCGGCCGCTTTGCCTCTAGCACATAGTTTAGTCATAGTGTCTAAGCCTTGTTAATTGTACAATGTAATTTATTGTACCATTATTTGCTTATACAGTAAACGTCTTGGCTAGTGGGTTTTTCTTACGTTTGATAGCTTTAATAACTCTTTGTTTCTTTTGCTTCTCGTCTCTGGCACCTCTTAGTTTGCCTTCGACTTGTTTTGATATTTGTCCTCTACCTATTGTCATACTAAATCTGTCGCTTTCCCTATTACTGGTTTATATTTTGTTTTACCATTTTCATCTCTGTATGCAAGTAAAAATTGTTTTCTACCTTTTTCTGGTACATAAGATACGTGGCACCATCCACTATTAGGCTCTCCTGGAACATAGTATTCTAAAATCATTTGGTCATAATCTAAGTTTTTATAAACCCAATCACAAACTTCTGCATTGTCTTTTCCTGGACACTCGAAATCAACGGCTTCAGCTTTGGCATGTTGTGAATTAACTGAACTACCTATTTTTACACAAAGATTAGGTGACCTAAATCCCGAGGTCACGATTACAGGCCCGAAATGGTCACGTACGGGTTGAAGTATATTTTCACACAGTCCTTTTAACTTTTCTATTTGATTTGCATTAGGATTATTATCGATATTTAAACGAACTGCAGTGTCCGATTTGATTAACTCTTGAAGAGTAAAGTTTCTTGAAAGGTTCATTATTTCGGTTGAATAATTTTATTTATACTATAACTTCCATCTACGTTCTTGTAAAGCTCGGCCTCTACCTCCCCACACATAAATACTTTGTTTTCCATTCCCATATTTCTAGTGGCTTCTCGTTTCATTTTAAGACAGGTAGATAAGCTGTCTTGTATTCTGTGTTCTACAAGCTCACCATTTATAAATAAACATAATGCAAATACTAATTTTATCATTAATGATTCCCATTTAATTTACCAATATTAGCTCTTACAGAATCTTTTAACTTTTCTGTATCAATTCTTAATCGTTCTACATCCATTTGTAGTCTTTCAATATTAACTCTATTGTTCATCATACCATCAACTCTTATCGTTAATTTTTCTAATCCTTCTGCAATATGTTCAAGTAACATAAACTGCTCTTGGTCTATTGGTTTTTGTGCAGAAGCTTCTAATAAGTCTTGTTCAAATAATTTATTAGCTGTCTCCAATGCGTTTAATCTTTCAATTACACCGAAGGCAAACCATGCGCCTACAATCACTGCTGCGACCAATCCTATTAAATTACGTAACGGAAGACCGATACTTGTGTTCTCATCGATTTTTATTGACATGATAGGCACTCATCTGAACCAGAATCTAATTCAGCTAATGCCTCCTCTTTACAATCCTGGCTACAGAATTGATCTAGTTCATCTTTTGGTTGAAACTCTTTTTCACATTGTTTACATTTTTTCATTTATACCCCTTTGTTAACCATTTTATGTATTTCTTAAAAAGTGTTTTAATAAACTTTTTATATTTAAAGTTTATTATTTTAGATATAATATTATCCAACCATATAAAGGCATCGTCAATAGTACCTAAAATTTTATACATAAATTTATCAAACATTATTTACTCGCTATCTTTCCCTTATTAATACCTTCTTTAATAACGTATTTTTGTGTGCCATTAGCACCTATTTCAACTTCTTTTTTTAAATTTTTAAATAATACTTTTTCTTTTTCTGTTTTATCTTTTTGTTTTAAAAAAGACTCAATTGTTTTTGTATCTCTCATAATTACTCCTCTACTTTTTCTTCCATTTGGTAGAACATTTTATCACTATCTTCTGTAACCATGCTAGTATCTTCTGCATCCCAGTATGTAGTTTGGACTTTATAGTCAGGCCAGCTGTTATCAGTAGTGTATGAATTAACATGCCACAAAAGGCGATTGTTAGGCTGAGCAGCATAATTCCCGTTATCAAGCTCCAGTATATGTGCACACTTATGTTCTTGAGGAATTTCAGAGTGTTCCACGTCCAAGATATTAGTGTCTGGATGTGCCCAATCAATTGTAAATAAATATTTGCCATGATAAAACTTTTTGTCTAGTCCTAAAAATTTTCCTTTTAGACCATCCAACCAATCAAAGCAAGTAACACTAGGCCAATAGCTAAAACAGTTCCACAATTCCAATTCGTTCGTCTGCATATTCGGCACATCGGCTCGGTCATACGATTTTTGGAAAAACGCTGAGATAGGCAAACGCCAATAGCACGCACCATTAGGTAACATGATGTTAAATAAGATTGCACGACCTGATATACTTGTGATACTGAAGACCACACAGTCTTCGCTTTCTCCTTGATGTTCTTTAAGATCATAAAGATACTCCTTCCTTATCTTACAATAAATTGGTGGTATGTTAGCATTTAAATAAGACATCTAGCATTTCCATCTTCGTCTAGCCTGTCTTAATCTTGAATTAGGATCCTTAGCAGCTTTAGGGAATTGTTTCATTTGCCCTGCTGATCTTGCACAAAAAGACTTACGTCTCTTTGCAGCTTTTGATCCTGGTTTTACTTTGCCTGTTACGGCAGTTTTTAATTTTGATCCTGGATTTTCTCTTCTGTATCTTTCAACACCGGCTTTGGTCATACCGGCACCAGATTCAGTTTTTCTAAAATATTTTTTGGTTTTAGGGGGTTGAACGTCACCCCCTCTTTTAAAACCAAGTATATCGTTATAATACTTATTCAACATAAGTATTAACCATTCTGACCTGTTAAGTTTGGTCCTGAAAATTTATCAGTTAATAAAGTTACTGCAGTAACATTTGTTGCTGTAGATATATAAACTCCATTTGGAAATAAAATACCATCTTCAGGTAATGAGAAGTTAATCACATCACCAGTAGGAACGTCTGCTGTAAATAAATTTGTTCCTCCAGAAGATGAATCAGTATTTAACTGAACCAATCCAGCACCACCTCCACTTGATGCAACAATAATACCTTTAAGTCTTACAGGTGCAGAAATAACAACAGTTGATGTTGCAGTCCCTGCTACTCTTGTTGCTTGTATATCAGCTTTAGCTGCCATAGTTTTCTCCTTTAAGTGTGGCTCCCGAAGGAGCCACTAATTAATTGTTACGCTGCAAATGCAAACGCACCAGTAACAGCTGCTGCTGCACCAGTGAATTCAGTTGCAATTGTCCATACGCCATCTTCAAAACACATGAAAGCAATTTTGCCACCAGTTGTTAAAAGATTAGTTGCTGCGTTTGCTGGAGTGAAAACTAATTGTGTTTCACCTGCTGCTGAAGTATCAAAAGTTACTTCATTTGCTGCTCTTGATTCAATTAAAGAACCAGTTGCCCAAACGTCAGTTCCAGCTGCATTGAAAGTTAAAGTGTTAGTTCCGCCAGCTGTATCTTTAGCTTGAACGTAAACTGCAATTGCACCTTTAGTTGCTGCTGGTAATGCCACAGCACATGCTGCTGCACCAGTGTAGTCTACAGCTGCAATAATTCCATCAGCGATAGAAATATTTGCACCTGTTGCTGTGTCAGCGAAAAGTAAACCTGTTAAATCAGGCATACCTGAACTGTATCTTGTTGTAACTGCTCCTGTTGTTGAGTTTTTAGTAGCTATTTGAAAGCCACCTTCAGAACGTACCGGTCCTGAAAAAGTAGTTGATGCCATAATTTTCTCCTTTGTATAGCGTTCGTTATGTAGTCTCTATACCGTCTGCCTAGCCAGTCTACATAATAATTTTTTCTAGGTTGTTTATATTATACATAAAAAAAGGGGCGATGTGAACACCGCCCCTTTTCAGTAATACTGATTAGTATTTATTAACTAGTTGGTAAATTTCCGTTACCAAAAATACATCTTGGATCAGAGAATCCAAAAGAGTATCTTTCTCTAGCTTTAAATCTCATGTTGCCAGTATCGAAGTCACCTTCCATCGCTGTCTTAATTGGTGATCTAACGAACATTTTTAGTCCATTAGGAATATCAGTCAATAAGAAGTATGAATCAGTGTCAGTTAAAAAGTTATTAACTCTGTAACCTTCTGGTACCATACCCATATTAGCGATAGCATTGATGTCATTATCAGCAGTTCCAACTCTCATTGGAGACTTCATGATTCTCTCAGCAGTAAATTGTAATTCTTTTGGAATTATCATTTTTCTACCTGAAGCAGCAATTTTTAGACCTCTTTCGTCTACAAATCCTGCAATGTCAATCAATGATTGCTCAAGTGAAGTTTCGTTAAGATCTGCAGCAGTTGCAAGAACGTTTGAGAAAGTACCACCTGTTGCTAATGGGTGTGAAGCATTAATTAATGATACTCCATCTCCACCAGTTACTGTAGTTACTTGCGCATTGTTCAATACGTTAGCAGCTTTAACTTGCTTCGTGTTAGCCATAGATCTTGCAAGAGCTCTTGTGTATCTGCCCGCAAGTCTATCGTATAGGTTGTCCTCGATTGCTTCCTCAGTGATAGAGAATGCTAATGCGATTGTTTCGTGGTTGTATCTAGCTGTGAAAGTTTCACCTGCTTGATCGAACACTACTCCAGCACCTTCTTGTTTAACTGGTGCAGAAGCGAAACCGCTTAACATTACTTCCTCTTCGAAAGCTCTGTCAGATGTTTCAGTAGTAAAAATTTCAGCATGCTGATTTTCATATCTACTGTATTCCAGGCCGAATAAAGCATTCAAACCTGGCTCTAGTTCTTTAACTAGTTGTGATCGTGATATTGCCATAGTTATTCTCCTCTATTATAGGCCTGTTCCACTTCTGTAGAAGTGGTTGTTGATTCTAACAAGAATGTTAGCATTTGATGTCGAAGTATCAGAATTATCTGGGTCCTGCGAAATATCAATTGCTTGTATCGGTAAAGTGTTAGTTGTATCACCAGTTGAGTGATCTAACTGACATTTAGATATTCCTGTTTGTGTTACACCTGTAGTGTTTGTAACATCGTAATTACTGAACAGATTTGCTCTAGTAAAAGTCGAATCAGAGTCTACAAGAAACACTGCATCAGGGTCATCAACAACAAATGCTGTAATGTCACCTGCTGCAATACCACCTGGGTAGTAATTTCTGTATGTCGGCTTTTGAGTAGTTGGATCTGTGTAAAAACATCCGTTAAAAACGCCCACGATAGGCACAGTAGCACCAGTAGAATGTCTGTCAATGTTTCCAGTAGTTAATGGAATAACCATATCACCTTGGAAAATTGCAGTTGTATGTCCACTTGCAATTGTGTATCTATTTTGAGCTCCTACTAATGGTGTACCGTCTAACTTTCTGTACGGTCTTAGACCGAACTTTTCAAGTACGTTTGCCATAGTTGTTTTCTCCTGTTATGTTTATATTATCCAAGCTATCTCAGGTAGGTAATGCAAAAAAATTATTTTTTACGACTACCACCAAAGGTAACTCTAGACTGCCTATCAATATTGATTGGCATGTCCGGGTGTTGTTCCTTCATAAGATCTCGATCTATCGCGTCTGTTCTGTCTTGAGTAATTTTTCTAAAATACTCAGCACGACTTTTCAAAATCTCCTCCGGTATCCTTGCCAACACAAGGCCACCAATTCCGATTAAACCAGCATGTTTTCCTTCATGGATTACAGGATAATCATTTTGACCGATCTCACTTAAAATGGTTTCGGCTTTTACGAATTCCCAACCTTCTCTAAGTTTCTTAGATACATTACCTGGATCTTCGAAACCAGCGGTTGAAACCCTGATCCATCTGTGCGCATAACCTTGCGGTGCAGCTGGCGCATCCAAACTGGATGGTGGAGTCCAATCTTTTTTACGAGTTGCTTTTTCTCTCGTACTAGACTCGCGTGAAGTTTTGTAGTTTTCCATAATTAAGCTCCTTCCTTCACGTATTTTGCGTATTCCTCTAGTGGCACCCCTAATTTCTTAGCGATAACTACCTGTGATTTGGTGAGTTTCACAGACTTGCGTCCACCTGATCTACGACTCACAGAAGCTACGTTTTGGACGGGTTCTCTTGTAGCCTGTTTAACTTCAGTCGTATCCTGAGCAAATTTCTGAGGGAAATACTCCTTCATACGTTTGTTGATTTGATTATAGTATTCATCACTCTCTGCGTCAATTCCCTCCTGCAAAAGGTCTTCGTGTATTCCCATAGCAGCAGAAGTTAATACCCTATCAGAGCCAAACCATTCATTATCCTCAGCCCATTGTTGAGCTCTAGCACTTATTCTTGGTTGTGGTGCATCTGGTTGAGCGACCTCTTGAGCAGATTGTGATTCTACTTCTTTTTTCCGAGACTCTTTGTCCTGTAGAGTCATAGAAACTTTTTCTTTCTCAACTGATAATTTTGTAAGCGTATCTTGTGCCTCTAAAATTGCATCAGTATCTTGAGTTTCATATGCTTGTTTTAATGCATTTTTTGCTTTTTCTCTTTCAGCATCAATTCTAGCATTGTATTCTTTAAGGTAATTGGTATCAGTCTCCTCATATTTATTTTGAGCAGTCTCATATTTATTTTTCAAACCTTTCGCATAATCAACGGCAGCTCTTTCTCTTCTTTCAGCTTCCTTAATTTGAAAAGTTAACCTTTTAATTCTTTTTTGAACTTTTTCAGAATAATCTTCTAAGTCAGAAGGCTCAGAATCTTTTTCTTCATATCTTTGTTCAAACTTAGGTTCAGCTTGTTTTGTTTCTTTCTCAGATTCTTTTACTTCCTGCAGAAGTTCCTTTGCAGTTTTTTTACCAGAAACATCTGTGTAACCTAAATCAACTTCTTCTTTTTGTTGAAATTCAGATGTGGACTCTTTTGGAGTTTCAACATCTATTACTTGATCATTAACACCATCAGTATCTAATTCAACTGATGGATTTTTTTCTTGTATGTCAGCCATTTTCTATCCTCCTTAATAATGGTGCAAAATATCAGCTGGATTAGAAATGGTAGAAATGACTTCATCATCATTCAATACCCTTACTTCACCACCTTCTATTTTGAATCTTGAACCTGCGTACCTACTAAAAATTACCCAATCATTTAGTTTGCA
>Ga0208428_1001105_pt1 | contig 11493 bp, 17 predicted proteins | sample DEB08_DNA_11_FD_184535 | JGI IMG/M metagenome (GOLD analysis project Ga0208428, IMG submission 184535) | Aqueous microbial communities from the Delaware River and Bay under freshwater to marine salinity gradient to study organic matter... | ecosystem: Environmental > Aquatic > Marine > Coastal ... | reverse complement strand
CTGTACGTAGTCAGGCAGCAGATGTTGCACACCATAACCTAGAAGATATAGAAAAAAGACAAGAATTTGATAGAGAGCCGTGGATACATAAAATGGCACAAATGCATTGGACACTAGATGAACTTAAAGATGGAACAGCATGGAGACACCTAAGACGATGGGCGATAAAATAGTAGTAGTAACAACCTTTCATAAAGAAGGTATGGATGTTTACGGACAAAGATTTTTAGATAGCTTTGCACATAATGTTGCTAAAGCAATTAAATTAATTGTATATACAGAAGATTGTACTCCAGTTAACCCTGACCCTAGTCAAATTACTATACTTGATGCAAAACAAGAACTTCCTAAACTAAATGCATTCAAAGAGCGTTGGAAAGATGATCCGAAAGCAAATGGCAAATGTCCGTGGCCAGAAAGACGTCCACGAGATTATCACAAAGAATTTAAATGGGACGCAATAAGATTTGCTAACAAAACATATGCAGTATTTGATGCTTGTAACAAATATTATGGCAGTGGAAAATGGGTAGTATGGATGGATGCAGATACGTTTGTACATAGTCCGTGGAATTATAAAGATTTTAAAAATTTACTACCAGATGATCATTGGATTACATATGTTGGTAGAGGTAAGGGTGTTAACCCTGGACCACATGGAAAAATGGTTGTAAAGAATTGGCCTGAGTGCGGATTCTACGGTATCAATATGAATCATCCTGTGGGCTGTAGTTTTGTAAAAGAATTTGAACGTATGTATGAAGATGCAGACAACGGTATCTTTGCACTAGAAGAATGGCACGACAGTTACGTGTTTGGTAGTTTGTTATTTGAAATGAAAAACGATTTTCCTAAAGCACTCGATTACACAGAAGAAATTCTTAATAATGGTGCAAAGTCAGGCGGCGGAGGACATCCATTAATAAATAGTAAACTTGGACAATGGTTAGACCATATGAAAGGTGATCGAAAATTTACAGGGCATAGTAAGAAAAAAGATCTATTAATAAACCGAACCGAGTCTTACTGGCAAAAGGTAAAATGATATTTTGTTTATACACGGATTACGGAGCACTAAACAGTAAACCAGTATTTGAAGCATTTGCTAAAAGTTTAACAGATGCAGGCCATACTGTAATATATAACGAACCATATAGAGTTATGGATCATTATAATAACTACGATGTTGCTGTTATATGGAGCGTTCTATGGAACGGTCGAATGAGCAAAAATAAACAAGTATGGGATATAAACAGAAACAATAATAAACCTGTAATTGTGTTAGAAGTTGGCGGGATCAAACGGGGCACAACATGGAAGGTAGGATTAAATGGAATCAACAGAACTGCTTACTTTGGTGAGCAAAACAATGATAGGGCTAGGGCTACTAGCCTGGGACTGGTTTGTAAGCCTTGGAGATCCGACGGCGATTTTATTTTAGTTTGCGGACAGCACGAACAAAGTGAACAATGGAGAGATCAACCACGTATGAGTGACTGGGTAATGTCTACTATTGAAACTATACAGCAACACTCAGATCGTCCTATTATATTTCGTCCACATCCAAGATGCCCGTTGCCACATATTGAACACGAATTTAAAAACGTTATTAGACAAAATCCTGTAAAGATAGACGGTACATACGATGACTTTGATATGTCATTTAACAACGTATGGGCTACTATAAGCTATAGTAGTAACCCGGGTATACACAGTGTACTACAAGGTGTTCCGGCGTTTGTAGGGCCCGCATCGTTAGCGTATGACGCCGCTAACGACATAGACTTTCTGCACGACATAGAATCTCCAATGATGCCAGATAGAACACAATGGCTGAACGACTATGCACACACTGAATGGACAATAGAAGAAATTTCACAAGGCATTCCACTTAAACAGTTGACAAATAAGATATTTTAAGTTATACTGTATGTATGAATAGTATAGCTACCATTGAAGATTTATTAGAAGTTTCTGCAGGACTCACCTTACACCCTAAGGTAGTAATAGAAAAAGAAGACATGACTATCATGCATAGTATTGCACGTCAAGTCTTTAAAGGCACTGCACTGACTGATAGACAGTGCGCTCTTATGAAAGAAAAGTTGTTAAAATATAAAGGCCAATTTGAAAACTTAGATTGTGATTTTGAATTTGCCATTGACCAACTTCGGAAGCCATTACGCGAAATTGATCGTAGTAAATATATTAAGATAGTTGACTATCCTGAAGATGCTGTAGTTGAAACTAATAACTTAAAATGGATTAAAATACGTTTTCCGTTCAGTAAAAACGTTATCATTTTTATACAACAGCTAGTGTATAAACTAGCAGGATCTGCAGAATATATACACAACAAAGGTTCGCATGTCCATTATTTTAGTTTAACAGAACTTAGTGCATATCATATTGCATCTGCATTCAAAGATAAAAACTTTGAAATAGATCAAATGATTTTGAATATACATAACGAAGTTAATAATATTATTAATAATAAAGAAAATTATATTCCGGGGTTATACAATGGCGTTCTTAAAAATATTAACCCAAACGCATTAGCTATTCTTAAAGAAGAATTAGGGGAGCCATTATTAGTTCCAAAAATTAAACTGATAGATAGGCATAGAAGATATGGTATTAGTTTTATTGATGAAAATCGTCCTCCTATTATAGACCTATCTTCAGAAATTGCTGTAAGAGATAAAGTTGAATTTTTATGTAAACCTAGTAAGTACAGAACAAATGTATTACTAGAATCTTTGTATAACTTAGATCGATTTCCGTTACTAGTTGTATTAGATCCTGAAAATCCAGAACAAGAGTTATACGATTGTTTTAATTTCTTTAGACATATTTTACCAATAGAAGAACAAAGTGTACTCTTTAGATTGTCAAACTCTAGTTCATTAGGTACAAGTTTTAATGAATATGTAAAAGATAACAAATTAAATAATTGGGTTGACAAATCAACAAAAGTAGTGTATATTAGTAAAGATAAAGTTCCAAAATTATTAATTAATAATGAATGGAGCCCGATCGCGTCAGTTGTATTTGGATCTAACTTAAACAGACATGTAAATTCTTATATAAACGGAAGATGTGATTTAATTATATTAAGAGACGAATATGAAAGTCCAATGAGGAAGTATTCTAACTACTATGGCTAGTTGTAGATTAATAATTGAAGATGAAGTAAACATCAAACTGGAAGGGCTAGAGGTAGATGTACGACGAAAACTTGCCAACGCACTCAAGTTTGAGGTACCATACGCACGATATATGCCTCAGTATAAACTTGGACGATGGGACGGGAAGGTGGCTTTCTTTGGCATCGGTGGCACTGGTTATGTTAACCATCTCGACACTATTGTGGATGTTCTTACTAAAAATAATGTCCAGATAGTAGACATTGATGATCGTAGACATCCTATACAATTAGATCTACAACCTATTACAGAACGCTATTGGGCTGATCAAGGTGTGGTATGGCCAAAAGGACATCCAGCAGAAGGTGAAGAAATTATTCTGCGTGACTACCAAGTCGAAGCTATTAACAACTTTCTACAAAATCCACAGAGCTTGCAAGAAATTGCAACAGGTGCAGGTAAAACAATTACAACTGCAACACTGTCACACATTAGTGAGCCATATGGACGTAGTCTTGTTATTGTGCCTAACAAATCGTTAGTAACACAAACAGAAGAAGACTACATCAATTGTGGGTTAGACGTAGGGGTGTACTTCGGAGACAGAAAAGAACTAGGTAAGACTCACACTATATGCACTTGGCAAAGTTTAAACATACTTGACAAGAAGCATAAAGATGGCTCTGCTGTATTAAGTTTAGCAGAGTTTTTAGAAGGTGTTAGCACTATTATTGTTGACGAAGTACACCAAGCAAAAGCGGAAGTTCTTAAGAACTTGCTTACACGCAACCTACGCAACGCTCCTATCAGATGGGGTCTTACTGGAACTGTTCCAAAAGAAAAGTTCGAGTTTGAATCTATCCATGCTTCATTGGGCCCTGTGATAGGGAATATTACAGCAAAGGAATTACAAGACAAAGGTGTACTATCACAATGTCATGTAAACATTGTACAGTTAATGGACACTGTAGAACATAGAGATTATCAATCAGAATTAAAGTATCTAACAACTAACGAAAAAAGATTAGAATATATAGGCAAACTATTAAGCACAGTAAAAGAATCAGGCAATACACTAATACTTGTAGACAGAATTTCAGCAGGAGAAAAACTCCAAGAACTAATACCAGGATCAGTATTTGTTAAAGGCGATGTAAAACTAAAAGATAGAAAGGACGCATATGACGAAATTAACCAAGGAACAAATCACGTGGTCATTGCTACGTATGGCGTTGCTGCCGTCGGCATTAATATCCCTCGTATTTTTAATCTTGTTCTTATAGAACCAGGCAAAAGTTTTGTTAGAGTAATCCAATCAATTGGTAGAGGCGTAAGAAAGGCAAAGGACAAAGACTTCGTGCAAATATGGGATCTTACAAGCACTTGTAAGTTTGCGAAGCGGCACCTTACACAGCGTAAAAAGTTTTATAAGGAAGCACAATACCCATTCACAATTGAAAAAGTGGATTGGAATTAAATGAGAATATTAACTTTAGATAACAAATGTTATCACTTAGACAACTTACCAGAGCAAATAGACGACGATGTAAGATTTAGTGTACTAGACAATAGCGATGCTTTAGAACCTGATTTCTTTTGGGTTCCACTAATCTTTTTAGAATCTTTCAGCGCACCTGCTATGGTTTTAAATATAGATGGATACGAGATCACTATGCCTGTAGATTGGAGTGTTGCTGTTGGAGATTCTGAAAGCGGAAGTGACTTAGAAATACTTCCTTTAACAAGTATTAATGACAGAGGCTTTGAAGCATTTCTATTTAATCCGTTAAAGGGGTTTAAACCGTCGTTTGGAAAAATAAACATTGTAAATTTTTATACAGATGTTAAATGGTATTTTCCAAAAATGAAAAATGGACAATTACTAAGTGTGCCAATTACAGATGGGCACAATCCCGAATGTGCATTCTTTGTTAAAGATATTAGTAGACAAAGTGAAATTATAGATTTTGGAAAGTTGTTATAAATGGAAAACATCTATCATAGATATTTAAATTTACCGTTTGAAATAACAAAGCATCCGATGTTCGATACAGAACCAACTGAGATGAAACATCATGATATTAATCCATATAGAGATCCTCTAGTCGATGAATTTCACAAAGATTTGGGATTAATAATTAATCATACAGAAGTGTTTTGGACACCGCCGGGTGCATCATTGCCTGTACATGCAGATGACGTAACACTAGATAATCATGTAAAAATTAATGTTACTTTCGGTCCAGAAGAAGGACGAATCCGATGGTGGCAATCTAATAATACACGAGTAGTAACTGATACAGAAACTGCTAAACAAATGCTTAATGATATAGATTTAAACACAGCAGATGAGTTTAGTGAAAGAGAACATACTAATGTTCTTGCAAATAGAGACGAGTGTACACTAGTATACGAAGCTAATACTAACCGTCCAAGTCTTGTTAATGTAGGACAACTACACGATACATATAGTCCTTCACATGCAGGGCGTTGGACTCTTTGTTTTGTTCCAGGTAGACCGAATGGTCATGGTTACATTTATTGGGACGAAGCAATGGAAATATATAAAGATTATATTATTGAGTAATAAATTATGGCGATGGAATGGCTAGAAAAATTAAGAAAGAAAACTACAGAAAATTTAGAAAGACCGGTAGAAGAAAACCCTCTTGATAAAATAATAATTGAAAAGGGAAATCATCCTGAAGTTAATAAAGTTTATGAAGCACGGTGGGTTTGGTATCACACTATATTAGCAGTAGAAATTTTCTTTACAAATATTTTGTTAGTAGCAATATTATTAGTAATCGCATTTAAATTATAAGGAATAACATGAAAGCAGGAAAAATTTGGGGACAAACTGAACTTATTCACGCTAACGGTGTACTAGAGTTTCACCGTATTGAATACAAAGCAGGATACAAATGCTCAGAACATGAACACAAGTTTAAGTGGAATGGTTTCTTTGTAGAGTCAGGCAAAATGCTTGTACGTGTTTGGCAAGACGACCAAGGACTAGTTGATGAAACTATCCTTGAAGCAGGTGACTTTACACAAGTTAAACCTGGCAAAGTTCATCAATTTGAAGGACTTGAAGACGGCGTGGCATTTGAACTATACTGGGCAGAATTTAATCACGATGATATTGTACGCAGAACAAGTGGAACACAAGTTGGAAAAACTAATACCAAATGAAGCACTGATATATGAACGTGCTGATGGCGTAGTTTATGCTCGCTATAGAGATCCACCGCACAATAAACTTCCTCGTTGGATAGTTGGAGGTGACCCGGGCGGAGTATCACGTGCCCAAGGAAAATTGTTACACTACGGCGATTGGCAAGATTTGTGTGATATGTGTGAACAAAACGAAACACTTAAAAAACAAATGGATAAACTAGTAACAACATACTGGATTATAAAGGATAGTAAATGAAAATTATTGCAGGACCTTGCCAACACGAAACACTTGCACAGAGTGCAGAGATTGCTAAAGAATGTAAACGTGTGTGCGACAAGTATGGTATTGACTACTACTTCAAAGCAAGTTTTGACAAAGCAAATCGCACAAGCGTAAATGGCAAACGGGGTGTAGGATTGCATCCTTTTGTACACGATATACTTGCATTGAAAGACAAGCTAAACGTAAAAACACTAACTGATATACACGAAGTTGATCAAATACAATACCTTACACATATTGTAGATGTGCTGCAAATTCCTGCATTCCTTTGTAGACAAACAGATTTAATTGAAGCAGCCTGTGCAACAGACTGTATTGTAAATATTAAGAAAGGACAGTTCCTTGCACCCTGGGACGTCAAGGGTATACTAAGTAAAACTGAGGGTGCTAAAGAAGTTTGGATAACAGAAAGAGGTACTAGTTTTGGATATAATACACTTGTTGTTGATTTTACTGGGCTACAGTACATGCTTGATAATTATGATGTTCCTATCGTGTTGGATGCTACTCACGCAGTACAGAAACCGGGGGGTAAGGGTGATAGTAGTGGCGGCAATCGTGATTATGTGCCTGGGCTCACTCGTGCTGGGGCTGCTCTTGGGATCACATCCTTTTTTATGGAAGTCCATGCTGACCCTGATAATGCACCCAGTGACGGACCTAATATGATTAGGTTGGAAAACTTTGAGGAGGTAGTGCGTGACATCATCAGCCATTCTTATACCCGCTAGATACGGCAGTACACGCTTTCCAGGTAAACCGTTAGCAGCACTAGGCGGTATTCCTATGATACGACACGTATACGAACGTTGTCGTAAAGCAGCAAAAGACATTAATGCAGATGTATTTGTACTTACAGACGACAATCGTATTGCAGAAAAATTTGAACCTAGTCAAGTTTGGCTAGATGAATTAGATTATGCAAATGGTACAGAAAGATGTGCAGGATTTGTATCTTCTAAGTTAGGTAGACAGTACAGTCGTATAGTTAATGTACAAGGCGATATGCCTGATGTAACTACAGATATGATTAAGTATGCATATTATAATCTTAATCAATACACAGTAACTACTGTACACACAGACATGGACCCTGGATTACGCAAAGATCCTAACTCAGTTAAAATGATTGAAGGTGCAGGAAAAGCTCTATGGTTTGGTAGAGGCTTTACTAAGTATGGTAAACACCACTTAGGTGTTTACGGATATTGGGCTACTGAATTAGAAAGATATCCTAGTATGCCTGTAACAACAGAAGAAGATATTGAGCAATTAGAACAATTACGTTGGCTTAAAAATGGTTGCACAATTGGCACACAGAGTGTATACTTTAATGGTATAGAGATTAATTCACCTGAGGATTTAGAAGTTTGGCACGAAAGAAAAGAAAAGGCCCATTAACAGACAAAGAGTTGCAAGAAGCAAATAGACGTCATGATGAACAGTTTGGCCGACAAGACGTAAAAACTTGGCGAGGCAAATCTAACAATGTTTACGAAACTGCTGAGCGTGACACATTAGGAACTGCTTGGAATAATAGACTTCAATATAAAGATAATTGGTCTAGCAAATCTAAAGCAGCACAAGACGCAGTATTACGTAATCAAATTAGAATAAAGAAAATGAAAAATGAGTAAGTTACCAGTAAAAGATGTACTAGCAGCTATTGACATGGGTGCAAGAAATGTATATGATGAATTGTCTGACGAAGAAAAGAAACAAGTAAACTTTTGGTTGTTAAATAGATATGTTAGTAGTGTTAAGGGTAATCGAGAATCACAAGAACTTGCTGTGTTTAAAACAAACGAATACTATAACAAGAATTGGAACGAGCTAGGTACACGCCATCCTAAACTGCAATGGCAATTGTTATGTCAAGCAGGTAACACTGGTAAGATTGAATATCACCAATGGATTGGCTTTAAGAAAAAGACAAGCAATAACAATGCTGTTAAATTGTTAGAACAAATATATCCAACTATGAAACAAGATGAGGTAGAATTACTTGCTGGACTATCTTCAAAAAAAGAACTCAAAGAATTGGCTGAAGAATATGACATTGATGTCAAACTCTGATAAGCCGTACATATGCGAATATTGTAATAAAGGGTACATGAAAGAAAGTACTCTTTCTGTACATATGTGCGAAAAGAAAAGACGTTGGTTTCAACAAGACGAAAAACGAGTTCGTTACGGATTGTATGCATTCCAAAGATTTTACAAATTAAGCGCAGGAACAAAAAAAGATAAAACATATGCAGACTTTGTAGACAGTCAGTATTATAATGCATTTGTTAAATTTGGCAGTTTTATTAGCAACGTAAAACCTTTATATCCAGAAAAGTATATCGATTATGTAGTTACTAGTGGTGTTAAATTAGATCATTGGACTCGTGATAGTTTATATGAAAAATATGTATTAGAGTTTATTCTTAAAGAAGATGTACACACTGCACTTGAACGTTCAATTAAAAATATGGTAGAATGGGCTGAAGATAAAAGTGCTCCGTGGAATCATTATTTTTTATATGTAAGTACTAATAAAGCAGTTTGGGATATTAAAGACGGAAAAGTATCTCCTTGGCTTGTGTTAAATTGTAAAAGCGGAAAAGATTTATTAAAGAAATTTAATGATGAACAATTAGAAATGGTATACCATGTTATTAATCCACAACACTGGGCTATGAGATTTAATAGACTACCACTAGATGTACAACTAGTAAAAGATGTTGCAAAGGAATCAAATTTGTGAGCAAAGCATTATATTTCTCGTTGTATTGCAAAGACAAAAATAATGTAGATTACTATTCTATGTTGTACCATGCCTTACAAACATTAGAAAAACACGCTCCTTTTGATTTTGAAGTTGTGGTATTTTATTCAACGCCAAAATTTAATTTTCATACATATAACCATTTAGGTAAGTTTAATCTAGTAAAAGATTTTCCTTGGGTTAATTTTTATCCTAGTGAATTTACAAAATATAATAAAGACACACAAATGCACAAATGGTTTAACTTAAAATATGTTTTTCAATTAGGATACAAACGGGTATTTTATTTAGATTGTGATGTTATTTTTTCAAAAGACCCAAGTCACATATTCGACGAATATCCTAAAACATTTGGCATATATCATATGTTAGAAGGATTAGATACTCCTATAGCAAAAGTTTTAGGTCAGGCAGGCGCAGCAAGCGGCCAATGGATTATAGACAATGATACTTTTCAAATGGCAAATAACTTATTAAATAACTTATTTGATAGTATAGTAATTAAACGTATAGAGTTGAGAAAGATAGCTTACAAAATATTAGACAAAAAAACAGCTGATTGGTATTGTACAGTTGACGAGCAATATGCAGCCCAAATGACATTAAAAGACAAAGGTATACCGAGTATAGCAATGCATGCCGACGCTGTTAATTGGCACAATGTATTTGAAGTTAACATAAAAGATCAAGACATAGAATTTATCGATTTAAATAACACAAAAGTATTACATTACTTAGGACACAACGGTTATCTTGCAGTACCAAAATATTTACACACATTACCAATGCAAAATAAACTAAAAGCGTATATTAAGGAAAACAAATGAATTTAGTATTTTACCCTAACCCTATATTAGAAAAAGAATGCAAAGAAGTTGACATCGAAAATCCAGGATTTGATCCTGTAGAACTTAAGAAAGAAATGGTTAAGTTTATGATCGATCGAGGAGGAATTGGACTTAGTGCTAATCAAATTGGTATGGATATAAAAGTCTTTGTTATGGGAGATAGCGAAGGAAACGCAAACATTTGTATTAATCCAACAGTGCTACAATATACTGAAGATACAGAAACAGAACTAGAAGGATGCCTAAGTTTTCCTAACATGTATGTTAAAGTTAAAAGACCAAAGGAAATACTTGCTAAATTTTGGAATGAAGATTTAGAAGAGCAAGTTGTTAAAATTGAAGGATATAGTGCTAAAGTATACTTGCACGAATTAGATCATTTGTTAGGCATTACTATGAAAGATCGTGTTAGTAAGATAAAATGGGACATGGCTACAAAGAAAGCACGTAAGATAGAGAAACTTTATGCCTGATATTGATATAGATTTTGCTGATAGAGATATAGTGTTGTCAAAGATACAACATCGTGTTGCTGTCATAAACAACGAAAAGAAACACAATACAGGTGTATACGTAACTGAAATTCCACACAATCCTGTAGACAATTATTCAACTATTGATTATAAAACTGCCGAAGATAGAGGATACTTTAAATTAGATTTTCTAAACGTAAGCATTTATAAAGATGTACAAGATGATAAACACTTACAATCACTTATGGAGAGACAACCCCTATGGGAACTTTTACAACACGAAGAGTTCGTGGATCAGCTATTTCATTTAAATGGCCATACGTCAATTCTGAAACAGACTTGCCCTACTTCCGTGGAACAATTAGCTGCCGTCCTTGCTATGATACGACCCGCGAAGAGACATTTGATTGGGAAGACCTGGACGGAGATAATGAAGGAAGTTTGGACGAAGCCAGAGGGTGATGAATACTATTTTAAGAAAGCACACGCAGTGAGTTATGCAATGGCTGTTGTTGTACACATGAATTTATTATGCGAGAAACTTAATTCTTAGGCCTGCGAACTAATTGCACATTTTTACGTTTTACTCTTTTAATTGTAAGATTATTTAAATTTACACACGGGCCTATTGTTACGTTAACATCCTTAGTATTCATAGTTAATAGTATATTTCTAAACCTATCAAATTCGCCTTTAAGGAAAATGTTAATGGGAATCATTCTATTTGATTCCCACCACCATACATCACCTAGTTCTAAAAAATGCTGTTTTTCTTTATCTGAATGTATGT
>Ga0208428_1001100_pt1 | contig 11502 bp, 11 predicted proteins | sample DEB08_DNA_11_FD_184535 | JGI IMG/M metagenome (GOLD analysis project Ga0208428, IMG submission 184535) | Aqueous microbial communities from the Delaware River and Bay under freshwater to marine salinity gradient to study organic matter... | ecosystem: Environmental > Aquatic > Marine > Coastal ... | reverse complement strand
GTGAGGATGCGGCGAACTTTGCTACGTTGAATCCGCTTGATAAGTATTCATCAACAATTGGTACATCTGAAGCAAACCTAAAATTGATTAGCACAAGCGGCGGGGCGTATCAGCAAATTCGCAACACGTTTGGAATGTCTAGTGGCAAATGGTATATGGAGTGGGTGCTTGTTTCTCAAGGCACTGCTGGTAGAACTGGTGCATCACTTGTCAAGTCAAACAGTCCACTTAGTGGCGCTGCTGGCTCAGACCTTTATTCATGGGTTTACCACGCAACAGGGAGTGCCTATTTTAACAACACAACAATTGCCTTATCAACCGGCGCACTAGCACTTGGTGATTTGGTAATGTATGCGTTTGACGTAGACACTGGTAGTTTTTGGATGGGTAAAAATGGCACATGGGCAAATAGTGGAAACCCTACAACTGGCGCAAATCCACTTTATACAGGATTGACTGCTGACGCTTTCTTCTTTGGTGGCTGGGCTTACAACACATCTGATGTAGTTGCGATGAACTTCGGTCAACGACCCTTTGCCTACACCCCACCGACAGGCTTTAAGAGTCTGAACACATACAACCTGCCTGACTCGACTGTTGAGGATGGGAGTGAGTATTTCAATACGGTGTTGGCGACCGGGAACGCTTCGACACAATCAATTACTGGAGTTGGATTCCAGCCTGATTTTGTGTGGCTTAAGGTAAGAAGTGCAGCAGTTAACCACATATCTTACGATGCCGTTCGTGGTGCTGACAACTATTTGGTTCCAAATTTAACCAATGCAGAAGGTTCAGGCGGCGGTCAAGGTTTAACATCTTTTGATACTGATGGGTTTACATTAGGCAATATAAATCCAAACTCAAGTGGTTCTTATACTTTTGTCGCATGGAACTGGAAAGCCAACGGCAGCGGCGTAAGCAACACCGACGGCATCATAACGTCAACTGTCAGCGCCAACACTACGGCTGGGTTTTCGATTGTTAGCTGGACAAATCAAGGGACTAATACTGACACGGTTGGGCATGGCTTGGGTGTTGCGCCAAAAATATATATCTCAAAGAAAGCAAGCACAACTGGCGATTGGTTTGTGTTCTACAGTTTTGTTGATGGTTCGCACGACTATCTTTTGTTAAACAGTAGTCAAGCAGCAGTTAACCATTCCATTGCATTACCAACCAGCACGGTATTCACAACTGGCGCTGGTAACACCGATAGATATATTACCTACTGCTTCGCCGAAGTCGAGGGCTTTTCCAAGTTTGGCTTCTATACGGGCAATGGAAGTGCTAACGGGCCGTTTTCGTATTTGGGGTTTAGGCCTGCGTTTGTGATGATTAAAAGTACGGGCGTTGGAACTCGTTGGATTATATGGGATGCCGCGCGTGACACCTACAACGTAGCCGATAAAACGCTCGCACCAAACCTCAGTTCGGCAGAATTTGTCAACGCGCCGTATTGGTACGTCGATTTATTGTCCAACGGCTTCAAAGTGCGCGGGTATCAGTCTGGCGACACAGAAAATAACTATCCCGGCAGCACATACATTTACATGGCATTTGCCGAAAACCCATTTAAGAACGCATTAGCGAGGTAACAACAATGTTCATGCTTAACAACAACCCTTTGCCTGTTGGTCGTGCTTTCACGGCTAATAGCATTCAATACCCAGCAAACTGGCTACGCCTTGCTAGTGCAGCAGAGAAAGCCGCCATTGGCATCACCGAGGTGGCAGACCCTGTTCGCGCCGATGACCGCTTCTATTGGAACGGCGATGTCAACCTGCCTAAAGAGTTGGCAGACCGCGAGGAAGTAGACGCCGAGGGCAACCCGATGTGGGTGCAAGTGCTGGGCGAGGTCGATGGCGAACCAGCAATGGTGGACTCTGACGAACGGCTGGTTACCAAAGGGCTGAAGTCGCAATGGATTGCACAGGTCAAAGACACGGCTGGCAAGATGCTGGCTGCGACTGATTGGATGGTGATTCGTAAGGCTGAACGTGACGTAGCGATTCCTGCTGATGTGGTGGCTAAACGTGCTGCCATCTTGGCAGAGGCAGAGAGACTTGAAACCGCCATTGTTGCTTGCGATAATGTCGAGGCGCTGATCGCGGTAGTACAAAATCAAAACTGGGGTGAAGCATGAGCACAATAGCAGTCAACGCCATCACAGACGCATCGGGCGGCAACACGGCGTCAATCAACGGGGCAACGCCGACCACCGACAACCTGATGGGTCGCAATCGCATCATCAACGGAGATATGCGGATTGACCAGAGGAACGCTGGGGCGAGTGTGACACCTACAAACAGCCAGTATTTGGTTGACCGTTGGCAGGCATCACTTACGCAAGCGTCAAAATATACAGCGCAGCAAAACGCAGGGTCTGTTACGCCACCCACAGGATATTCAAATTATTTAGGGTTTACGTCTTCTTCTGCGTACTCGGTAACTTCTGGTGATATTTTTGGCTTTGGTCAAATCATTGAAGGCTTTAACGCAGCAGATTTTGGGTGGGGCACTGCAAACGCACAAACAGTAACATTGTCGTTCTGGGTTCGTTCAAGCCTAACGGGTGCTTTTGGTGGGGCTGTAAAGAATGATGGGGATACCCGTAATTACCCTTTCACTTACACCATTAACAGCGCCAACACTTGGGAACACAAAACCGTAACCATTGCTGGAGATACCTCTGGCACTTGGAACTCCACCAACGGTGTGGGAATCAACATCCGCTTTAGTCTTGGCTGCGGCACTACGTATAGCGGAACTGCTGGTGCATGGACTGCCACTAACATCTGGCAACCAACGGGTTCTACCTCAGTAGTCGGAACCAACGGCGCTACCTTCTACATCACAGGCGTCCAGCTTGAAGCAGGCAGCGTAGCCACCAGTTTTGAACGCAGGATGTATCCGCAAGAGTTGCAACTTTGTCAGAGGTATTTTTTCAAGAAGCAGTCTGAGGCAGTAGACGCATTACAGCTGGCTGTTCCTTATAATGGCTCTACATCAAATCAGTACCTTACTTATTTCTACCCTGTTGAGATGAGGGCTGCACCTACTTTTGCAAACCCGTCAAATTTTTATGGGTCATCACCACACGTAGTATACGCTGGTATTCGCAATGCTTCTATGCGGTGGCTTGTTGGGACAGATTATATGCAAGGCGTAACCACATTTGATTTAAGTGCGGAGTTGTAATGTATAAACTTTTACCTAACCATCCAATAACGGGCCAGGAATCTAGGGTTGTAAAGCGCCTGTCCGACGGTGCCTTTATCCCCTTTGACGAAGCCAACACAGACTACCAAGAGTATTTGAAGTGGCTGGCAGAGGGCAACACGCCCGAACCTGCTGACGAGGTGTAAGCATGGGTGGGCTGCTGTATACCATCCTGCTTAAGGTCGGGTAGTGATCGACCCAATCACCGCCTTTACCGTCGCCACGACGGCGTTTAACACCATCAAAAAGGCGGTGGAAGTTGGGCGTGAGATTGAGGATGTCGCGGGCTATATCGGTAAGTTTTTTGGGGCTAAGGCCGACATAGCCAAGGCAGAAGAAAAAGCCAAAAACCCACCAATATTTAAAAAGCTGCTGTCCGCTGGCTCGGTAGAGGAAGAGGCACTACAGCTTGTGGTGCAGCGGCAAAAGCTGGGCGAGATGGAGCGCGAGCTCCGCAGCATGATTATTCTGCGCTATGGGCAAGAGACGTACCTTGAGATGATGCGCCAGCGGGAAAAGATTGCAATGGAGCGCAAGCGGGTCGAGTTACTACAGAAGTACAAGCGGCAGGAGTTTTTTCTTGCTGTTTTCTACACCGGGCTTATTGCTGCGCTATTAGCCGCTTTGGCTTGGCTCGTGATGCTCGGCTTTGAGATGATGGAAAAAGTATGACGGCTAAAGACCTAGACGCTTGGCGTATTGTCCCTAGATTACTAATTTTGAGTTACATGTTGGTCTTCTATAAGACCTGTACGTGGTTCATGGAACTGCCCGATCCGACCAATGCCCAAGCGGGGTTTGTGTCTGTAATTGTGGGAGCGGGCGCGGCGTGGTTTGGGCTGTATGTAAACTCAGGTCCCAAAATGCAGGGAGGCAAGGATGCTTGAGTCGCTCATTGGCCCAGTAACGGGTCTGCTGGACAAGTTTATTGAGGACAAAGACCAAAAGGCAAAGCTGGCGCATGAGATCGCGACGATGTCGGAAAAACACGCCCAAGAGCTGGCAATGGGGCAGCTTGAGGTCAATAAGGCAGAGGCGTCTCACCGGTCGGTTTTTGTCTCTGGCTGGCGTCCATTTGTGGGGTGGACATGCGGGGTTGCCCTAGCATGGCATTTTGTACTACAGCCCCTTGTCATCTTTACAACTGCTTACCTAGGCGTTAAACTACCGGTACTGCCCACGTTTGACATGGACAGCCTCATGACCGTATTACTCGGCATGCTTGGTCTTGGTGGCCTACGGACCTATGAGAAAAAGCAGGGGTTGACCAAATGAGCTTTCAGCTATCACAACGCAGTTTAGACCGACTTGAGGGGGTAGAGGATAGCCTCGTCGTGGTGGTTAAGCGCGCCATTGAACTGACCAAAGTAGACTTTGGGGTAACTGAAGGTCTACGCACTATTGAAACCCAAAAGCGCTACGTTGAGCTTAAGAAAAGCAAAACCATGCAGTCTAAGCACTTAGATGGCAGAGCTGTAGACTTAATGGCGTACTGTGATGGCGTTGCTTCATGGGAATTAAATCTTTATGACGATATTGCCGACGCCATGGCGGAGGCTGCTCGGGAGTACGGCGTCGTTATCCGTTGGGGCGCTGCTTGGCACATCGACGACATTGGCACATGGCAGGGCAAGATGGAAGACGCCATGACCACATACATCGACCTGCGTAGGTCGCAAGGCAAACGCCCGTTTATTGACGGGCCACATTTCGAGCTCATGTAATGAACAGCACCATCATTGCAGTGCTTGTCTTCGTGGCTGGCCCGGGGAATTCATTGCAGGTGGCGCATAAGTTGGAAGTGCCCGACGAAAAGAAATGTATGGAACTGGTAAGAAAAATCAACCTTGACAGAACGACGCCGTTTGTAGCTGCTTGCTACTCGGATGTCCGCGTTCGGGGGTCTTAAATGCCTTTACAAAAACTTATGTTTAAGCCCGGAGTAGACCGGGAAAATACTCGCTATACCAGTGAAGGCGGTTGGTATGAGTGCGACAAGATACGTTTTAGGCAAGGCACACCTGAGAAGATTGGCGGCTGGGACCAATATTCCTCCAATCAATTCTTAGGGGTGTGTCGTTCTTTAAACGAATGGGTTGCCTTAGATAACAACCAGCTGATTGGTTTAGGAACCAATCTTAAGTATTATGTAGAACGCGGCAATTCGTACAACGATATCACACCTATCCGAGCAACGACGGCTGCTGGGGATGTAACCTTTGCGGCCACCGCCAGCTCCTCTACTTTGACTGTCACAGACGTAGCGCATGGTGCTATAGCCAATGATTTCGTTACATTTAGCGGGGCCGTGAGCCTTGGTGGGAATATCACGGCTGATGTTCTAAATCAGGAATACCAGATTGTTTCTATTATTGATAGTGACAATTACACTATTACGGCCAAGGATACCTCTGGCGCTACGGTTGTTGCAGACGGATCGGATACGGGTAATGGCGGCGCGTCGGTGGTGGGCGCATACCAGTTGAACACGGGTCCTGCTTATGAAGAGACACTTTCTGGGTGGGGCACGGGATATTGGGGCTATGGTACTTGGGGGTTTGGTACACCTTCTACTGATGCTCTTCGTATTTGGAACCATTCCAATTTTGGTGAGGATTTAGTCTTTGGCCCACGGGGCGGAGGCATCTATTACTTAGATTACTCGGCGGGATTGACCAACCGAGGCGTCAATATTTCTACGCTTTCCGGCGCATCAAATACCCCTGTAATACAGAACAACCTGCTGGTTTCTGACGTATCGCGGTTTGTTTTGTGTTTTGGCGTCAATCCTTTAGGCTCTTCTACTATCGATCCGATGTTGGTTCGTTGGTCAGATCAGGAGAGTGTTGTCAACTGGACACCGGCTGCTACTAATCAGGCTGGAGATTTACGGCTTTCTATTGGCTCTGAGATAGTCACTGCTCAGCAGCAACGTCAGGAGATTTTGGTTTGGACGGATTCTGCGTTGTATTCCATGCAGTATCTTGGCCCGCCTTACGTTTGGGGAGCTCAATCGCTTGGTGAGAACATTTCCATCATGGGCCCAAATGCGGTAGCAAGAGCTGCCAACATGACCTTCTGGATGGGCAAGGATAAGTTTTATGTATACGATGGCCGTGTACAGACCTTGCCGTGTAACTTACGCCAATTTATTTTCCAGAATTCTGACCCTAATTTGAATATCAACTTAGGGCAAGCCGAGCAAGTATTTGCTAGTACGGTTGAGGCCTTTAATGAGGTATGGTGGTTCTATTGCTCTTCGGCTGAGATAGCTCCTACTTCCCCTGATCGGTATGTAGTCTATAACTATGCTGACAGGATTTGGTATTACGGTTCGTTGTCGCGTACGGCGTGGCTAGATAGCAAGATTAAGGGCAATCCTATTGCGGCCTATGGTACTAAGCTGATGAATCAGGAGACTGGGGTAGACGATAACTCCACGGGCACTCCTGCGGCGATTGAGGCTTACATTACCTCGACTGAGGTGGATATTGGCGATGGTCATAACTTTGCCTTTATCTACCGGGTTCTGCCTGATGTGACTTTCCGTGGTTCCACGGCGGGGAGCCCAACGGCTACGATTACGCTTCAGCCAATGCAGAACTCGGGTTCGGGGTACAACAGTCCTGCTTCGGTGGCGGGCAGCGCTTCGGCGTCTGTAACACGGTCTGCGGTGATTCCTATTGAGCAGTTTACCGGGCAGGTTTATACCCGTGTTCGGGGGCGGCAGGTATCATTTAAGATTGCCTCGGATGGTGTAGGTACGACATGGCAACTCGGGGCACCCCGGATTGATATTCGCCCAGATGGAAGACGTTAATGGCTACAAACCCACGGGTAGACCCGGCAACCGACCTTATCGTACCGGAGCCTCCTCGGTTACCGTCTGCGCCGCAGACTTGGGATATGCTGTTCCAAGAGCAGTACAGCAATGTGCTGCGTTTGTATTTCAACCGCTTGCAAAACCTGCTTCAGGAGCTTACCGTGCCCGGTGATACCCCAATTTATCCCGGCGGTACAGCGGCAGATGCTTTTGGCCGTCTGCGGACATCTGAACCGTTTACTATTTTTGATAGCCAAAACCGCTTTCAAGCCGACCCGCAGTTTGATGAATCGCTCACTGCGGGGGCGACATCCACCTATTCGGCGGCAGATTCTTCGGTTACGTTGGCTTTGGATGGCACAGCCTCTGAAAGCGCAGTGCGCCAGACATATAGGGTTTTCCCCTACCAGCCCGGTAAGAGCTTGCTGGTGCTTGCTACCTTCTCCATGAGCGCTGCGGTGGATGGGGTAGAGACCAAGATAGGGTATTTTGACGGCACCAACGGGGTGTATTTCCGCCGTAGTGGCTCGACCCTTTATTTTGAGATTATGAAAAACGGCTCAGTTGCCGAGTCGGTTGCCCAAGCATCTTGGAACGGCGATAAGATGGACGGCACGGGCGCAAGCGCCGTGACCCTTGATCCTACCAAAACCCAGATTTTGTATATAGACATGGAGTGGCTAGGGGTAGGTACTGTGCGCTGTGGTTTTGTACAGGACGGGCGGACGTATGTATGCCATTCGTTCCATCATTCCAATACCTTTAGCACGGTATACATGACTACTGCTACGCTGCCTATTCGGTATGAGATTGAGGATTCTGCAGGCGCTGGAACTGCATCTAGCTTGCAGCAGATCTGCTCTACAGTAATGTCTGAAGGCGGGTATCAACAGGTTTCGGTAGACCATGTGGCTCGACGGTCCACGGAACTCACTACGATTAGTAGTACTTTTGTGCCACTTATCTCAATTCGTTTGGCTTCTGGCAGGAATGGTGCCGTGATCCTTGTCAATCGGATACAGGCGCTTCCTACTGTGACGCAGTTTTATGAGGTAGTGCTGGTCAAGAATCCTACGTTGACGGGCGCTTCGTGGTCCGCGACCAGTTCTCCTAATGTGGAGTTTGATGAGTCAGCTACCTCTTATACCGGGGGTATGATTGTGCAACAGGACTATATTACGTCTACGGCTCAGGGTCGGTTATCGGTGGATGCGCCGACTGGTTACAACTGGGAGTTGCAATTGGGCACGGATTTGAGTGGCACAAGTGATATTTTCATGGTAGCCATTCGGACTTTAAACCCGCCCCCTACGGGAGGTTCGTGGGCATCACTTTCTTTTTACGATTTAACGCAATAAAATGGCAACAGCACCAGAACAAGGAATACCTATGGCTACATCTGCGCCAGAAGGCATTATGTCTCTCCCTGAAAACAGTGGCATGGACCAAGGACCACGGCTCACTCTTGAGGAGTCTGCGGACGCGATTAATCAGGGCTTGATGAATGCTAGCCCGCAGGCGTCTGCTGCTGTTAAACAGGCAGTGGCTTCGATGCTGCCGATGTTTGATGCGTTGACAGATGAACAGTTGGATATGTTTATTCAATTGATTCAATATCTGTATGACAATCCGGAGCAATACCAAGCGGCGCTTAAAGAGCTGGAGGCTGAGGAGGACTTTGAAAAAGGTCTTCTTCCCGAGGAACATGATCCGCAGCTGTTGGCTACGATGATTTATGCTGCGCTTGAGGCAAAGCGCAGCCGTGGCGGTTCGATGCCTGAGCAGGCCCCGGTGATGGAGCCTCCTGTTGGCATGGCTATGGGCGGTATTGCCGAGGCGGCTCGTATGGTCGCTTCTAAGGGCCGTGGGCAAGATACGGTGTTGGCTCACATTACGCCAGAAGAAGCTCGTCTGCTGCGTTCTCGTGGCGGTATGGGCACGATCAACCCATATACAGGCTTGCCTGAGTATGGGTTTTTCAAGAAGTTATGGAAAGGCGTCAAAAAGGCTTTTAACGGCGTTGTAAAGGCCGTAAAAGACGTTGTTAAAAGCCCGGTAGGGCGTATTTTGACTACCGTTGCGTTGACCACGGTCCTCGGGCCAGCGGGCCTTAATTTGGGCTTAAGTACGGCGGCAGCAGCTGGTGTGGCATCTGCCGGGACGACGCTCTTAGCTGGCGGTAATTTGAAAGACGCTTTGATTAGCGGTGCAACGGGTTATTTTGGCGCACCGGGCGGTCCTGTTTCAGAGTTTGTTGGAGGCGCTCTCAACATCTCAAACCAAGCGCTAGCTTCCGCCGTTACTTCAGGTATTGTTGGTACAGGAGCCTCTTTGCTTAGCGGCAAATCGCTGGAGGATTCTGTTAAGCAAGGCCTTACACAGGGCGTGATAGGCGGGGCTACCGCTGTTGCTGGTCGGATGGCTCAAGGCAAGACGTTGACCGAAGCGATGCAGGAGCAACGCGCTATTGAAAGTGCTCCAGTTGATGTGCTGGAGGGCAAAGGCGCTGCTGTTCCAAGTGACGTTGCAAAGACCGCGACTGAGGGGGTAGTGACCCCCGAACAGGTTCGGCAACAAATGGCTGCTACCAGAAGCTTAGGTGCCTCTACCGTTGATCCAAGTTACGGTGTTCTTGATCCAACACAACTAGCTGAACTAGATCCCGAAGGTGCTTTAGCAGAAGCCAGTCGTGCCTACCTTTTTGACCCATTATCGGTAAGTAATCAAAAATTTGCAGGTTTTACACAAGCTAAGGCTCCTTTAGCTCCTTTAGGTTCTCCGACCCCTGCTCAAACCCGTTCGCTTGCCGCTGTTGATTCGCGAGGCATTGGTGCACTGACCCAACCTCCCCCGCCTGCCGTTACTCCATATGAGCCTTCTACATTCACAGGCCAAATGGGCAAAGCTGGCTCGGCGTTGATGGAAGGTGAGTTTGGGCAAGCGTACGATGCAGCAAAAGAAGCATTTTTCCCATCCTCCGCTAGCAATGCACAAATTGCTCAAGTCAGAAGCGCGGCGGAAGCAAAAGCTGCTGCTCAATTAGCCCCTCAATATCGTGGTACCCCTGACGGACTTTCATACATCCAAAAAGCTGGGGAAAATGCGGTTAGTAAGATGGTTACTGAACCGGGCATGCTGCGCACTTATGGGCCTTTAGTTGGGGCTGGCGTAGCCGCAACTGGTTTGTTTGGTGGATTCACGCCTACTCCTTCCTCTCCTCCCGGTCTAGTGGAACGCGATGAGCAAGGTAACGTAATTACTGGTCAAGACCTGATAGAACAGGAACCCAGTAAGTACCTTGTGCAAAAAATTCCGGGGATAACGTACGACATCAAAGGCGGGATTACTGGTGGCGAATCACCGGGGTTACGATATGGTATAGGCGAAATCCAACGTCCCACTGCGAGGTATGGACAACAATACGCTTATACCCCCTATCAGCGTATTGCTCCGCAGCCCTTGCAATACAGCCCGTACCAAATGCAGCCGTATTACACGCCGTTCCCTGTTCGACAAGCTGCAAAGGGCTCTCCGCCTCAGGGCGAACGGGCAGGCGGTATTGGGAGTTTGATGGGTGGCGGCTACCCTCGTCGCAACGGAGAAATTAGTGGCCCCGGCACCGGTACTTCCGATGACATCCCTGCAATGCTGTCAGATGGTGAATTTGTTATGACGGCTAAAGCAGTGCGCGGAATGGGCAACGGAAGCCGCAGAGACGGGGCTAAGAGAATGTATGCACTTATGCACCAACTAGAACGTAACGCAGGTCGGGGTTAAGCATGGCAACTGAAATCACTGAACAGATAGTTAGAGAAGCTCCGGAAATTGAGGCCTATAAATTAGGCCTTCTCAAGTCGAGCAAAGCGCTTGCCGAAGCACCGCCTACTCTGCCTGCGTATGAAGTAGCAGGGCTTAGCGAAGACCAAATTGCTGCGATTGAGCGGGCTCGTCAAGGCATTGGCGCATATCAGCCATTTCTAAGCGCTGGTCAAGAAGCCCTTAGTCAGGCGATGACGGGGCTTGGTCAGCAAATGCAGCCCATTGGCTCTGAGCAGATTCAACAGTACATGAATCCTTATGAGCAACAGGTTCTGCAAGCTCAATTGGATGAGATGAATCGTCAATCTGAAATCCAACGTCAAAATCTGCAAGCACAAGCAGTACAGGCAGGGGCTTTTGGTGGTTCTCGGCAAGCGGTGCAAGAAGCTGAATTGGGTCGTGGCCTAGCCGCCGCACAGGCACAAGCAATTGCGCAATCTAAGCAACAAAACTATGCTCAAGCCTTGGCCGCTGCACAGCAGCAACAGGGGCAGCTGGCTCAGATGGCTTCTCAATACGGCAACCTAGGGATTCAGCAGGCTGCTTTGGGGCAGACTGCTCAGCAGCTGGGTCAGCAAGATGTTAGCTACATGTACGGTTTAGGCGAAACGCAACAGCGGCAAGCTCAGGCCGAACTGGAT
>Ga0208428_1001099_pt1 | contig 11507 bp, 17 predicted proteins | sample DEB08_DNA_11_FD_184535 | JGI IMG/M metagenome (GOLD analysis project Ga0208428, IMG submission 184535) | Aqueous microbial communities from the Delaware River and Bay under freshwater to marine salinity gradient to study organic matter... | ecosystem: Environmental > Aquatic > Marine > Coastal ... | reverse complement strand
CTGCAGTTCTTCCTCGTTGAACTGTGATAGATCCATGGTCATGTTGAATCTAGATTCGAATTCTTTCAGCAATGATTCTGTAGTAATGGGTTTTGTAAGGTCTAAGCTCTTCATACTGTGTTTATTTATTATCTAGGCTCCGAACGTGTCATTAAAGATGTGCTGTATTTTCGCCTTGCAGTCGTCCGCTAGGCGGTTTGCGACGTCTAACCTGTCCCAGTACACGTCTTCCATCTGTTCGTCTTTCTCTTTCTGTGCCTCCCTTATCATGCGTTTGGCACTCTGTATGTCGAACAGTTGTGATGCGTGTTTCATGTCTAACTCCAATATGTTCTCGGGTACATTCTTGCCGTCAGCCAGGTAGTGTGCCACCAGTATGGCGGTCTGTTTGAGATTGATGTCTTCATGCAACACCCGGGCCTCCATCATGTCCGCTATCACGTACACGTATCTGGTACCTGTGTGCTTCTTGGGTACGATGGCTATGTTGCCTATCAGGATGCCTTTAGAGAACTGTTTGGGTAGGTGCCTGAACGGCCTACGTGCCTGTTCCCTGTGTGCCAGGTCCGCAAGTTTAGACTTCAGCCCGTAGGCCTCGATCTGTTTTACCAGTTCTGATTTATTTTTTCCTGTCATTCGCAACAAACTTTATCTTCCTATTTAAAGCATATTGCATGTGGGTGTCAAGTTTCTTTCGCACGAAGATGGCCTTGTCCGCCAATCGCTTGGCCCTGTCCGCGTCCTCCGGCGACAGTTGATCGCTCCTGAAAGATTCTGTTGCGTGTGCCCGGATGAATTCAGCGTCCGTGTCTGTGACGTAGACCTTGGCCTTGGGTGCTATCTGTATGAACATGTATTGGTAATATTAGCCTGGCATCTTCATCAGGATCACCACCACCGTTGATAGTAAGCCCGCGACCACTGTGCCCGCCGTTGCTATGATTGTCTTTGTCTGTGACTTGTGACCTGCTGTCATCTCTTCGTTCATTCTACCTAGACGAAGTTCGATCGCACTCAGTCTGTCGTGTAACCCTTTGTATCTCTCTGAGCAAAGGTCCACGTGTGCTTCAAGGTTCTGTTTCTCTAATTCTGTTGTACTCATCAATATTATGTATTCTCTTAATTCCTGTTTGATCTCTCTGATCTCCGCCGTTATAGCCTGGAACTGTGCCTGTCGCATTGCCTAGATGAGCCTCTGTGTGTTTTTGTTTGTGCCTAAAATGTACTGTTATTTATCAGTGGGACCGGCGTATGAAAAGTACGTGTTTATGACTCCACCCGCCAGTGCTCCGATGATCTTTTGCCTGTCCGTGCCCTGCATTTCCTTGGTGACGAAGGTGTGTATGGGCAGGTGTGCTGTGTTGGTGCAGTCAGCGACGATGGGTATGAGGCTGAAGTCTTCCACTAGGCTTGCCGTTGGATCTGTGATGTCTCCGTAAACCCCTGACTGCTCCGTGAAGAACTGGAAGTGCCATGTGGTGTGTGGGCCTTCGTAGTAGGATCCGAATGCGTGATTGCCCAGGTCGTGCAGTTCCACCTTCTGTGGTGCATGATCCCATGTGATGTTACCCCTCATCTGCAACAGTTGTATCATGGTGGAGAAGTTGCTGTTCTGATTTCTGGCAACAGATAGTGTGTGTTTGTCGTGCACCTTTGCTCCTGACTCTGTTGTGAAAGGAAAGGGCCGTTTGAGATTGCCGTTGTCGGTGATATCAACCAGTGTGTGTATTCTATACTCGTGACTCATGATATTGCTTTATATCTAAAGGTTGTTGTAATCCGCTGTCTATTTCGGTCCATGATATTTTAGGTATCAAGTGTATGTGTTCGTAGTTTTTAATTTTTTCGAGTATACTATTCCGATCCAGCAGGTCAAATTCAAGATCAAAGTTAGAGAGATAATAGATGTCAGATTTTTTCCTAGCAATATCATCATAGTTGTATGATATCCCACTGGTCTTCTCTTTTCCTGGCGTCAATGTCATGAACCTTTGCCATTCCATGAGGTCATCTAGCAATGCGTCATCCTTGCCTATTGTGTCTGACAGTATTCTATGGAAGAGGTCTGACATTTCGTCGTAATTGAAATGGAAACGATACCTTGGCATGGTCTCATGCACAAGGAAACCTATGTCATCGTTGTCACGCCTCATGAGGAATTTGTCCTTGCCTGTAAACCATCTACACATGGCATCCAGGTCTTTGACCACACAGTCTGGCAGTAGGTGCCTGTTGTCTGGGTTAAAGAATCTTGTAAATGATCTAACAAAATCCTTATCTGATTTTCCATGGTAGTTCTTCAAATATCTCAATGGAGTATCTATCCATCTAGTCATTCCTGACACGTGTGATAACAATACGAACATGTAATACACGGTCATGATCTCTGTGGAATTAATGGTATCAGATTTGATAAGGTAGTTGTTCCTATTTTGAGTGCTAGTGTAGTCCACGCCATCCAGTTCTATGTACTTCATACCCGACACCGATGTCATTCTATGCCATGCTTCACCCGTCTCATGGTAAATTTTATTATCGTCGGTCAATGGTGAGTTTGGTATGACCCTATACAGATTGGGTGGTCTCTGGGACAACAGATCATTTTGGAACAGATCGTAGAGTGTGTTTGACAGCGTCTCATAACTCTGTCCCGGAAGTCCCACTATGATATCAACCTGGTTGAGGTTGTATCTCTGGTGCTTGGTCACCTCTTTGAATTTTTCTATCTTTTCGAACTCGTTAGACATAGGTCTACCGTTCAGTTTCAATACATCAGGGTTTGTGTCTTGCAGGGCAAGGTATGAATAACGCACCAATCCCGCCTGTGTGATTGAACTGGAGTTGATTAGTTCTATTATCTCGAACACATTTTCTATGTTGTTCTTGGCCATGGTGGGATTAATGAAACTGACATTGTTATCAACATTCTTGGCAATGAAATATTTCACCAGATCTATGTATTCCTTCACAATCCCAAAATTTTGGTCTATGATTTCATAGTCTATGTTCTTGAACTGCACAAGGAAATCAATTTCTTTATACATGTACTCGATGGGTCTACGATTAACTTTAGTCCACAAGGAAGTGCCTTGTTCACAGAAAGAACAGGAGTATGGACAGCCATGTAAAAAATAGCTCTGGAAAATAACGTTCTGGTATTTTTCATGATAGGAGTTTATGAGATCTGTCACTTCGTCACGGAAGTTTTCCACGAAGTTGATCAGCAAAGGATCGTGTCTTCTAGGTAATGGCTTATTTTTTATAATCTTATTCTCTTTGAGATGAGAAACTCCATCTAAATCTAATACAGGAATACCATCAATGCGAGCATCAATCACACGTCTGAATATCTCGATCCCTGGACCTAGAATCACTAAATCGATGGCAGGATTTTTATCTAGAAATTCTTTGGTGGCCTCAGCGGATGGTCCTCCTGCAATGATCAGTGCGTTGGGGTTATTTTTCCTGTACCACTCGGCATTCTTCAGAACAACGTCTATGTTCCACCCATATACCCCCAGGCCGATGATGTCTGGTTTGTCTTTGATCAGTTTTTGCTGTAGTTCGGGATTGCTTTCTATCGGTTTGGGATCATCACTGAACGACCATGTGGTCTTTTTGAAATTTTCTGGCGACCGTTGATAGAAATGATCTTTCACCCAGAAGTAAAAGAAAGGTAGTCGTTTACCAGTTTTCTGATCTTTCTTTGGAATATTCCCATGTACCAATGCCAGTGAATCGACATTGATCGAATCTATGTGTACGTGTTGCATACCGATATTTAAGTCAATAAAAAAGGGCGAACCTAATTAAAGATCCGCCCCTTTGGTAATTGTGTGTCAGTCTTGATACTCTACCTTCTCCCAGTACTGCCAGTCTGGTGCCAGATATTCGTCTAGTTGTTTCTGCCTGTCTGGGTTCTCCCTCAACCAGGCTTTGAGTTCTCTGACTCCCTTGTCCTCGAGGCTCTTTATCTCTGGTTTGCTGTGTCGCAGTGCCTTCTCGTGTGGAATGTTGCCATAGCAAAGTAGTCCATGTGTCTTGGCAAAGTTGATCATCCTGTCATTGAGGCCCGCGTCACACTTGATAAGGTGTTGCGGTTTGATATCTTGCATGATGTCATGATACCTCAGTGTGCCTCTTCCGAAGTGTGGCCACTGTTCCATTATCTTGTCGTTGGCCCACCAGCCGTACCATGGCATGAAATAGAACATGTCCTTGATGCCTGACCACCAACGTTCTTCCGGATGACGTATCAGCGTGAAGATCTCACTCTGGTCCTCGTACTGGTCGAAGGGTGGTTGCTGTAATATTATCTCCGGGTGGTAATCCCTCCATAACCATCTCTTGATGTTCCTGCCCGCACAGACGTCATGGGACAAATATCGCATACGTTTGAGGTTTGTGAATGCCTTGGGCATGTGTTCATCCTTGGGCATGGCGTAGATCCTTGGGGTCTTATCTCGCAGTTTGGAATCTGCACTCAATATTATCTTTATCGCTTCTTGTAAATGTGTTGGCATGTGATTATTTACTCGTAAAAAAAGGGCGAACCTAATAAAAGATCCGCCCTTTGGTAATTGTGTATCAGTCTAATTGGATTAGAATGATGCCGCTGTAGCCGCCACAACAGTCGCCGAGTTCAAGTTAACTGGACCTGCACCAACTGAAGTTAAAAGTCTTAACTCAGTTTGTAGGTACGCCGCTAACGTCTCGCTGTTTGTACCATCGTACGTGTCAGTTCCGAACTCACCTTCCCAGATGATGTCAAAAACTTGACCATCGTTGGCACCATCACTTCTTAATTTAGTGATGATAAGTGGTGTTCCAATTTGCGAAAGGTTTGCTATCGCTAATTGTACCGCACCCAATGGTCCCATTTCAGTGCTAGCGAAGTTCGTGCCGTTAACTGCAAAGTCTACAGTCACAGCCGTGATCGTCTTACCTGAAAGGTGATCAGTTGTGTTTGCTTTAGTTGGGTTTACTTTAGTTGTCATTGTCTGTATCTCCTATGCTATACTATTAAACAGCGATTGCTAATGTTTTAGCCGTTACTGTCGCAGATGAGAAGTTGGCAGTGTTTCTTGGAGTGGCACTTGCCGCTCTTCCCGCCGTGTCAACCGCTCTGATTGCATCTCTGATACCGTTCGCAGTGATGTGGTTAGCAACGTCCAAACTGTCAGTTCTCACCATGTAAGTAAGTTCTGTGTCTGAGTTTCCTAACGGACCAGTTGCCAGGATGTTGATTCCTAGGTTCATGATAGCCGCTTGTACTAGTGCTAAACCAGCCACAGTTGAATCCGCTTGTGGATCACCTACCTCCGCTGATACGTCTGCGATGAAGTCTACTGTGAAGTATGATACATCAACACCTTCTTGCTCTGCCGCAACAGGTAGAGATGTAAAGTTATTTCTTGATATTGGCATAATATTATTTCTCCTATCCTATTATATTTCTAAGTTTTCGATCTTAGCAGTAGTGCCAGAGTCGTTTAAGTCAATACTATCAACTGTTCCAAGTGCTTTAAGTGCCGCAAGTAGTGTTCCTACTGACGAACCGTCTGCGCCTGATTCAGTTAATGTGAAAGAACCACCTGAACTCGCTGGTGAACCAACGAACATGTCTGTACCTTCAACTATGTATGTTCTAGAAGCATTCGTATCGAATAACGGGCCTGAACCTACGATGTTACCGTATTGTCTGACTGTGTTTTCGATTGCGTTTGCTGTCTCGTTTTTTAACAAGTGATTCGCTAACTCCTCACCTGCATCAATCGTGATGAACTCAAGTTCTTTTCCTAGAAAAGATTGTGTTCCCGCCACGAATGTCGTGTTGTTTTCCGTTGCCATTTTTAATCCTCCTTTTTTCTGATTAAATGACTATGATCCCGCTCAGGGATCAAGTTGCAAGTATTTATTGGTAAGATTGGTAAATTATGCTGTAATATTACTTTTTCAGCCACACTTCGTCACTCTTTGTGCGTTTTAGGAACTTGTAGCCTAGGTCTTTCAGTATAGACTCACATTTCATAACAATATCCGTCCTCTTGTCCCTCTTCATTTCAATGTTGATCACGGGATCGTTCTTGCTCAATGTTTCCCTCGCTCCGTTCAGTAATGGTATCTCAAAGCCGTCAACGTCTATCTTCACGAGGTCAACATTGGTCAATCCGAAACTGTCAAGTGTCCTACAGTCTATGTCTCCATCCTCTTGTTGTAACACTGTTGAGTTGAAGTCTTGCTTGGCTTTGTGTTCCCGGTCCGATAATCCGTAAGGCCATAGCAATACATTTTTCTCTTGTATGTTCTTCTCGAAACATTCTCTGAAGTTGGGGTTTGGTTCGAAGCACACCACACTCTTGAAACGTTTGGCCAGTGGCCGGGTCCATTGTCCTATGTTGCTACCTATGTCCAGGCACACACGCCACTGCTCGATGTATTGCAGAGCGGCATCTCTCTGTGCCTGCTGTCCGTTGCCTGCGTCTTCTAGGTAAGTGGGTTTGGTGTGATGTCCGTAAAGTACCCAGAAACTATTCGCTTGCGGCATCACATTCCTTACAAGCACAGTCTGGACAGTCCCTACATTCTGTACATGAACTCTTGCAATGCTGTTCGCACCCGCATTTCTCACAGATGTATTTGATCATCATAGTTCCTTGAATTTCTTCAGTATGTCTGTGTTGGGCAGTTTGGCCTGTAGTTGCTGTTGTAGTCTGTGTAAGGTCTGCATCTTAGTCCTAACATCCAACTTCGTGTAGTTGGCCACCGCTCGCCTGATGTTCTTTAGATTAGCATCGGTGATGTTAAGGGATCTCTCCAGATGGGTAAGGTTCTTGAAATGGTTTTCCCAACTTCTCAGATACCTTCTCAGTGCCATCACGGGCACCGGCTGTCTCTGCCTCATGGCCTGTGCTTCATCCTTGTTCTTCAATTTTTTTGTAATCTCGGGATCACCTGACACGATGGCCAGCATGTTGGACAGGTCATTGTTGATCATCCTCACTTGATCGAATGTGCCCTTGGCCATGGTCTGACTAGCATATGATTTGGTAAACTCTGCCGTGGACTTGTTCTGGCTCATCAATGCCAATGCTAGGAAACTTAGGTAAATTCTCTCTGTTACTTCTGGGAATGTGAATCTCTGCAAGTCACTATGCCTTCTTATTACCTTGCCCTCAGATACATACTTTAAAAATGGTGTTAACATATAGGTATTTATAGAACATATGCAACGTAATTTTATATTGACTGATGTCATGAAAACTGGTCGCCACGAGGCACTAGAAGATTTTATTAGACATCACAGTCTATCTGATCAAACGTTTGATATGACCGGCGAGTATTATCTCTTGCATAACTACGACCTAGACACTTATGATCGAAAGTTTGCTATCATAGACACGAACAAAGCCAACGTTCGAATCAAGGACAACAAAGAATTTGCCTTAGAATTACAAAAACGTTGTGACCTACTACATAGCCAGGGTTTTGTGTTCATAAAGGCCAACCCTTGGGAGTCTCTGGAAAACATAACCACCACCCCACAGTATCCTGAGACAGACATAAAAAATATACAGTATCCTGAGATAGACATAAAACATATCAAGTGGACAGGAGGCACTAGTTGGTTCTGGTTCATGATGTATGAAAAACACAAAGGCAAAAAATTCAACTTCAATCATTCAAAGAAAAAATATGACTTTTTATACCTTAACAAACAATCTAGGGCACATAGGAAGAAACTGTACGAAGTGCTATCGAACAAAGGCATTCTAGAGAACAGTCTACACACCCGTTGGCCTACCAGGAAACTGCCTGCGGAATATGAACTTCCTTGGGCACAGGATTATCCGCAGTATGGCATGGACCAAGACATATACGAGAAGCCTTACAACGATACCGCTTGTAGTATTGTGTCAGAGACCAACGACAATGATCATGAAGTGTTCATGACAGAAAAAATATGGAAACCAATAATAGCACAACAGTTTTTCGTTGTGCATGGGAATTATCTTTATCTCCAGAAGTTGAGGGATATGGGATTCAGGACATTCAACAACTACTTCGAAGAAGCATATGACTTAGACAGGGATCCAGATGTGAGAATCAACACCATTGCTGATGTGTGTGACCGATTGCGTGACGCTCCATGGCAAGATATGTATCTGCAGAGCAAAGCATTAAGGCAGTATAACTTCGATCATTTCTTTAATCGAGAAAAATTGAGTTTAGAGATCAATAAAACTTTAAATCTATTTCTTGAATTTGCTGATACCAGTCAGGTTTCTTCTTGAAAATCCTAGTCTATCAACTAACTTAACAGCATTGCCTGACCTGTCCACTGCGACGAATCCCTCTGGCTCGGTTACCTCTAACCCACCGTCCGTCTGCTGGAATGAACCTATGGCCTGTGCCTGGTTCATCTTCTTGAGTACGAACGCTTTCATGGTTTGTACCGCCTTGTAGAACATCAGCATGGCCTGTAATGGCTTCTTGGCCCTGTTAAGGAAAACGGGCATCTGTTTCATCTTGTCCTGTCTCAGTTGCAAGGCCTTCTGTGCCTTCAGTCCGGACATCTGCTGTTGCATCCTGTCGTTATAGAATGTTTTGAATCCTAACAAAAATTTATTGACATCACCCGGCAACTGTCCTTGCTTAACCATCGCATTAATGTACATTTGGAACATGGGTATGAAGTCTTGGTTCTGTCCCAGCACACTTGATAGGTTTCGTGGTACACCATTCAATAGATTTTCCAGTTTTTCAATGCCATTGTAGAATTGTTTTGTTTCATCATCTGTGAACTTGGCACTACCTGAAACGTCCTTGTATGTGGCATTGTCAAAGAACACATCATTGCTTTTGGCGAATGAACTAACATCTGCACCACCCTGTGCGTTCATGTCTGCTAGAGAATCACCCACGTAGGTTGTGTGGAATATGATTCCCACTTTAGCTCTGTCAATCTGTTTACCTAGATCACCTGCTTCTGGAACTGCATAAGTTATTGTGTTAGGTGTGAACGTAAGATTAGGTTTGCCGTCTACGTTTTTACGTGTAATGTCTTCGTCCGTAAACAATAGGTCACCCTGCACCACGCCTTGAATGTTTAGTTTCTTGAGATGCACAAGACATTTCAATAGTTTCTGTCCAAGGTCGTCTGTACCGTGATTGTTAGCAATATCTTTTTTGGTGTAGTTAATTTTTGCATTCTTGGCGAACACTGATTTCGTGCCCACAAAGAATCTGCCGTTGTCTGGATTGGTCCCACATACCACAGCAGGAGCACCGTCCCACTTGACTGACACACTCATTGCTTCTGAACTTGTGCCTTTGAGTGTTAGTAGTAGTCCCCTGAAGTATTCCACCACTGCCTTGCCACCCTCGTAGCCGTCAGTGATCACTATGTCCTCGATGTGTTCTAGGTGTGTCCTCTTGAACTCTGTCAGGACATCTTCTATCAACATGATTAGTCCTCTTTGTATTCGCCGTCTTGGATTTTGAGCAGGTTCTCTTTGACGTCTCTGTTCTCTTTGATACGGGCCACACCTTTTGTGAACTTGGATGCGTCCATGTTCTTGAGTGCTGAATTGAACTTCTTCTCCAGTTTGAATGCTGTGTCTTGGTCGAAGTTTTCTCTGATGTAAGTCATGAGCCTGATGGCTGACTCCAGGATGTGTGAAGCACGGCTCTCCACCACCTCTTCTTTGTCCCTTCTTAGGGGCATAGAGCTCAATTCTTCCAATAAACTTTTAGTGTGTTTGTGCATACATGGTATTTACTTCTTATTATAGCAGAATTATAGCAAAAGTCTACTGGTCGACACATATATACTTTATATGAAACTGAGTCAACAGCAAAAGATAAGATTGTATTCACATCATGAGCATGATCTTGATATCGAGGACGAGTTCTGGCCCATAATGGGCATACTGCTGGCCATAGTGGGTGTGTGGACAGGCATCATACACTTCATAGATTGGCTCACCATAGACTCAATCCCATGGTGGGCGGAACCGTTCACCATAGTGCCTATAATATTCCTACTCATAATGAAAGAACACTACGACTCACTGAATCCTTTGCACTGGTGGCCCATGGTATGGGGTTACGAGGCCAAGTTGCCAGAAGAGGACAGGATAACGATCAGACCTTTGGACACGGAACGTATCATGGATGAGCATGGTGGTAGATTGAACGTGTACATCATAGACTACGAACACATCAAGTTCCGTAGGCGGAAGGATGCCGTTATTTTTGGGTTGAAGTATTTCTAGAAGACACAAACACGGTGCCGTATTTGTTTTCGTACACGTTGAGTTTGTCTGAGAGTTCTTTGACTATCTGTTGGTAGTCCGCCACTTGTACTTCCAAGTTGCCTATCTGAGCCCTCAGTAATCGGACTTCGTCCTTACTTGCCTTGTCCTGCATACGCCTTGTAACTTCTCTTCTTGGCCTTGTTCATGGAGCTCATCTTGATCCTGCTCTTGTTCTTGCCTTGGGAAGTCTTCTTGGGTTTGCCTTTTGTGTATCCTGAAACATTTATTGCCATGTCATTATATTATAGTAGACAGTTTGATCTGTCAAGTGTATAATAGTAAATAATATTATGATCAAGTACCAACTGAGATGCAGATGTGAACACGAGTTCGAGGGTTGGTTCCCAGACAGCAAGGAATACAAGAGACAGAAGAACAAGGGATTGATCAACTGTCCCATGTGCGACAGCACAGCAGTGGACAAGGCCATCATGGCACCCGCTGTTAAGACCTCCAAGAAGAAACAGATACCAGATGATTACTTCGTGATGGGCGAGAGTGCGGAACAGATACTGCGGAAACTCAACAAGAAGATCAAGAAGGATTACCAAGATGTTGGTAAGAACTTCGCCAGGGAGGCCAGGAAGGCCGCCAAGGGCAAACGTGACCAGAAGTTCTATGGCAGACCCACCAAGGAAGAGACCAACAAACTGTTGGACGAGGGCATAGACCTGTTCGCGGTGCCGGACTACAAGGACAATTAGTCCCAATAACACTGGCTTTCCTAGCCGGTTGACCAAATACACTTTCTAGTATATAATTGTAAACATGGAACGTAGGATAACAGAGATTGAAACTCCAGAGTTACGTAACCATATAACAAAAACCAAGGAAAAGGAAACAATATGCTAACAGGTATGTTCAATACACTTTTTCCTTCTATTAAAAAGGAAGAAAAAACCATGGCAAACTCAACACAATACGTTGTATACACAAGAAACTTCAAATCAAGAGCGAAGCAGATTGGTGTATTTGCGGAACCGGCATCTTCATACAAAGTGAATGGTGAAGTACACGGTGGTAAAATCAAGTTCAAAAACCTAGCAGTGAAATCAACTGCAAGAAAAACAGCGACTAACAAGTTGTTATCAAAAGGTTTGGACTTTACAGTAGAAGTATTAGGTGTTGCACCTAAGAACTCTGCTTTGACTATGAAGTCAAACATCATTTCTTTATTAAAGAAATCAG
>Ga0208428_1001098_pt1 | contig 11508 bp, 10 predicted proteins | sample DEB08_DNA_11_FD_184535 | JGI IMG/M metagenome (GOLD analysis project Ga0208428, IMG submission 184535) | Aqueous microbial communities from the Delaware River and Bay under freshwater to marine salinity gradient to study organic matter... | ecosystem: Environmental > Aquatic > Marine > Coastal ... | reverse complement strand
AACTCCGGTGATGTAGAGGGTTGCGCCAGATGTCCCGACCAAAGAATTTGCTCCAGTAGTTGATATATAATTACCAGTTTGCCAAGATCCTGCAGTTGAACTAAATGTAGATCCAGCACCAAAAGCAAAATAAAGCGCAATACCAATGCCGTTTGTTGTTAACCAAGTTCCAGATGTATCACCAGCAATCGTTAATGTCTTCTGTTCCCATGTATCTGCTGATGATATAGTGTAGCTAAATGGGTATGAGCGATTACTTGCACTATTCCGTAGTGAACCAGCAAAAGTTCCTGTTAAGCTGGAACGAACCCAAAATGATAATTTAACATCTTTAGCCAAAGCAGTACCCCATGCTAAGTCTGCTACGTTTAACCCTTCAATAATTTGTTGAACGCCTGTAACTTCACCAGCACCAACAGAGTATGAAGATAATGACGTAGCAAGAAGCGAATTAGAAAAACCAGAAGGCGCAGTAGATGACTGCTGCAATGAAAATTTACTTGCAACATTTAATGATGATTTCCAACGATCAACAGAATACTGCCTATCAGTAGGTGTAACACTCCCCCCAGCATTCCTCTGGTCAATCCGCATATCCCCATTGATGATCCGATTACGGAAACTCGGAAAGCTACTGGCGTAGGATGCTAATTCTGCTGCGGTGGTCATGCAACTTCCTGTGCTGCTAAGTGTGCGGTGTAAGCATCTTTGACTTCCTGCGTATGTACTGCTGCTGCAACTGCTTGAACTTTCAGATCTTTGTCGGTTGTGTCATCTAGTGGAGAGACTACATAACGGTGGTAAGACTGTGAGATGACTTGTCCGTCTTCTAAGACTTGAATTGCTTCACGCACTTGAACGTGGTTGTAGGGACCAACAATTTCTATTTTGTCGGTTACTGTTTGTTTTGTTATTGACATATCACCCTTGAATTAAATAAGTTCCAGAAAATTCCCAAATAAGAAATGTTGTATTAGTATAATAATAATCGAGAGTACTAGGTACAATAAGATTAAAAAAATCATTTCCTGCAAAAATTCTAAATTGACGATCTGTACTATCCCCATCCATGTAAACTCTACCTTTATGTAAACCACTCACTAATGTGTTATATTGAATTCCATAATTTGAATGAGTAAATGGTAAAGAACATCGCCATTGTCCAGATCCTCCTGAAAACCCGTTAAAACTCACTTTACCTCGAACATGTACCATACCCCCAATTTTAGTATAGCTCCCTAAAGCCTCACTTGAAGATGGAGTCCCAGAAGGATTACTTGTAGATCTTGTTATTTGTGGTGTCCAAGTCCCTTCCTCATAGTCATCCAAAACTCCACTAGTAACGGTTCCAGACCCATCTGTACTAGTCCCAAAATTAACTCCTCCACTCGGAACAACGATCTGACTGCTGGAATTGATTATGTTTGCTAGTGTTCGTGCATTACTCATAAGCTATCGTTTTATGGCTGAGTTTCTAGTGCTTCGATTCGTGAGATCAAACTTGCTATGGTTAGATCCTGTTCTTGGGTTTTGTTTGTCAAGGTGTCAATCTGAGACTGTTGGGATTCGATGATGGTTTGTTGTTCTTGGATGGCTTTAATCATTGGGCTGATAAATTCGGTATATCTCAATCCATATCGGTACTCACCTGTTTCGTTACCATCATCGTCCGTTACGGGAGATTTAATAAATCCAGCAAAGTCCATTGATGTTTTTCCAACATCACTTAATAAAGTTTCGATTTCTTGGGAAATCATCCCGTAATGGGTACGATAACGTCCGATAAACTTGTAGCTAACTGGATTTATTTTGTTAATGAAATCAAGGCCTAATTCTGAAGTTGTAATCTCAGTTTTTTCATTAGCATCCGAACCAGTAGTCACTCCATTATAAATATAAGCATCTTTAAAGTAATCGCCTGAGTCACCTAAATCAATGGAGTTGTGTTTGTAGTAATTGGTAGTCATCGACCAAGGCACGATGGAGTCCGCACTTTGCCTAAAGTATACACCTACACCACTTGCGCCAACGGTAAGACCAGTGCCACCAGTATTAAATGTCCCAATACTCCCCACAGTTGCGCCGCCACGCCGAAACCCCAAAATGTCGCCATCGTTACTGCGATTGAATTGGGCAGTAATTCCTGCGCTTCTTCCAATACCGAAAAAACCGAAAGGAAGTAGACGAATACCCTCACCACCGTCTGTTTCGTCCGGTGTGCCAGAGCCAGTCAGTGTCGTTGCGCCGATGCCTACATACCCACTACTATTCACTACAAAAGGCGAACCATCTGGATTTGCTGAATCTTCAACAACTAACGCATTTCCGCTTCCTGTTTGCGTAATTCTAACTAAGTCTCCAGAGGATGATCCTTCAATCACTGCAGTATTAGTCGTAAACGTTACAGTACCGCTAGATTCACTCAAAACAACAGTAGTACCATCGCTTTTTGTTATCGAATCTCCAGAGGATTTTAGCTTTGCTCCGTCCAGAGTAATTTCAGTAGCACTGACTAGACTGCTTGATCGTTTGCTGCCGATATAGCTCATCAGGTGATCTCCAGATAGCTGAGATGTACATCTACGGCTGATGCCGAATCTGCTGTGACCGTCAGGTTTTCATTTGGTACAAGTACCAGTTTCCCACCGTCTAAAAGATTTACTGAAGATCCCACTGGAATTGGAATATTTGTGATGTAGCTTGTATAAGTAGGACTTCCGGTATCGTACTTAATTTCAACAGTTAGTGTACGAGACGCAGAAGATTTGTTTGAGGCTATCAGTCCGATGCAAACGACTTCTGTTGCTGAAGCAACATCTGACGCTAAGACATCGGTTCTTGACGTTCCTGCGGTTACTGTCTTTCGGACGAATGCGTTTGCCATATTTTAACCTAGTGCGATTGCCATTACGACAGGATCTGCGCCCGATGCTGCACCTGTGTTGTCTGTTGCGTATTCTAGTGCGTTTCCTGCTGAATTTACTTTTAGTACCTGTCCTGCTGATCCCAAGGCAGTTAGTCCGGTTCCACCGTTAGCTACTGGAAGAACCGTTGAACCAACATCTGACGCTAAATCTACTGAAGTCAGTGCGTCTGTGATTCCGTATCCTGCTAGAGTAGTTGGCTTTGATGTTAGTGAACTAAATGCACCGTCAAATGCGTCTGTGATCCCGTATCCAGCTATTGTGGTAGGAGTAGAAGTCAATGAAGCGAACGCACCATCAAAAGCATCTGTAATTCCGTAACCTGCAATTGTAGTGGGCGTACCTGTCAGGTCAGCAAATGCCCCAGAGGTTGCTACAGTTGCAAATCCAGCTTCTGCAGGTGTCTGATTAATCCATTCACTTGCTGTGGTATCGTAAGCGAGTAGTTCATTATCTGCTACTGTGCTAATCGTGACATCGGCAAGAGTGCTGACAGTGGAAGGGATTGTTGGCTTTCCGCTAAGATCTGCATACGCACCAGAAAATGCGTCAGTGATTCCGTACCCTGCAATCGTGGTTGGTTTACTCGATAAATCTGCAAAGACTCCTGAGAAAGCGTCAGTGATTCCGTACCCTGCAATCGTGGTTGGTTTTGAAGAAAGTGAGGCAAAAGCACCATCAAACGCATCAGTGATTCCGTACCCTGCAATCGTGGTTGGAGTAGTTGATAGATCTGCGAACGCACCGGATGTGGCTACAGTTGCAAATCCTGCTTCGGCTGGTGTCTGGTTTATCCACTCACTTGTTGCGTAATCGTAGGCAAGTAACTCATTGTCAGCTACCGTTGTTACCGTGACATCTGTTAAACTGTCTACTGTTGTGGGGATAGTGGGTTTTCCACTTAAATCCGAATATGCGCCTGAGAAAGAGTCAGTGATTCCGTACCCTGCAAGCGTGGTTGGTGTACTTCCAACATCTGCAAAAGTAATTGCTAAATGACTTTTTAGCGTAGCAGCATCTACGCTTGTGCTAATTGTACCACTAGTTGTGATCGGGCTTCCTGTGAAACTGATTCCATTCGCACCTGTCAGTCCAACACTGGTGACCGTCCCTGTTCCTGATACCGCAATCCATTCGATGTCTGATGATGTTGAATTAACTGCTAGAACTTTTCCTGCGTTGTTCGTGTAGCTTGGTAAAATCGAAGAAGCTGTCGCAGAAGGAAGAGTGATGTTGGAAGTAGTTGTACTGTCAGATAGGCTGAAATTAATGGTAGTGGCGTTGACTTGATTGACTCCGGTAACCGAAACTCCATCGTCTCCATCTACTCCGTCTGCTCCGTCTGCTCCGTCTGCACCAGCAGGGATGTTGAAGATCAATTCCCGATTCTGAGAATTGCTGGTTCCGGTTTCCGTAACGGTAGCAGATGCTCCTGCCGCTAATGTATTCGTTGCACTGACGGTGATCGTGGCAGCATCTCCTGCAGGGCCACGGATTCCTGAGATCTGAGTCGGAGAAGAACCGTCATCGTAGTTGATTGTCATCACATCCCCTGATTTGGAGATGCTTGAGATACTACGACCTGCTGGGCCAGTGTCTCCTTGCGGTAAAGCAACCGTCAAATCGGATAGTGTGTCCGTAAACTGGAAAGTCAGGGTATGATTCTGAGTATCGTGCGAAACGAACTGAATTCCTGTTCCAGTAGGGCCAGTTGGGCCAGCAGGAATTGTAAAGCTTGGAGTGGTTCCTACCGTATACCCTTGGTTATTTTGGGTATACCCGAATGTCATTGTGACGGTGGACAGATCGACTGACTGTGCTAGGGATACACTGTCAATTGCCGGGCCTTGTGGCCCTTGTGGACCTTGAATATCTGTGTTATCGGGTAGATCGTTGTAGAACTGGCTAAAGGTAGTATAGCCTTTGGCAGTGTTGATGGCAGAGGGAATGGGAATATCATCCAAATCCAACAAGGCTGCGTTGGTTTCGAGATCATCCCCTGTTATTTTTCGTGTTTGAAAGACTACCGTCTCACCACCAGTTCCCTGTACTGATACTGTCATATCCACCGACTCGATAGTTTCATTCGCACGCGATTAGCACCGCCAACTCGACGTATGCGATTCTCTGGCTCAGTGCGCCGAGCATCGGCAACGTATTCCAGAAAACGCCGTCGAAACTCCTCACTTTTTTGAACATTTCTTAGCTCATTCTCTTTTAGATACGCACGTTCAACGCAGCCGTAGACAAGGCTTTCATGGTAAGCCATGCCAATTAGCGGCACATCATTGTCTCCATCAGCTGAGTCCTGCAGAGCATTGCGTGGCGGTTGTCGAACTCCCTGCAACTCAATACTGGGTAAAGTAACGGCAGTTCCGAGAAATACATTGGAACTGTCATAGGAGAGGTCCGTGCCGCTAATATCATTAATATCAGTCGTCGGTATCTGCAGTAGCTGCGGAGAAAAGATGTTGGTTGAAACGAAGGTTAGCGTCTGAGTACCACTAACGGTGGCTGCGTTGCTCAACGTAATAGTCGTTCCGTTGACATTTGCCACATAGGTTCCCGGTGGAATGCCGGTGCCGCTCACCACCATACCGACGCTAATTGTCGTTTGACCGGCAGCAACGGTGATTGTGGTTGTCGAATTTAGCGTCGCGCTAACTTCGGTATAGATCGTTCCGGAGGGAATCGGAAAAAGTCGAAATGTAGAAGAGGATTGGTGCTCTACCACCAGAGCGCGAATAGGTCCGGTCTGTGATTTCCAATCGGAATTGACCGGTTCATTCAGAAATACAATGCTTTCATCCAACACGGCGGGACTAATGATCGGAATCTCGACTGCACGATTGCGTACACGTGCTCGTCTTAGCGTCATTAGCGTAGAAGGAATACTGTATTCAGCTGTCAACCCGGACAAGGAAACCCCTGTGGTGTGCAGGGGGTATCCTGTCAACCGAATGAATTCGTGCTGAGCATCAAAGATATAATCATTTAGCTCAGCATCAGGCCAACGGCGATTGCTATCATTAGTATCCTGCAATAACCGTTTTGCCCGTGTACGAATATCACCCAGCATCAAGCTCATTTTCGCCTACTGTCAATGTGTTTTTGGTTTTTCGCGGTGCGCGAACTTCCTTGCTTTCCGCTTTGACTTCGGTAGCTGTCTCATTATCCACCAGTACCGGCATGTCCTTTGGTTCCACGATCACCGTAATCGGAAAGCGCGGACGAACAAAACCTTCAGGTGGCTTGTAGAACTGAGTCTGTGTGTATTCAGTAGTGCGGCATTCCATCAAGCGATTGATGTGAACGGCTGAAACAATGCGAGCCGATCCACGGGGAATGACGACGCTATAACCGTTGACGGAGACACTGACTTCTTCGGTTTCAAACTGTTCGCGTCCGTTCTCGATTCGAATGACGCCGAAACCGGGAGGAATGTTAGAAGTTTCTCCATCCCATTCGGGAGCGAGAGACTTGTTGGCAGGGAGTTGCCGGAATTTTCCAGTTCCGGAATTGAAATAACTCTGGGCCTGATTGGGAGCGTATGAGAAATCCATGAAAACGCCACTATTATAGTAAAAAGAAGTAAAATGTACAAGCTGAATTAAGGTGCAATTCAGCTTGTACGAAAAAGGTTAGACTACGCGAGTAGGTGTGGAAACTTGTCCACTGGCTACGTCGTAGTTTTGAGGGGCAAATCGATAATTTACCCAGACATAAATTCGTGCGACACTGTTAGCTGCTAAATTAGCAGTAGTAACTCGCACAACACGGTTGCTAGCGACAGGCTCCATCATCTTAGCTGCATCAATACCGGCCACACCAACTGTACCATTAGTGGTATCAATATCGATAGATGTAGCTGTGTAGTAATTCGCCGCCGCAGCATTGCCTCCAAGAGCAGCTGTTGTACCGATATTCAAAGTGGCAGCAGTTGCCGTTGAATCCAATACTTTCTTAACAACTACTACATCTTCTACAATGGCTCCGTGAGGAAGCGTAAAGTCGAACGTACCGTTCGAAGAAATGAGTTTATGCTCAGTAGTCTGAGGCACGTAACTCATTTGCATTTTATCATTCTTCATAATAACTCCTTTGAGCTAGAAATTACCGCTAAGTTCTGCGAGTCGCACGACTTAGCGGCGAATCAATCAACTATTGGACGCGTAGTAAGTACCGGCAGTTGGAGCAGTTAGAGAAGAGACAGCTGTCTCGATGCTAACCATCCAATCCTCGTTAAGAATCACGCTTCCAAACATAAATGTATAACCAACGGTACCGCGTTGACCCAAGGGGTCTGTGCCGCTAGGAGTTGGTCGAACTACCTTGGGAATGATGCTATCCATACCACCGATGGTGGCAGTTCCAACGCTATCTTTTGCAAAGATTACGATTGGATAAACATCGGCGTAAGTACCATTCTCCACAACATTAGAACCACCTGTTGCTCCAGCACCGGTTGAGGTGTTGCCAGAAGAATTTTCGAACGCGGTTGCCTGTGTAGTACCGATAAATCGAATACCCTTGTAGCTTCCAAGTTCCATCTCCATTGCAGCACCGGAATCAGAATACTTCTCAACCGGTACAAAATCAGGAATCGCTTCCAGATCCTGCCGTAAAATCGGGTGACAAATGGCAATGAATCCAGCCCGAATTGGTGTAGTAGCAATGTCCGGAGTAGCTGCTAGCATTTCGGTCATCTTAACGGCATCATTGCCTTCAAGAAAACGAATAGCAGAGTCTAACTGTGGACAGTTGTTACCACTAACGGTGAGCTTGGTGTTCACAGCTGCACGGGATGAACCGTTGGTGTAAATTACATTAGCAGGTGCTCTAAAGTGCTTGTAAGCCAACAGGTCCATTGTCTCTGCAGCTTGTTGCGCTTGGCGTTCTGTAATGATGCTGATATAGGGGTCTTGCCCAAGAATTTCCATCAGATCGGTCACCGGCACGTACCGCCCATATTGTCGAACAGTATGTGAGATCACTTCTGATTCGAGCACGTCGAAATCAGGAGTCACACCTTCTCCAAGTGGTTGATCTGAAAGGGGAAATTTTTTGTAGCGGCGATGGCGAATGACGTTTCCTTGGTTCTGCCCCTTGGTGTCTTTCTGCGCGAAACGTGCGAAAGTCAGGTGCTTTTTTGCCACGGGCAACATCTTCGACTGAATGGTAAGCGCGTCTTCCACGCTCAAGTCTCCGTACAGGTTTTGACCTGTTACGTTGACGTAGTTACTAACTGTATAAGCCATTTTAACCTCTTAGCTAACCTTTGCTGTTAATTGCTGCCATAACAATTGCTTATCGTCAGGCGTTTGTACTGTTTTTGGCTTTTGAGGAGTACGTGTAACAGGTTTAGCAGGTATCGAATGACTAGCTTGCTTTCGTCGTTCATCTCTTTTAGCGTCTGCTTTCTGTTGCTCTTCATCTACGGGGGGTGTATGCGAATTACTTGACTTGGCAAGTTCCGGATACTCGTAGAAAAAGCTACGAAGCAAATCAACAAATCCTTTCGGATTCTCGAAATCCATCACGACGTTCTTGCGCCACGGTTCACTTAGCACCCACTGGGCGAAAGTTCCGTCATCCAAGTCTAACTGCGCGGCATTGGTAATGCCTAGCTGCGAATTAGCCAGATTATGACGTTCGCGTAGACTATTTTGCACAACACGTTCACGACGACTTCGGCGGACTTCAGCAATGTCTTCTTCAATCTCCTTGTTCGCAGATGACAGATGGTGCTTGATCAGAGCATCGATTCCCTTGAAAAGCTCCGGAAAGGTTTGCACCTCATCCTTGACTTCATCGGGAAGGGAAGCCATCACTTCCGCCATCACGTCATTTACTTCTTGCTTCGAAGGTTGCTTTACCGGAGCATTCTGCGGGGTCTGCGCAGTCTGCATCGAACGGCTTAGTTCCTTCATCTGCTCGGAGAGCTTTCCCACCTGATTGGTGAGATCGCGATTTTCCTGCTTTAGCTGCGAAATGAAAGCTTGTGAATCTCGAAACCGTTTCGCTAGCTTGGGGTCACTCGCTAACGGGTCTTCCGGTTCGGCTTTCACCGTTTTCGTTTCCTCAACTTCCGGCTCTTCTGGTTCTTCATCTACTACCTCTGGTACTTCGGGTGGGGTTTCCACCTTGGCACCGGGTTCGATTAGCTTGCTCCAGAATTCTTGGGGTGAAGGGGTTTCCTTCTGCACTTCTTCCGTAACTTCCACTGTTTCGGAGGTCATACTCTTTTAGATGATGAGGATGCGTCGGGGTAATTCAGAATCTCACGAAAAGCCTGAATCTTGCCGACACGTAAATTATGGTCCTTACATTGGTCGGGGTTGACCGGCTGCAGGGCCAGATGAGATTCCTGTTGAATTCGGTAGTTCAGGTACTCTTCCAGATGCAGCCACATCGGACTCTGCCGAAGGATTCGCACCTCTTCCGGTGTTAGCGGGTGCACCTGACCGGGCTTGTGAGCGTTGTAGTTCTGCATACTCGGCGTCTTCCAGCTGTGCTAATTGAAGATCTCGTTCTATTTCCTGCGCACGAAGTTGCTCGCGGCGTTGCATTTCCAGCATCTTTTGCTTCTGCAGTTCTTCACGGATAATCACGCTAAGATCTGTAAAATCGGTAATCGGACCCGGATCTTGTCCGTTCTCCATCAGGTTCATAATCCTGCGAATCTCAAGATCTCTGCGTTGCTCGCCAATTGACTTTCTCTCTTCCAGAGCAGCATCGAGCTTTGATTTCTGCTGATCAATCTGTGCTAATAGCGCCTTGCTCTGCGCTTCCATCTGCATCTGCTTCTGGGCTGCTTCTTCACGTTGCAGTTGAGCTTGTTGCATTTCTTCCGGAGTCTTTAGCATCTCATCCGGATTCATGTTAAAGGCTCGCAACATGGGCTTAGCGAAACGATCCATGCGCAGTTGCTCCGTCAAGCCCGGAATGTTCATCACGGTCTGCAGAAACTGAAGCATCTGTTGATTGTGAATTTCTTCGGCGACAAAACGGTCGTAACCTGTACAGAGTGCTTCGGCATCACAATGAAGATTCGGATCATCCGTATCCACTAAGATCCACCGATAGATTCCGTTGATTGCACCACGTAATATGTTACTGATTGATTGAACAACCGACGCCGTTTGTTTCTGCGCATTCGTGTTCAGAATGCTCATACCGGTCGCGGTACGCGTCTGATAGGGTGCAGTCTGACCCATGCCGATTGGTGATTGTCCACTGGAAAGATTCGCTTCTCTCTGCAGAAACTGCATCATATCCATCAGGCCATGAGTCACATCCGGAATCACGATTGGCTTAAATGCACTGCCAACATCCGAACCCGGAGCAAACTGAAAGATCTTGCCCGGATAAAGATCCGTTGGATCTTCATTCGCCGCTAACTGGCTCGCATCCATACCGGCCATCGGTAAAGAGCTAATCTGTTTGCCTTCGACATACATCGCCATGCTAAAATTTAGCAGAGACTGTACATCCCGAATGCTCCAGAACACTCCGTCACCCCAGATACTATGCGGTACCCGTTGCCAGTAACCAAAGTGATACGGCAACATACCGTCATACGGGCTAAGCGTGGCCTTGACTGTTCTGTCACCCAGAACATAGATGCAAACGGGCAAGACACTCAGGTTATCCAACTCGGATGTATCGATGTAGCCTTCCAAATCGTCTTGGTCTAATACCCCCCAAAATTCAAGTAACTCGTACTCTTTCTCTTCTTCGGTGTAGCTTTCCTGATGCGGATTTAGCGGCTGCGCTATTTCATTGCCCTTGGAATAGACTCGACGTTCCAGCACATCAGAAACGGCTTCCAGATCAAAACCACGTTGCTCTGTCAACATCTGACGAACTTGCACGGAAGACAGCTGCTTTCGCTCGATAATATAGCTAACGTCTTCTAGGCTTTCGGCTTCCGGAGAAGGATAAAGATTAAAAATACTGACAAATTTACTGGCCGGAAGTAGTTCCTGCTCGATGGCTGACTCGATTCTCTGTAGTCGATTGGCATAACGACCGCGATAAACCGGATAATTACGATGAATGAGCACCGGGCTTTTCATGACTCCGGTACCGTGCAGTATCAATTCGTGTATACATTTCGAGATTTCATTGGTGAAATCCGTGCGATCCAGTACGTCTCGAATGCGATTTTCAATGTTTTTCGCACGATCTCGTAGAATCGTGTCAATTGGCAGTTCCTTACGCAGTTCATCCAGATAAAGACGCCGTTCACGGTCTGACATTTCAGCCATGCCATCAGCAAACTGATGAATATCTGACGGAACGAAACGGGGATAACGCGTTGGTTGAATGACAAACGGAATTTCTCCGTTCTGAAACATCAACGCATTGATCTTAATATGTGCACTGGCGACTTCACGACGAGTGATCGCCATGAAAGGTGGTCGATCACTGGTTCGCGTATAGGTCGGAGCATCCGGAAAAATACCGTTATAGGCGTCTTCTCCGGGTAACCAACGATCGGATTCAATCGCTTGCCGGTATTCGCGTGCACGGTCAAATTTCTCACGAACTAATTGTGCAAGAGAGTCTTGCCCAATACCGG
>Ga0208428_1001096_pt1 | contig 11520 bp, 5 predicted proteins | sample DEB08_DNA_11_FD_184535 | JGI IMG/M metagenome (GOLD analysis project Ga0208428, IMG submission 184535) | Aqueous microbial communities from the Delaware River and Bay under freshwater to marine salinity gradient to study organic matter... | ecosystem: Environmental > Aquatic > Marine > Coastal ... | reverse complement strand
GCATAGGTATACAAGACCTACAAGGCGACTGGCGTTTATCGCAAGATGAAATAGACACAGTTGTTGCATGGGTTAACGCAGGCGCACCTTACGGTGATGCAGATGTTGTAGTACAGTCTGCAGATTTACGTGACCCAGATGCTTGGAACTTTGAAGGTGACTTTGGACCTCCAGATGCTGTAATTCCAAGCGTAGCAATAGACATACCAGCAAACGGAAACGATCTTTGGCACAAGCACTTAGTACCAAGCGGCCTTACAGAAGATCGTTGTATCAAAGCAGTACAAGTTAAACCACGTGGCGATGCAAAATCTGTCGTACATCACGCAAACTCCTCTATTATCACAGCAGAAGGACGTGAAGGTATGCTCACGGAGTATGCTATGGGAAAGTGGGGAGAGATTGTTCCAGAGGGAGTCTGTCGCACACTACCAGCAAACGCACAAGTATCGTGGGACATTCATATGTTCCCAGGTGGACTTGGCGCAATGGCACCAGGCGGAATGATCAAAGACAATGTGGTAGAAATTGGACTGTGGTTATACACAGAAGAGGAAAGCCAACAATTGAAATACAAGCAGGACTTGAGTTTGTACCGCTTAGGCAATCAGGACGATTTGGTTATCCCACCACATGGCTATCAAATGACACAAGGTTTCCACACTTTCGACCATCCTGTGCGTTTAGATAGTTTCCAACCACACGGGCATTTAAGGATGAATGCAGCAAGTATAGAGATTTTCTATCCTGAAACTGGTAGAACAGAAGCAGTTAGTCAAATCTCTAATTGGAGCGCCACGTGGCATCACAGTCATTTATATGCTCCAGAAGTAGCACCATTAATACCTGCGGGAGCAGTTATTATACTAAAACAGTGGTATGACAATACTACTGACAATCCGAATAATCCAGATGCAGATATGTGGGTAATGGGAGGTTCAAGAACAGGTGACGAAATGACTCACGCTTGGCTTGCTATCACACACTTAGATGAAGAAGGATACAACAAACTACTAGAGGAACGAAATGAAAAAGATACTGGCGACGATTAGTATACTATTAGCAACAACAGCAACAGCAGACGAGTACGACACAGTAGCAGCAAAGTGGCGTACTTGTGCCGCTTGTCACGGTAACAACGCACAAGGCAAACCAGGTTTTCCTAGCCTAAACTGGATGGAAGAACAGGTTATTATTGAGGCGCTGGTTGATTACAAGCAGATGATTACTCGTGGAGATATGAGCGGTATTATGTTTGGTCAAGCAGCTACTCTTACAGATGAAGAAATAGAACTGATGGCAAAATATATTAAAGAGGTATTGAAAAATGATTAGAATATTACACACTAGTTTTGTTGTACTACTATTAACTGTGATTAGTTTTGTAACTGTAGCAGCAAAAGCAGATGAGATTGATTATGCGAGAGATGTTGCGCCTATCTTTGTAGAGCAATGTCAAGCATGTCACAGAGAAGGTGGTATTGCTCCTTGGGCAATGACTAACTATCAAATGTTACAAGGTTTTGCACCTGCAATTAAAGAGGCTATTGTGTCAAAGCGTATGCCTCCAGGTCAAATTGATCGCAAGTATGCAGGTACAATTGTTAATCACAGAACACTAAGCAACCGTGAAGTTGATACGATTGTAGCGTGGATTGACGCAGGCGCACCTGTTGAGGGAGATGTAGATCCTCTCACAGAAACAACTTACTCTACTTCAGAGTGGGTACACGGCGAACCTGATATGATTATTGAAGTACCGCCACAAGAGATTCCAGCAGTTGGCACAATGGGTCCTAATGCGATTCCATATCGTTATACAAGTGTTGACCTTGGTCTCACAGAAGACAAGTGGTTGCGTGGTTCACAGTTCTTGCCTAGCGAACCTACTGTAATGCACCATATGCTTAACTCAGTATCAATACCGGGCGAGCGTAATGGTAACATTCTAGGTGCTCTGGTGGTGACCCTGATTACTATGACGAAAACACAGGTGGTCTATTGCGAGCAGGTAGTGTTGTGAATCTACAACTACACTACACACCTGATGGTACAGCGAGAACAGACAGAGCAAGAATCGGACTATACTTCCACGATGAAGGTGTAGTACCAGAGGAGAGAATGGCAGGCGACTGTGCTTGTATCTTCCCTAACAACTGGACACCGATTCCACCGTTTGATCCTAACTTTGTACAGACAGCAGAAATTACTCTAAAGAATGATATTAACCTACATACATTCTTACCACATATGCACTTCCGTGGCAAGAGTATGAGAGCTAAGGCAATCTATGCTGATGGCACAGAAGAAGAACTAATCGACATTCCTAAGTATGACTATGCTTGGCAACTTTCATATACGTGGAAAGAGCCTAAGTTTATTCCTGCAGGAACTCGTTTGTTCGTAGAAGGTGCATTTGATAATAGTGCAGACAATCCAATGAATCCAGACCCAAGCAGACTAGTACCTTGGGGACAGATGTCTGAGGATGAAATGTTCTTTGGAGCATTTACTTGGAAAAATATAGAGTGAGTATTGAGCAGGTTGTAGGTTCTCTTTTTATATTTTCAATGTGTTATATGGGATTTGCCATAACATTGTATATAACGGTGAACCGAAATAGAAAATAATGTACGGTGGTATACCACTATTTTTAGTATTTTGCACAGTATTAATTGTAGTGGATACCGCTATTCACGTTATGATTCAGATGTATTTTGAAGGTCACCCTGCATTTACAACTTACCAATAGGCGTAGAACTAGAAGCAGTCATATTCCAGACTTGTTTGCGTTCTACGCCTTTCTTTTGAGCAAACACTTTAGCATCACAGTTTTTACAAACGTGAAAATAGTTGTTGCTTAGACGCTTAGGATCCATCGAACCTCTTGCACGTTCAAACTCTACATCACAACTGTCACAACGAAACACGCAAATAGTCAATTCACGCTTGTAGGTGTGTTCCTTGCCCGTTTTGCTGGTTCTAACGTGCCGGGTTTGCTTTTTATATTCGGACAAATACATAACTATATTTACATTAAGATTATAAAATTATATAATAAATACATTCGTAGAGAGGTAAAAAATGTCTGTAGTTACAATAACTGAATCAGCTGAAGAACAAATCACACAAATTTGTTTAGAAAACAATGCAGACGCACTTAGATTAGATATCAAGGGCGGAGGTTGTGCAGGGTTTGAATATGATTGGGGTATTATACAAAGTGCAGATGATATTTTACCAGATGCCGAAGTAATACAAAGAGGCACAGCAAAACTAGTAATAAACAGGGAAAGTATATTCTTTTTACTAGGATCAGAGATAGATTATGTAAGATCTCTCATAGGATCACAATTCGATATTAGAAACCCAAATGCATCGTCGGCTTGTGGCTGTGGTGTAAGTGTAAATTTTAATATGGACGCAATATAAACGGAGCAAATTAAATGGCAAAGCAGAACATTGATATTGGTGTAGAAGGTAATGACGGCACAGGCGATAGTATTCGCGAATCGTTTCGTAAAGTTAACGAAAATTTTAGCGAACTATATGCAGTATTCGGTATTGGCGGCCAAATATCATTAACAGATCTAAGTGACACACCTGATACATATGAAGGAAATGAGAACAAAGTTCCAGCTGTAAAAGGTGATGGCTCAGGAGTAAACTTTTTAGAACTTGCGTCTGATTTTGAATTAAATGGAACTACCGATACTATTGGTTTTGATTTTAGTGTTGACGGTAAACTTATTATTAAGCAGTTAGTTTCAAAAGTTTCAAACGACCCTGAACCAGTATTATCAGGACCAATGAATGCTTCAGGATATCCTATTGCTAATATTAGTGTTGATCAAGATGCTCTAGAACAATTTAATAATACTTACGGTACTAACTTTGACTTAGGTGCTCTAGTAATTGATAAAAACTTTGCTGATAGAAATTATCAGCAAAAAGATGTTGCAGGTGATGGACTAAGAATTGGTGATGAACCAACTACAGTTAGTCAATATACTTTAACTGCTACAGGTTTAGAACTTTATAATCTAGTCATTCCGAATCATGGATTGAGTCAAGCGTTTAACGGTGCTCCGTTTGTATTCCGTACAACAGGTACAGAACCGTTTGGCGTTGACAACGGATCAACTTATTATATTCGTGTACAAGATACTAGGTTAATTGGATTGTATGAAACTGAAGAAGATGCTGTAAACAATACTGCTCAAATATTACTAAGTGGCGGTAGTGGTACATTTACAATTACTGATGGTGCATACGACGAAGACCTTGAAGGCAACTGGTTAGATAACCAAGCACTACCACGTAAATCAATTGTTCGTAGACAAGGCGATCAAATGGAGGGTGTACTACATCTTTCAGATCACCCAGGCGAACTAAGCGGATTTGGATTACCAAATGGCCCAGACGATTTACAAGCAGCAACAAAACTTTATGTTGACAATGCTGCTGCTACAAGTGAAGTAAACTTATACGTTTCACAAACAGGTAGTGATAGCCAGGAAAATACTCCAAGGGGACGCGAAGGACGTAATCCAGCATATGCATATAGAACTGTAAATGCAGCGTCACGTAAAGCAGAAGAAATTATACTTTCTGCTCCATACGAACCTGGTCCTTATATGCAAACAATGACATATAATAATGGCGAAGGTACTGGTACTATTACATCGGCAGGTGTAACTGGAGCAGCAATTGGACGTATTAATGCTAGAGATATGCTAATAACTAACAAAGAATTTATTCAAAAGGAAGTTACAGCATACATTGATGCAACTTTTCCTAACTTTGCTGGAAGTTATGACAAAGAAATTTGCGAAAGAGATGTTGGGTATATTTTAGAATCAGCTACACTTGACTCTTTACTAGGCGACAACGCTAACTATCTATCTCGCTGGAGTGGTTTCCGATACTACTCTAATCCGAGTGCTCAAAAGGCAATCGGAAGTCAACTAATAGAAACAGTTGCAGGTATTGAATATGCTAAAACTCTAGCACTTAGAATTTTAACAACAGATACTGCACCAGAAACTTTGTATCAAGATCGTGTTCCTTACACTGTTACAGGACTTACACCAGACAGCACAGCTGACTCTGTAATTGAAAACAAATTTGATCTTGTAGTTGATATTATCAATAATGGAATATTAGATGCTCCAAATGTCACTGACGGTAGCTTCACTTATAAAATTAATATCGGAAACGGCAACTTTGGATTTATTGATCAGGCTAATCCAGAAAACACAGATATTATTCCTGGCAAAGTTGTACGTGGTAAAAATTCTGGAGCACTTGCTAGAATTATTGATTACAAATATGAATCAGGTCCTAGAGCAGTATCAGAAGCAGAAACTGACGAAATTGAAGTACAACTATTAAAACCAATTACATTTGATCCAGGTGAAGAACTAGAATACGGAAATATTGTGCGCGAAACGCAAGTTACATTACTTGTTGAATCGGGCATTTACTATGAAGACTATCCAATTCGTGTTCCAACAAACGTAACTATTTTAGGTGATGAATTTAGACGAGTACTAATTCGACCTAAACAACGTGTATCACAATCTCGTTATTCAGGAACATTCTTTTATAGAGATGCAGAATTTGATGGACTAGTGTTAGGGCGTTCTGAAATTCAAACAGCTACTACAACAACACCTCGTGATGCAAACAGAGTAGACGGAACTTATGTAATTTCAGATCAAGACTACACGTCAACAGGATATGGTGAAGATGCTATATTCACAATTACTATAACCAACGGAGCAGTAACTAATTTAGAAATTACTAATGCCGGCAAAAATTGGAGAGTGGGTGACCTAGTTACAATACCAGATAGTCAGCTAGGAGCAGGCGGCGCTAACAATATTATTATCGAAGTAACTAAAGTTCCAAACGGAGTAGAATATGTTAATCCAACTAGTGGTAACGTTGATGGATACTTTGGTTACCACTACTTGAGAGATCCAAGTAGAATTAAAAACACAGGTGCAGGTTATAGAAACATCGGTGAATGGGAAACATCTGCACTAACTCTTATTGACAACAAAGAATATATTCAAGAACAAGTTGTACAATTTATTAATGCAACATATCCTACTATGATAGGTAACTATGACGAAGCTAAAAGTTATAGAGATACCGGATACATTGTTGATGCTCTTGTAAAAGATTTACGCAACGGCGGTAACGAATTTGCATTAGAAATGCAAGGAGAATTCTATCCTGGATCTTTAGGAACTATCAACCAAACAGGTTGCATTGCTGGTATGAAACATATTGCTACAATTGCAGCAGCATTGTTTGAAAATAGTGCGCCAACTAATGTATACGGAATTAACTTAGATTATCCTACACCGGATCTATTTAATGGATCTTCTGCTCCTGCAGATTGGGAAACTAGCAACTTATACCGTGTAGGAAATGTTGTTCAAGTATTTGACGAAGCCGAAGGCGAAATGAGATATTGGCAGTGTAATACTGAACATACATCAGGTACAATATTTAATACTGTAGAAGCAGCATCTTATTGGACAGAAGTAGTTGGACCTTCTGATACTGTTACAAACCTAATAAACACAGTTACATTTGGTTTAGAATTCCCAGATGAGTATAACCCACCTTTAAGAAACGACGAGATGGATGTGTTCTTGATGAACGATGCTACTCGTGTTAGTAACGTGACTGTACAAGGACACGGCGGCTTTATGGTTGTACTAGATCCAGAAGGTCAAGTGCTAACTAAATCGCCATATATCCAAGTTGGTTCAAGTTTCTCAAGATCACAAAACAAACAAGTGTTTAGCGGCGGTATGTTTATTGATGCATTCACTGGAAACAGTGCTGTACAAGTAATTGAAAAGATAGACGGAAGTCCATTTAGACTTAAAATTAAGAGTTTACCAGACCAAGGTTTGTTCTTACGTAAACCTGAAACACCAAGTGCATTTTATATAGACGGTAGACGTTTCCAAGTTAATGCTATTACTCAGTATGATGCTGCACTCGGAACAGCTGAAATTATTCTAGATCAAAACTCAAATGATGGTGCAGGATTTACCGGAACTACAAGTAGTTTAATTACAGGTGTGGATTTAGATAGCATAGGTACATTTGAATTTGACAGTGCAAAATGCGATAGAGACACTCGATTTATTTTAGAAGGATTAGGGTTTGATGTTGCATTTGGTACAAACTATAATAGTGTACTTAATGGTTTATCTTATATTAGAAGTTATGCAAATGAAGTAATTGATGATCAATTAACTGAAACACTAGCAGCTCTAGCTGTTGCAGAAGCAGAAGTATTAGCATTGCCTGAAGTTGCAGATTCTCCTGTAGCTACTACAGCAGTACAAAATAGAATGGCTGAAATATATTCTATTATGCAAGGTAACCCTGCGGCAACTGTCGTTTGGTCAGACCCTGGTACTAATAATGACAAGCGTTATGCACGTGAAATATTACAAGCAAACAGAGATTTTATTGCTACTGAATTAACAACCTGGATCAATGCTAATCAAGTTCCCGGAAACACTTATGATCCAGTCGCATGTGAACGTGATACAAAATATATTGTAGATGCATTAAGCTATGATATACAGTACGGTGGCAACACAGGAAGTATTAGAGCAGCCGAAGCATATTTTGAAGGCGCAGTAAGTATCTTACCAGAAGCGCAGAAGCCTTATACCGCAGCAGCATTTACACAATTAGCAACTATTGTTAGTGATATTGTTGGCGGCACATATGCAGGACAAAATAACAATGGAGGTAATGTTGGTACAGCTACAGAACAAGCAGAAGCTTCAAATTTAGTAACAATTATTGTTGATGTAATTAATGCTGATACTGCAAGTGCTGTACCTACTAAAGAATATCCTTTAACAGGATGGACACCACAAGAACGTGTTGATGCTAAAAATGACATTGATGAAAATACTGCACTAATTGCGCACAGAACAGTACAAAGTGTAAATGCACCATTGCCAATTACACTACAAACAGCTGGTAACAGAAGTATGTTAGGTAACGACTTTACGCAAGTTAACGACCTAGGCTATGGTCTAGTTTGCGTAAACGGCGCACTGTCTGAAATGGTTAGTATGTTTACATACTACTGTTGGGCAAGTTATTATGCTAAGAATGGTTCAGAAATTCGAAGTGTTACGGGCTCGTCATGTTATGGTGAATACGGACTAGTTGCTGAAGGCTCAGATCCAAATGAAATTCCAGATAGTATTTTACTACTAGAAGACATGGCACAACCAGCTAAAACATTTGCTGCTGATCTTGTATTAACTACAACTGCACCAATTACTTTAGTAGAAGGTGATCAACTAACACAAGATACAACTGGTGCCACTGGTACTGTTGTTGTAGACACAAGCGCAGCAGGTTCTTATACTGTTTATCTTGTAGATGTAGCAGGTGCATTTAATACCACAGATCAAATACAAGTAACAGGTGGACCTAGTTCACCATTAGTTCTAGGTGCAAATAGCGTACCTGAAGCAATTGATAATACCGGATATGGTAATGCTCAAGAACAACTGTCCATACATGTATTTGATATGGTTGACCCGCCAAGTAATAGATCAGAGTTTGATATATATCATCCAACTCGTCCTGCATTTGCACGTTATGAAGTTGCAAATGCAACTAAAACTCAGCATGTAGTCGGACAATATAAGTTTATTAATACAACAATTCCAGCAACAACTGTTTCAACAGATCCTACTGCTACTGGAGCGATTTTTAACTTAAACAAAACTGTACAATACGGTTACAGCGTTGAAATTTTAAATGTAGGAACTGACTATACTGTTGGTGATACATTAACTGTATTAGGTAGTCACTTAGGTGGCACTGATGTCACAAACGATGCTGTAATTACTGTTGATGCTGTTGATGCTGACGGTGGTATTACTGAAGCTAGTGCTTCTGGTACAATACTAATAGAAGCAACTACTCCTAAATTTACAGGTATAGTTTATAAATTAAACTTCTCAACTAGTGATGTAAGATACAGTACTAACGGTCTACTCAATGAAGTATTGTGGGGAGACTCAATTAACTATAGACGTAACCAAACACATATACTAGGAGATATTGCAAGACCAGATGTATTAACAATACGTCCAAGTACTGCTGTTGTATTTGATGAAAATCCTGATGTTGTTTATCGTTCAATTAGTTTCTTAACATCAAACTCAGTTGGTGACGATTTAGGCGTAGACGAAGCACAAGCAGGATTTGATGAAACATATGATTATATACGTTTAATTGTTGATTCTACAAAAGCACAAGAAGCACACCATGCAGGTACAGGAACTACCATGGGTAGTACAGTTGGCGATGTAGTTGTTGCTGTACAGGCTACAGTTGATGCAAATGAAGTTAGTCGACTTAATAATAACTCACTAACATCGGAAGCAAATAGACCTCTAGGTTGGGAACCTTCTACACTAGTATCTGCACCAATTATATCATGGGGCGGGAAAAAGTTCTATGTTTATAACTATCGAGGCGTAGATGCAACAGATACAATAGTTGCGCCAGCAGAAGATAATGCATACGGTATTGTTAATTTATTAGAAATTACCGGCGATAATATTAACCAAGTAGCGTCTACTGGTATTACAACATCTATGGTTTTAGGAGCAGAAGTTGTTACTTTACGTGCAGGCTTAAAAGCAGGTGCTCCGGGTAATGTAACTATTAATATTTCAACTTGTCGTGCTACTGCACATGACTTCTTAGATGTTGGTACAGGTGGATTTAACCAAAGTAACTATCCAAATGTTATCTTTGGTCTACCAAGAGAAGCTGACCAAGCAAAAGAAGTTGAAGAGCGTGGTAAGGGTCGTGTGTTCTATGTAAGTACAGACCAAAACGGTATCTTTAGAGTTGGTAGATTCTTTAGTGTTGACCAAGGTACTGGTACAGTTACATTTAGTGCATCACTTGCACTATCAGATGTTGACGGACTAGGCTTTAAGCGTGGTGTTGTTATTACTGAATTCTCAACAGACACAGCAATGACAGATAACGCATCAGATACTGTTCCGACAGAAAGTGCTGTACGTGGTTATGTTAACAGACGTTTAGGTTACGACTCAACTGGTGCTCCAGTTGCTAACAAAATTGGCCCAGGTGTGCTTGCTCCTAACGGTGCAGTACCAATGACCGATGATCTAAATGCTGCTGGTAATACAATTACTAACTTGAAGGCACCCGAAACAGGTTCAGATGCTGCAACTAAAGCATATGTTGATGCAGCAGGTGCTGAAAACGACACAATTCCAGACTTTAGAGATACTGAAATTAATGATGTTGACGAAGGACAATTGCTAGTTAGTACAGGATATAAAAAAATATTTTTAAGTACAGGTAGTATTACTGGACAGTTCTTAAGAGGTGCTGAAATACAGTACAACAATGCAGCAACTACTGGTACAGTAATTGATTCATTTGCTACAACAGGACCAGAAGGTGAACTAACAGCAATTGTTTATGAACTTACATCACCTAGTGACTTTATTGTTGGAACTACAATACAAGCTGCTGGTGGTGCAGCACAAGGTGCAATTGTCGACGGTCCAATGGACGAATGGGCAAATGGTGTTTGGAATGCTGCAAGCGACATTGTAGTTTCAACAAATAGAGAAGTTACATCAGCAGGTGGTGTTGTTTCAGATCGTTACACAACTATTAATATGCAAATTGCAGCTGATACTATTGTAAATGGTGATGTTAACAGTAACGCTGGCATTGTTCAAAGTAAGTTAAGTTTGAATCCTGCTACAACTAGAGTAGATGCAACAGGCATTACTCAAGCAGATTTAGGTGTAGCAAGTTTTGATGATGCACGTTTTGAAACAACAAATGGTTGGGTAACAGTTAAAGCAGGTTCTGTTCCGTTAACTGATATTGAATTTATTGATACAGACACAGTATTAGGAAGAAGTACAGCAGGTACAGGAGAAGTTAGTGCTATTACATTTGAAACTGTAATTGACGAAGGTACTGGATTATTAGATGCTGATTTTAACGGAGCCGAACTAGCAGTCGGCGTTAATCCAGGACAGGCATTAATTAAAACAGCAGACGGCGTATACTCTATATCAAACGTTACTACAACAGGTGAAGTTAATTCAATTGTTAAAACAGATGGTAATGGTAGCGTTCAAGCCAACTCATTAATACTAGGTGGTGATTCATCTTATGAAATACTTTCACTTACCGGAACTACTGTACAATTTAAAACACCTGCACAAGGTTTAGTATTTGAAGCAGACGGTGACGGTTCTACTACTGGTAACGGAAATGTAACACTTGAAGTTGCAGGCAGCATTAATGTTGGCGGTACTGGTGTTACTGAAAGTAGCTTACAAAATACTTCAAACTTCAATGGCGAGCCTGTACTTTCTGTAGATTGGATTTACAGTTCATTTATTGAAGCACCTGGAGAAAAAGGTTCAAACTCAACAGGTATTGCAA
>Ga0208428_1001094_pt1 | contig 11544 bp, 12 predicted proteins | sample DEB08_DNA_11_FD_184535 | JGI IMG/M metagenome (GOLD analysis project Ga0208428, IMG submission 184535) | Aqueous microbial communities from the Delaware River and Bay under freshwater to marine salinity gradient to study organic matter... | ecosystem: Environmental > Aquatic > Marine > Coastal ... | reverse complement strand
GATCGCAAGATCACTTATCGATGAAGGAGTAATGCTTGGAGTTTCTTCTCGTGGTGTTGGATCTTTGAAAGAAGATCGTAATGGATGCAAAGTTGTCGGTGAAGATTTCATGTTAGCAACTGCTGCTGATATCGTTGCCGATCCTTCCGCTCCTGATGCTTTTGTTTCGGGAATTATGGAAGGAAAAGAGTGGGTTTGGGAAGGAGGAATTCTTCGCGAAAAACTCGCTGAACAAACAAAGAGACGTATTAATACTCTCGTCGATCAAAGAAGACTTGAAGAGCATAAGTTGAATTTATTCAACGAATTCCTTTCAAATCTTTAATTTATAAATAAATATAGATTAATACAAAATCTAATAAGTCAAATGTCCGTTGGTAGCAATTTACAAGAAATGGAAAACGTAGTAACCAAAGGGGCTAAGCCTGCAGAACCAATGCCTAAGCTAGACTTAGACACTCCAGGTCAAACTGGAAATTGGGAAGATCTAGGCGGACCAACCCCAGAAAACTATAAGTCCGATGATGATTCGGCAAAACTAAAAGAGCCTTCCTCAACTCTTGCTTCAGTCAAGAATGTGGTTAACAAAGGTGCTAAGCCTGCAGAACCAATGCCTAAAGGCATGAAGGAAGAGGAAGAGGTCGAAGTCGAAGAAGATCAAGAGATCGTTGCTGAAGAAGAAACTACTGAAGAAGAAGTTGTTTCTGAAGAAGAGACCACCGAAGAGGAAGTAGTTGCTGAAGCTACCGACGAGACTGAAGAAGAGTTCTCCATCGAAGAAGATGTAAATGCACTTCTCGCTGGTGAAGAACTTTCAGAAGAATTCGAAGAGAAAGCACGCACTATCTTTGAGACTGCAATCAAGTCTAAGGTTGCAGAAATCAAAGAGCAAGTTCAGGCACAATACGAAGAGCAACTCATTGAAGAAGTTGCTGCTATCAAGTCTGAACTTGTAGAGCGTGTTGACGCTTATCTTGAGTATGTTGCTGATGAGTGGATTCAAGAGAATGCACTCCAGGTTGAAAATGGTCTTAAGACCGAAATGACCGAATCATTCCTTAACGGAATGAAGCAACTTTTTGAAGATCATTATGTTTCAATCCCTGAAGATAGATATGATGTAATCGAGAGTATGGTAGATAAACTAGATGAAATGGAGTCTAAACTCAACGAGCAAATCGATAGAAACGTTGCTCTCAACAGAAGATTAGCTGAGTCAGTTGCTGATGTAATTTTTGCAGAGATTTCTGAGGGACTTGCAGTTTCGCAGAAAGAAAAACTCGCTTCTCTTGCAGAAAATGTTGAGTTTGATAGTGAAGAGACCTATCGTGAGAAACTAGTTACTTTGAGAAATTCTTATTTCTCGAAGAGTGCAACTAGTGCTCAAAGAGAAGTTGCTGAAGAAGTTGAGACCGTAGAGGAATCTACACCTGGTATTTCTCCAATTATGGAGTCATATCTCTCAGTTCTCGGAAGAGCTTCCAAAAAGTGATTTTTAGATCATAGTTCAAACTAACTTTTTTAAAGAGGTAAAAATCAAATGCAGATGTACAATACAGAGCATCTGCAGGAGAAGTGGGCACCTGTTCTTGACTATGATGGTATGGATCCTATTAGGGATTCCCATCGTAGAGCAGTCACCGCTATCCTGCTAGAAAACCAAGAGAGAGAAATGCGCGAAGAGCGTGCATTCCTCAACGAAACCCCAACCAACTTCACCACTTCTTCTGGCGCTACCGCTGGTATGAGTGCTAGTGCAAGTGGTGCTCTCACAGGTTTCGATCCTGTTCTGATTTCGCTAATCAGACGTTCAATGCCTAACCTGGTCGCTTATGACCTCGCAGGCGTTCAGCCAATGAATGGTCCTACTGGACTCATCTTCGCAATGCGTTCCCGCTACACCAATCAGAGCGGAACCGAAGCACTCTTCAACGAGCCAGATTCTGCATTCTCTGGAATCGGCACCGATGGTTCAACTGGAGATGCTTATGTTTCTGGTTCTGGCGGCGCATCCGTTGGTTTCGGTACAACCCTTCAGTCTGGTTCAAACCCAGGTCTCCTAAGCCCTTCAAGCGATTCGGTCCAGGCTGACTACAACGTCGGTCGCGGTATGAACACCGAGACTGCTGAAGCACTTGGCGAAACTGGTAATGACTTCAACGAAATGGCTTTCTCGATCGAGAAGGTCACCGTTACTGCTAAGTCACGCGCCCTCAAGGCTGAGTACTCACTTGAGCTTGCTCAAGACCTTCGCGCCATTCATGGTCTGAATGCTGAAGCGGAACTCGCAAACATTCTCTCAACTGAGATTCTTGCTGAGATCAACCGCGAAGTCATCAGAACCATCTATAAGGCTGCTAAGACTGGTGCTCAGGCAAACGTTGCAACCGCTGGTAAGTTCGACCTCGACGTTGACTCCAATGGTCGTTGGTCAGTTGAGAAGTTCAAGGGTCTTATCTTCCAAATCGAGCGCGACGCTAACGCGATTGCACAAGAGACTCGTAGAGGGAAGGGCAACATGATCCTCTGCTCCGCAGACGTTGCTTCCGCTCTAACCATGGCTGGTGTACTTGATTACACCCCTGCACTGAACGCTAACCTCAACGTTGACGACAGCGGTAACACCTTCGCTGGTGTTCTCCAAGGTAAGTATCGTGTATACATCGATCCTTATTCGGCAAATGTTGGTGCTGCATCTCAGTACTACGTTGTTGGTTATAAGGGTACTTCACCTTATGACGCTGGTCTCTTCTATTGCCCATATGTTCCTCTCCAAATGGTTCGTGCCGTTGGTGAGAACACCTTCCAGCCAAAAATCGGATTTAAGACCCGTTATGGTCTTGTTTCCAACCCATTCGCTGAAGGAACCGACCAGGGTCTTGGTCGTATCACTGCTAATAGCAACCGCTATTACAGAAGAGTACAAGTTCTCAACCTCATGTGATCCATCGGATTCAAAAGGTTATATCAGAGGGTCTTCGGACCCTCTTTTTTTATCTAAATAAAAATAAAAATGGCGATTGCAAATCAGATAGAAAATAGAAATTTTCTGTCTCCCATTGGATTTAAATTTACTATAGCGAAAGATAATAAGATAGATTTTTTTTCAAATACTGCTAGAATTCCAGGAATAAACTTAGGAGTAGCACTTCAACCAACACCATTAAAAATGTTGGATGTCCCTGGCGATATTTTGCAGTATGAAGATTTTATTTTAGATTTTTTAGTTGATGAAAATTTAGAAAATTATTTACTTATTCACGACTGGTTAACTGGTCTTGGGTTTCCAGAAAAACAAACTCAGTTTGATGAATTAGTTAGAGATGAAGATAATCTAGAAGATAGGAAATTGCAATTCAGTGATGGTACTTTATCAATTTTAAACAGCAACTACAGAGAAATTGCTAAAGTTAGATTTAGAGACCTTTTCCCAACATCTTTGACTTCTTTGGAATTTAATGCTACAGACACCGACATCAACTACTTTACAGCACAGGTGTCTTTCAAGTATACTATCTATGATATCATAAAAACTACAACTTAAAAATGGACCTTGATCAAATTCAGGAAATGTGGAAAAAAGATTCTGTTATTGATCCTGATAATTTGCATGACGAGTCATTAAAAATTCCACAACTCCATTCAAAATATTATACAATATACAACACAATCACCTTACTCAGAGAAAGAGCAAGAGAGAGTTATAATAAAACAAGGTTGGAGAGATATAACTACTACACAGGAAAGGCACCAGTAGAGGTTTATGAGCAAGAACCATTCCCATACAAAGTAAGGGACAAAGAGGCGTTACAGAGGCATATGGATGCCGATCAGAAGTTGAGTAGAATAGATCTGAAGATTCGTTACTATGATGTTGTACTAAAGTTTCTTGAAGAAGTTATTAAAAATATCTCTAATAGAACTTTCCAAATTAAAAATGCAATTGAATGGAACAAATTCCAAGCTGGATTTGGATAAATAAAAATAAAAAGTTATTAAGATGAAACCTACGCCAAAACAGACTCAAGAAGCAATCAAAAACTACGAAAAGGTTGTTGAGCATCTGATCACTGAGAATTATGCTGAAGATAAGGATTCTGCAGATAATATCATCAGAGGCATGAGTGAAGAGTGGTTCAACATCATCATCAACGACTGAATAAATAACAGTAACTGATTTTGATATGAATGTCTCATTTGGTTATATCAAAAAAGAACGAGGTATATCTTAGGGTAGAATCTGAACCACATGTCTACTACGAGTTAGCAGACCAATTTACCTTTGATGTACCTGGTGCTAAATTTATGCCCCAATACCGTAACAAGTATTGGGACGGAAAAATTCGTCTATTCAATACCCAAACTGGAGAGATATATGTTGGGTTATTGGATAAAATAAGAAGATTTTGCGAGACACATGATTATACTTACGAATTTGTAAATAATAAATTTTACGGTCTTCCATTCGAATCCAATGATTTTATATCAAAGGAAGGTGTGAAAGATTATATGAACTCTATATGCAAGTATGCTCCTCGTGATTACCAAGTAGAGGGAGTATACGACGCCCTAAGACATAATAGAAAGCTGTTGATATCCCCAACTGCTTCTGGAAAGTCTCTGATGATATACTCTCTTGTGAGATATTACGTTGAGAAAGGACAAAATATTCTGATAGTCGTTCCGACGACTTCCCTAGTAGAACAGATGTATAAAGACTTTGCAGACTATGGTTGGGACGTAGGTTCATTTTGCCACAAGATCTATGCGGGAAAAGAAAGAGAGACTGACTCACAGGTGATAATCACCACCTGGCAGTCCATCTACAAACTCCCTCGCAAATACTTTTCAAGATTTAATGTGGTTGTTGGAGATGAAGCACACCAGTTTAAGTCTAAGTCTTTAATATCTATAATGTCTAAACTTTCAGATGCAAAATACAGATTTGGTTTTACAGGCACTCTTGATGGAACTCAAACTCATAAGTGGGTATTGGAGGGCTTATTTGGTCCCTCCTACAAAATCATCAGAACAGAAGAACTGATGAAGAAAGGACATGTTGCGAAATTAGATATCAACGTGCTCCTATTAAAACACCCACCACATAAGTTTGAAAACTTTGAAGAAGAAGTTCAGTATATTATTAACCACGATAGACGAAACAAATTTATACGTAATCTTGCCCTTGATCTTAAAGGTAATACGCTTATATTATTTTCCCGTGTTGAAGGGCATGGACAACCACTTTATGAATTAATAAATAAGAATATTGATGAAGGTCGTCATGTATTTTTTGTTCATGGTGGTGTAGATACAGAAGACAGAGAAAAAGTTAGAGAAATTACAGAAAAAGAAAATAACGCGATTATCGTCGCTTCATACGGCACATTCTCTACTGGTATTAACATTAAAAATCTTCATAATGTTATTTTCGCTTCTCCTTCAAAGTCCAGAATTAGAAATTTGCAAAGTATTGGAAGAGTACTCAGGAAAGGAGACAATAAAACAAAAGCAACTTTATATGATATCGCTGATGACATCTCCTACAAATCAAGGAAAAATTATACCCTTAATCATCTAATCGAAAGAATTAAAGTTTATAACGAAGAAAATTTTAACTATGATATTGTAAACATACCGCTTAAAAAATAATGGGAGAAGAGTTCTATTCAGTTTTAAAACTAACAACAGGAGAAGAAATATTTTCATTAATATCCATCGATGAGAATGATGGAGATCCTATTGTTCTACTACAAAATCCGGTTATCATCAAAACCATTAATACATTAAATGGATCTTTTATAAAAGTAAAACCTTGGATGGAAATTCCTGATGATGATTTTTTTATTATTAAACCAGATAATATCGTTACTATGACGGAAGTTAACGATTCTTCAATGATTGATATATACAACAATTATCTTGAAGATAGTGATGAAACTCTATCGGAAAACTTTAATGATAATAATCAAACAAAGATAACAGATAAAATGGGATATATTTCTTCAGTAGAAGAAGCACGTAAGAACTTAGAGAAGATCTTTAAAGGTATTAAAGAAAGCTAGCTCTCATCTTTAACCGGGACAAAGGTAGTCTACACACAATTAACAAACTTGTCAAGCCCTCAAAGTGTGGTATAATTAACATAACAATAATTTATCTTATACCCCCAATGTTATGCCTAAAAAGAAATCAGAACATTATGTAAACAACAAAGAACTTCTAGAAGCACTGATTGTTTATAGATCAAGAGTTGAAAGATCGTATCAAAAAATGTATGATAAAGATCTTACAAAACAACCAAAAGAAGAAAGAGCAAAACATTGGGAAGGTAAACCACCTATCTCGAACTACTTGGGTGAGTGCTTTTTAAAAATCGCTACACACCTGTCTTACAAACCAAATTTTGTAAATTATATGTTCAGAGATGATATGATCTCTGATGGTATCGAGAACTGCGTTCAATATATTCATAACTTTGACCCAGAGAAGTCCAAGAACCCATTTGCATACTTTACTCAGATCATTCACTATGCCTTCCTGAGACGTATTCAGAAGGAGAAGAAGCAACTGGAAATCAAGACCAAGATTATCGAACGCACTGGTTTCGATGAGGTTATGATGGTTGACGACAGCTTGCTTTCTGGGCATAGTTCAGACTATAATAGTATCAAGGACAATATCACGTATAAGAATCGATGAAGGTTGCTATTATCACGGACCAGCACTTCGGTGCTCGTAAGTCCTCTAAATTCCTTCATGACTATTTTAAAAAATTTTACGATACAGTATTTTTCCCATATCTTGAGAAGCACAACATTAAAACTGTTGTAGATATGGGAGATACTTTCGACAACCGAAGGTCTATCGACTTGTGGGCGTTGGAGTGGGCAAAAGAAAATTATTACGATCGTCTACAAGAAATGGGCATTACTGTTCATACCATTGTAGGTAATCACACTGCATATTATAAGAATACAAATTCTGTTAATACTGTAGATTTGCTTCTTAAACAATATAAAAATGTAAAGGTTTATTCAGAATGTACCGAAGTCAAACTGGATAAACTCAAGGTGTTGTTTATTCCTTGGATCAATGCAGAAAATTTTGAGAGTACTGTCTCATCTATTCAAACTTCAACTAGCGTATGTGCGATGGGGCACCTTGAGCTTAACGGATTCAGAGCTCATCGCGGGCACGTCATGGAAGATGGTATGGAGAGCAAACTATTTGAGAAGTTCTCCAAAGTCTACTCGGGACACTATCACACTCGATCGGATGATGGACAAATCTTCTACTTAGGAAATCCTTATGAGATGTATTGGAATGATGTGAATGATACTCGCGGATTTCATATTTTTGATACTGAAACTCAAGAGCATACATCTATCAATAATCCTTACAAACTTTTTTATAACGTTTATTACGAAGATACAAACTATAAATTGTTTGATACGCGAGATTACAAGGATAAAATCGTAAAAGTAATCGTTAGGAAAAAAAGTAATCCTAAAGACTTTGAAAAGTTCATCGATAAAATTTATTCTTCTGGAGTTCAAGAACTAAAAATCGTAGAAACATTTGAAGTTCATCAAGATGAAGATTTTGAAGTTGATGAAACTGAAAACACAATTTCTATTTTGAATAGATATATTGATGAGTCTGAGATTGATTGCGATAAGGCAATTATTAAAGGAATTCTGCAGAAAATATATTCACAGGCGTGCGAGGTTGATTAATGTTTCTTCTCACTCTCAAAGATAAGAAAGAAGATGGGGCATATGCTGTCCACAATAATCGTGGAGATAAAGTCTTATTTTTATTTGAGGAGGAGGATGATGCTGTTAGATACGCATTAATGCTCGAAGATCAGGAAGACACTGAGATGGATGTAATTGAAGTTGATGGTGACCTTGCAATAAGGACGTGTAAGATGTATAATTATCGATATGCAGTAGTAACCCCTAACGACATCGTTATTCCCCCTAAATTGAATGATAACTTTTCAGAAAATCCGTTGGCGTAACTTTCTCTCTACTGGTAACAGTTTTATAGAAGTTAATTTTCAAGAGCATAATACAAATCTTATTATCGGAACAAACGGTGCGGGAAAGTCTACTATCCTAGACGCCCTCACATTTGTACTGTTTAATAAACCATTTCGTAAGATTAACAAACCACAACTTATTAATACAACTAATGAGCGTGAGTGTGTAGTTGAAATTGAGTTTACAATTAATACCAGGGAATATCTTGTTCGTCGTGGAATTAAACCAAATGTTTTTGATATTGTTGTAAATGGTACTCCACTACATCGCGAAGCAGATGATCGTGCGATGCAGAGAATTCTAGAAGAGAATATTCTCAAATTAAACTATAAGTCATTTACTCAGATTGTTATTTTGGGTAGCAGCACTTTTGTGCCGTTCATGCAGTTGACTTCTGCAAATCGTCGTGAAGTTATTGAAGATCTTTTGGATATTCGTATTTTCTCTGCGATGAATAATCTTGTAAAAGATAACCTGCGTGAAAAGAAGGAGCAAGTTAAATCTTTAGAACTCAAGAAGCAAAACTTCAAAGAGAAGATGGAGATGCAACAAGATTTTATTGATGAGTTAGAGAATCGTGGAAACGCCAATATAAACACCAATAAAGAGAAGATTACCAATCTAGACAAAGAAGTTGGTAATTACTTGAAATTAAATGAAGAACTAGAAGGTAATGTTAGTACACTTCAAGTTAATCTTGATGAACTTCAGGGTGCTGGTGATAAGTTAGTAAAACTTAATAACCTTAAGGGTAAAATCTCTCAAAAGGTAAGTACAATTACCAAAGAACATAAGTTTTTTACTGAAAATACGGTATGCCCTACTTGTACTCAGACTATTGAAGAAGAGTTTAGGTTAAATAGAATTGAGGACGCTCAAAATAAGGCAAGAGAACTTAAGGAAGGTTATGAAGAACTTGAACAAACAATTAAGTCTGAACAAGAAAGAGAGCGTCAGTTCAATGCCCTTTCCAAGGAGATTACGAAACTAACGCATGGCATTTCTCAAAACAATACTCGGATATCACTTAACCAGCGACAAATCCGAGATCTTGAACATGAAATTCAAACTATTACCGAGAACCTTGCAAACCGAAATACTGAACATGAGAAGTTAGAAGAATTTAAAGAAAATCTCCAAAAAACATTTGAATACCTAGCAAAGAAAAAAGAAGAAATCGTTTATTACGATTTTGCCTATTCCTTACTTAAGGACGATGGCGTTAAAACGAAGATAATTAAGAAGTATCTTCCGTTCATAAATCAGCAGGTTAATCGTTATCTGCAAATGATGGATTTCTATATTAATTTTCATCTGGATGAAGAATTCAGTGAAACTGTTAAATCTCCCATTCATGAAGACTTTTCATATAGTTCTTTTAGTGAAGGGGAAAAAATGAGAATTGACCTTGCTCTACTCTTCACTTGGAGAGAAGTTGCCCGAGTTAAAAATTCAGTCAACACTAACCTGCTGATTATGGATGAAGTATTTGATTCATCTCTTGATGGATTTGGTACTGATGAGTTTCTTAAGATCATTCGTTACGTCATTAAGGATGCTAACATCTTTGTGATTTCTCACAAATCTGAACTTCATGACAAATTTGAAAGTGTCATAAGGTTTGAGAAAGTTAAGAATTTTTCTCGTATGCTATCATCGCAAGCGCAAAACGAATGAACACTCCAAATTGGCAACACCACTCCAAGAAGGAACAGAAACGAAAACTTAAACCACAAGCAATGAGAGCACGGCGCGAAGCACTCCGCCAGTTCAAAAAGCGTCACATGACCTCGCCCAAAAGGCGGGGTTCTTTTGTATGATACGTTCATACGCAACAAAGCAATGACCGTTCGCCACGAAATCAAGTCTCAACTTGCTAAACTCCTTGCTACCGAGGATCTGGTGGTAGAGCACAAGAAAGTTGAGACTGCACAGTTTAATGTGCATACTCGTGTGCTGACTCTGCCGATGTGGGAAAAGGCAAGCAATAGTGTTTACGATATGCTGGTCGGACATGAAGTTGGACACGCACTTTATACTCCTGATATTGATTGGTTGGAAGAACATAAAATTCCACCACAGTTTGTGAACATTGTGGAAGATGCTCGCATTGAGAAACTGATGAAGCGTCGTTATGCTGGTCTTTCCAAGACCTTCTATCGTGGTTATGAGGAACTTGCTGAGCAAGATTTCTTTGCTATTGGATTGGAGGATTTGGATACTTACAATCTTGCGGATCGTGCAAACCTGTACTTCAAGATTGGTAATTATACTAATATCCCTATTCAAGATGGTGAAGAAAAAGAAATCATTGATCTGATTGCAGGTACTGAAACTTTTGCCGATGTTCTAGAAGTTTCCAAGATTCTGTATCAATATTGTAAGAAAAAACAGGAAGAGGAAACCAAGACTCAACTTGATGATCTGGAAATGTCTGGTTCCAGCGATCAGTCTGCACCTGCTTCTGATTTTCAGGAGGAAGGTGAAGGTGAGAGGGAACAACCTGGTGAAAATGAATCCTATGGTGGGACGGCAGAAGATGGTATGGAACAGACTGATTTAATGAGTGCTGGTCTAAACAATGAAGAACCAGAAGTTAAGACTGCTGATTCATTGGAACAAGCTCTCAAAGATCTTGTGAATCAGCAGGGTGAAGAGAATGTCTATTTGGAACTTCCAAGAGTTGACTTGAAAAAAGTTATTGTCTCCAATGCAGAGATTCACAAAAATTGTGATGATCTATGGATTGATTCCGAACCAGAAAACTTTTATTCAGTTGATCGTATGTTTGTAGAATTCAAGCGTTCTGCACAGAAGGAAGTCAACTATCTGGTCAAAGAGTTTGAGTGTCGCAAAGCAGCAGATTCATATGCTCGTGCTACTACTTCTCGCACTGGTGTTCTGGACTGCACTAAACTTCACACCTACAAATACAACGAAGATCTTTTCAGGAAGGTAACTACTCTTGCTGACGGTAAGAATCACGGTCTTGTATTTGTTCTGGATTGGAGTGGTTCAATGGGACAGGTAATGCTTGATACCGTAAAGCAACTCTTCAACCTTGTTTGGTTCTGTAAGAAAACCAATATTCCCTTTGACGTTTACGCTTTTACCAGTGACTATCCTCTGGTTTCTTATGACGAGAACTGCAAAGCAACTATTCGAGAACTTTCTTATACCAAGCGTGATGGTTTGGTTCAGGTTGGTGAATGGTTCTCAATGATGAACCTTCTTACCAGTAAGGTGAACCTCAAAACACTGGAAAATCAGATGAAGAATATTTTCCGAATCGCATACACCTTCAACCATTATTCTTCTATTCGAGTTCCTGTTGGAATGGGTCTTTCTGGAACTCCATTGAACGAGGCGCTGATTTCTCTCCATCAGATTCTTCCTATCTTCAAGCAAGAGAACAAACTTCAAAAGGTTCAGTGTGTTGTTCTAACTGATGGTGAAGCGTGTGCTCCCAAGTATCATCGTGAAGTTCATCGTCGCT
>Ga0208428_1001093_pt1 | contig 11546 bp, 7 predicted proteins | sample DEB08_DNA_11_FD_184535 | JGI IMG/M metagenome (GOLD analysis project Ga0208428, IMG submission 184535) | Aqueous microbial communities from the Delaware River and Bay under freshwater to marine salinity gradient to study organic matter... | ecosystem: Environmental > Aquatic > Marine > Coastal ... | reverse complement strand
AGATTAGATCCGTTCCGCTATCCAACGTAATGGTCTGTTGATCGTTTATTTCAGTTTGAACTATTTGGCCGTTTCTTACGCTATTGAATGTCGATTGAATATCCCTTAGGATACCATTGGCCTCGTAGTTAACGGAGCCACGAGTCCTTGCGGTACGGTCATTATTAGTTTCATTGTCGATTAACTTAAACTCACGAGTACCTGTTCTAAATTGTATCTGAGGCGTATTAGGAATCTCAAAGACACCAGCAACATCTCCACCAAAGTTAGTTGTAAGTTGATCGCCTTTAGTCTTTGCTGACCAAAGAGTAACCTTACCTCTGTTACCAGAGATAGATCCCTCAATGATATCTCCTACTTGGAAATTTCCAGAGTGGTTAATAACCAGTGCAGTACGATTAACACCTCCAGGTTGTACCTCTTGTAGTACACAAACCGCTGTACATGGTGAAGCTTCTGGAGTTGCATAGGTAGTCGTTCCTCGTTTCGCAACGAAGATAACATCACCTTTGTTAAGAGCAGGTTGGGTGTTTCCTTCAGTAGTACCTTGTACCCCAGTCAAAGGATTAAAGCGACGTGCGATTTGATCCGCATCTCCGCCTGCTTGTGTTTGCCAATCAAACACTCCAGATTCTCCACCGTCAACCTCAGGTCCGTATTGAATACGAGAGGCCGGTGTTACGTGTTCACTGATAGGAGTTCCATCAAAGTATGGCCACACGTTTGATTGTAGCTTTAAGCCACGACCAACAAATACGACTTCACGCGAACGAATGAACGGAATAACTGAACGAGCGACCTCACGATCAGCCTCGACCAATTCGCGAGAAAAGGTTGCGACTACTTCAGTGTTAATACCTGTCCTAGTTTGATCAGACTGCTCTTCCCAGTCCTGCCAAGTTTGGCGCCAAGTACCTTCACCTCCTCCAGTTGTACGGGTTCCACCTATATTTCTTACACCGCTCCACTGAGTCTGCCAAGCGTTCCATACGTTTCCTAAAACGCCTTCTTGCGCTACTCTATCTCGCGTAGCGTTAAAGTTACCCTCAACATCATTAACGATGTCTGGCAATCTGTTGGTCTCAAACCATTGATCAGCAAAAGGATTTAGGGATACCGAACCGACAAATGTAAAGATGGCGTATGGATTAACGTTTTCAGTTGTGGTTGCAAAGGGTTGTTCAATAAATGTTTCGTCGGTATATGGGAGAGTAAGAACCTCACCGGTTACTTGATAACCCGCAGCAGTTCTTTCTGCATCGGTTGATACTGACTCAACCAATTCTATGTTGTCTACATGAAATGTTGGTCTAAGTTCGTTTGCCTGCATATCTATCGCTGCACGATAGTCACGAGCTCTCGTATCACCTGTTCTATGTCCAGCAAAGTTATCAACGACGAAGCCGTTCTTAAATCTTGTTAGTCTTAGATCATCGTCATCAGGTACCTCAAGAGCGGCCGCCTGTTGTTCCAATAAATTGAGAGAAGTGTAATACTCAAGTCTGTCGATTCTACTTTCTAAAGTACCAATGTCTCGCATGGTATATCGACGATTGTCAATTCTCTTAACATTAACATCCTTAGGACTAAACGTGTAAGCAGGAATATCTAGCTGAGCAATATCCATTGCTTCTGGATCACCCTGAGGAATCTGAGGATTCAGTGATGGAGTACCACGCAGATCAAAGACGTTACCACGAAGGCCAATCACTATCTTGTCAATTCTAGACGTGTAATATTGATAAGTTGCTGTTACTTCGGTACCTGGCTTCGGCGGAAGTGAGATGGATCCACCCGTTCCCGTAAACCCTGTACCTGCATCATTAAGAACAGGACGGAAGTCAAGAACGTTACGAAGCGGAATAGGACCAGAGATTGACTGATAGTATGGAATGTCTTCATCTCTGACAGGATAAGAATCAATCGAGAAGTAGTCACCAGTGTTACCATGACTAAAGTATTCATAGTCAATACGAATATATCCAGTCGGCGCAGAGTATTCTGGTTTACGAATAATTCTAGCATGATCGTAAAACGCTTCTCTTTGACCATCATCTAGGTCAAACCAATCAGTGATATCAATCTCACCTGAAGCATCATAAGTTCCACCAGAAGCAACCGACGACATAGATACTCTTACGATTCTATAAACGTCTGCTTTACTCAAAGAGATTCTTCTGTTGGCCAAGGCATCAAGATCAACGATGTCGATCTGTCCAGTCTGTAGGGTCTTAGTCTTTTCTCTAGAATCCGTAGCAGATTCTTTAATCACCGGAATCATAGCAGTGTATGCTGTGCTGTTAGAAAGACCAGTGATTGTTATTTTATCATTATCGGTATTTGAACGATCGATCGCAACACCGCCGGTTCCAATCTGAACCAGTGAACCAGCCGTTTCGACAAGAATGATTTCGTTTTCTTCAACGTTAGGTTGGAATCGAGTGCCAGTACCACTTGAGGCTACCGCACTAGTACGAGCAAATTCAACAGTACCACTACCGTCTGAATTATTATTAAATCTTTGCATGACAGTATATTCAACATCGGAACTGCCTGCTTCAGTCTTAACCGTCTTAACGGCTTCGACGAACATTGGATACATGACCGTCTTAGAGTTTGGTAGATGAATCCTAGACTCAACTTTACGGAATGCTTGCCCTGTAATATCTCCGCCAGCGGTTACGGCCATCGTAGTATCTGCTGTAGGAGTAGAAGTAACTCTGTATGTATTACCACCCGACTCAAAAAAGTCATTAGCAACAAACGCAGAAGAGAATCGAGTACCTACACCGGTCGCGGTTGTTCCAGAAATTGATATTGATCCATCGTTATCAAAGGATCTTTGGTTAACAACGTTTGCGTATCCTGAGCCACCTTTAATACCTTTAACGTTGGAAACAAAGGATTTGCCAGAGTTCATTTTTACGTCAAACAAGTATAAACGATATTCGTTATTGATAAACTCAAGACCACGAATTCTTGCGGTACCTACTGATGAACCGGCGACTGATAACAAAGCAGTTTGGAATTGGTCATAAAGGGTGACTTGCTCTAAAGCAGCAATGTCAAGAACGGCTTCAGGTGCACTAACAACTACATAGTTACCCATGACTGAGCCGATAGAATCATTTTCCTCAAGGAGAGCATCTCTCGCCTTTGTGATATCAATTCGGCCCGGTGCAGTCTTTTGAATTTCATAACCCTTAACGTAAGCCTTTCCTGGCTCAACAATAACCGTAAGCTTACCTTCTTGATCCAAGGCCTGTGCTTCGGTTTGACCTAGATCGGCTACGTCACCACCATTGTACTGTGGATATTTTTCGTATGACCAAACCACGTTTGAGTCAAGGGAACCATCGGCCGCATCAGCAACCCCTGTTCCTACGGCGACTGAAGGTCTGTTTGGACCTGCAGTACCTGACTGCATTGCTCTGTAAGTAAAACCACCGTCGGTTACGATATCACCGATGAGGTAGAATCTTCCTTCAGTCCATGCGCCACGATTATTGGATCGCTTTTCTTTGACTTGAACTCTGAATGGGTTAACTGAATAGTTACCGGATTCGTCAAACGTTCTACGAGCAAGTGCCTTTTCAAGTTGTGAATAGTTTGCTACAACTTTATGCTCTTGCATAACACCGTTAGTGAACTGCATTGTCTCAATGTAATCGGCATCACTGGTGTCGGGAACATAAACTTCGTTTCCGTCAGCGTCAGTCGTAACAGTAATCTGTTTGGATACTAGAGTTGCTTCGATTTTATAACGATGAGCGCCAGGAGCAGAAAAGTTAAACGTTCCATTAGCGTTATCATTAAGAGAGTTATCCTCTTCAGGAGTTACAAACGTTTCAGCAACAGTAAATCCAACGGAAGCAGGTGTAGTAGTATTATAGGCATTAATGATTGCAACTTGAGATTCAACAAGAACAAAATGATTTCTTAAAAAGTAAATGCCTCGTTGTACTTCAGCAAATGAAGCGGTTGCGTTTGGGTTTTCGTTTGATGGTCTAAGAGTGATCTGATACTCAACAAAGTTATCGGCATCGGTTTCTGATATCTTGACTCTGACTCTTTCTTCGGCAGAGAATAAATTCTTAGTGTTGTTATCGGCAGAGCGAGTATACTCAACGACGAATCCTTGAGGAATCTCAGGACTTACTGAAGTATCCCTTGGTTGCCATGCTCTAAGTAGAGCCTTAGTGTTTAGAAGAGTCGCATCCGATCCACCGCTTACGCCAAAACCTGTGCCAGTCTTATTAAGCATTAACCTTGCTGCTGCTGGGGTATCTGCTGCGGAAATATTTGTTGGAGTACCTTCAGTACCAGAGATCGTCTCAATTCTTTGAATGACTGGATTGACTTTAATTGAGTCACGACGAAGAATCGTCATTTGTCCTGGGACAACGACTGAGCCTTCTTGATAAATGGATTGACCAAACCGTGCTACTTGATTCTGAAGAATCGATTGAGCTTGGTTTAGTTCGCGAGTCTGTACCGCGTACCCTGGACGAAAGAGAACACGAAGGAATTTCTTCTGCTCATCAAAATCATCAAAGTAAGGTGAAGTATTAAAATTTGCCATTGTGTTCCTCTAGTACTCCAGCACTAATGTTATCGTTTCGATCTGATCGTTTCTGCGAGTGATTGCTTCACGATTATTTATAAACAAAATATCACCAGAATAAGGTTGAACCTCAGGATTTGTTATACTTGCGATAGTTCCTGATGCACCCGATGATAGTCCTCTGACGGTCTCTCCTACAGTAAAATCAATGTAGTTGGATACGTCGTTACCACGAATAACTCTTAGCTTATTGGATTCAAATACGTCAACCTGAAGTCCAATTGCACCACTCGTTTCACCAACGATTGTATCATCGGCAGTGAACGGCACGTTTGATTCATTCAGCGTAATTCTATATTTTGCATCAAGGGTCTGAGCCGTTGATGCTGTGGTTGTTCCGTAGTTAAGTGGGGATTCCATCATACCGATTCTACGGAAATCGTTTGCGACTGTAAAGTCCCCTTCGCCCTCGTCATAGGCAAATCTTAGATTGACCAAAGCATACCTTGCAAGAAGTTCTCTTTCAGGTGATGCGCCGTGTCCTAGGAACGGTGAGATGGTCGGAGTAAGAGTGGCTTCTGATGTACTTGTACCTACCACCTTTGCCGAAGCCTTTCTAAAATTTTGACCTTGCTTACCGGTTGCGATTGATACGTCAGTGACTACGCCCGTGCCGTTTGTTGTTGCTTCGGCTTGACATGATGACTGAACGATTGATGCAGTACCTGATGTATATCCTGAACCACCTAACACGAGTGTGATACTCGAAACCGCTCCGTTCTCATCAGTGTTAGCTAAACAATATCCAGTCTCTACTGCACCGTTGTTTCCAACCTGTCTAATTGCTACGGGAATATTAGATTCTGGTGCATAGGGATAGTTACTACCACCACTAAGAACAGTTATACCAACGATAGTTCCACCATCAACCGTAAGTGTTGCCGTTGCTGAAGCATTCTCGTCTCCGTCTCCAGAAACAAAAACTGGAACCGTTGTGCTAGCGGAGTATCCACTTCCTCCAGTGTTAATACGAATATTCTCAATAGCGCCTTTCACAGCGTTATTAACAACGGTTTCATTTTCACCAACGGGTAGATATCCAGGAACAAAGAACTTACGAATCAGTGAATCGGATAAAGTAAACATATACTTCCACTTATATCCGTCAGCCTGTTTAGTAATACTATTATCAGTGTGGGTTGGTTTAATTGTCGATGCAGCTCCATTGTTATTAGAGATACATTTATATACCTTTTTCTCGTCCGTGTAAATATAAAAATCTTTATCGGTTAGATCAACGTCCTCACGGTACTCGTAATAAACTGTTGAGGTCGTCCAATCAATTCTGCGGAAACCTAAACGAACGTCTTGGCCGTCAATCTTTTTAAGAGCAGTCATATCATGCCATGCATCATACTCAGACTTAAGTGAGTTATCCGGAGTCGGTGGATTCTCTTCATCAGCCCAAGGTTTGGTGCGACCATAGAACATATAGAAACTAGATCCCGATGACTGAACTGCTCTTACGAGGTCCCTTGCATTTCTATACTGAAACTTTGTTGATAAACTGCTAGCCATTTTTTAATCCTGTGTAACGAATACTTCGCCGGTTAGTCCTTGAGATCTGAACTCAGTGACGTCGATAAACTCTGTGTTAAAGTCCTCGGTGCCAACGTATGCCTCAGAGAAATATACTTCGGTCTGAACTGTATAGTCCTGACGGAACCCGAGCGGAGTACTCTTAAGAACTGGACGTTCAAGTACTTCATACTCACTAGGTGCGACCGTTGCAGTATATATTACGTTGGACTTAATGCTGTTATTGGCAATCTCGTTAAGACGAATATTACCAAAAACTTCCATGCCCGCTGGGTGGACCGTTCTCTTTAAGGCATCAAGCCATATCCCAGTCGAGTAGTTGGTTGATACTTCGTATGCATACTTTTGATAGAACCTAGAATCCTGAATCACAATTGATTCTGAAAGCTGACCCTTAACTCCACGATACTCACCTGCGGTGGTTACCACGGTGTCAAACAATAACTCAATGTCTGCGCCGTTACCGTTCGTTGAGGTAATATCAAGTGTTGAGTCCACGGCCTGTGCATCATTGGAATAACGATACAGATCAAAGTCCTTAAAGTAAAAGATCTCTGATACGTTTGCGTCCTTAACATGCTGAGGTGTATTACCTGCACCATAGTTACTAATACGAATATCAGTGATGGCTCCGTTTGGATCCACGAACGATACGAAGGCACTAAAGGAGAAACCCTCGAATCCTAATACTCTAATACGATCACCAGGAACGTATCCTGAGCCACCGTTCTTAATATTAAATCCTGAGACGGATTTGTATATCTCTGCGGATAGTCCGCCGACTGCTGAAATGGTTTGTCCTGCCTCAAAGGTACCCGACTGAGTTCCTTTCACAAGAGTAAGTTCAAAGATAACGCCGTCAGAATAAACTCGACGTTCCACCTTATCAACTTTTGCAACGGCGTCTGATGCCACCTGACGAATAACTTGTCCAGCAAAATTATCAGCATCGCCGGTCAGCATTGATACTCTAAGTTTATCCTCAACGATCCAACGACCGTCGGATGGAATCAATACTTGTTCCCAAGGATAATAAATCTCTACGACATCGTTGATAAAGAGCTGAAAGAACGTTTTAACCGCTGCTTCGGAACCCTTTGATCTATACAGATCCACTACCTTTTGATAGAAAACTTTAGGTGTAGCCGCATACTCTCGTGGAACATACAGTCCAATTTCTTTTTGAATACGAGCAAGGAACTGTTGTTCCTGTTGCCATACGTCACGTTGCTCGGGTAGAGTGTTCTGATAGAACGAAGCTTTGTTGCTATCCTCAAGAAAGTTAAGGTAGGCCTTAGCGAAAAGGACTAACTTTGGATAGCTTGCTTCGATATGCTCGGGTACGAACGAGTCTACGAGAGCCGATATATGTGGTGCGATGCTCTTATCCATGTCTAGGTACTGTATTATATCTTACGCCTGAGAATTCTTTACCTGCCGCAATGGAATCGATCTCACCTTGGATCGCAGTGTCAGCAGAGTCGATGGTTAATAGGTTGTTACGAATGGACGCAATGTCAAACGAATCAGGAATACACTCGACCTCGATAAAGTTACCCTGGAAGTTTGACGGATTGAACGCCGTCAGTACAACCTTGGTCCCTTGAACGAAACCAGCGTTGGCTACGATCACCTCGGTGTTCGCACCCTGCCCCTTTACGACCTGAACCGTTCTAGAGTTGTCGGCGTTTTTAATATCACGCAGACGACATGTGTTACCGTTAACCGTAAACAGAGTCGACTGATTGATCACTGAGTCCTCGGTAGGCGAACTGTATAGGTTCGTTGAGAAATCAAGATCGTATCTGGTCGCAACGTTTAGAGTTGGAATAAATCTTTTCTTGACGTAGACCCTTGCGGTTGAGCTAAGGATGGCCTCGTCGGTATTATCAATTGTTTTCAATAGGTTGGAGTGTCGGAACACGCCAGAGAAAGTATTCAGAGTCGAGGTTGAGAATCCAGCGATCGCTGTTCTTACTGCTTCCTCGAGTTGTACACGAGACTTAGTCGTCAACGATGGGTTATACTTAAAGAACACCTCGAGTGAGATATACGTATAGGAAGGATCCACGATCTCTGTTCTGATCGTTGCCACCGATTTTGGTTTTACGATATCAGTTAGGATGGTGTCTCGCTCCACCGCTGATAGGATACTAGAGTTCGCTGGTTTGATCGATACGAATACCTTTCCGTAGTCGGGTGGATCGTTGTCCTCACCGCCCCATGCCTTGATGGTATCGATGTTAGCGAAGTTCTCCTTGATGATGGCCTCGAAGTCCTTAGGAGTTACGCATCTGTTCTGAGATGCAAACGTGATGGGGGCGTTACGACGAATGGAATCATCCGCCTCCTTGTCCGCGCCACCCGCTGCATTGGCCGAGGTAACCACCGTAACGTTGGTGTTGGTCTCAATTGCGTCAAGGTTCGTAAAGAGGGAGGCACCGTTTGCGTCCGACTTATTCGTAACGAGGTATGATATACTAATAAGGTTGGAGTTCTCCAGCGCCTTACCGAGTACACCGTCGCCGAACGATACCTCGAATCGACCGTCAGGGTTCTCTGATATAAAGTAGACCCTGGACGTTGAGGTGATCTCTGTGATAGTCTTAGCCAAAACAAACGTCTTAAAGGTTGACGCGTCCTTGTTGTCGTAAACATCCACCTTGAGCGTTGACGTATCCACATCGGGATCAGGGATAATGAATCTCTCCGTTGACGAACTCGTGTAGACGTACTCGAGCGTCTTAAGAGTTCCCTCGTATACATCCACTCCAGTGAAGGTGGCGTTGGTCGTCGAGTAGTCCTGAGTGGTTACGAAGTTATACGTTGTTCCACTCGCCGAGGTCTTAAACTTGTGGCCTCGACTAATGGTTAGGTTCTGTGAGGTAGGAGAGTTGACGGTAACGTTGAGTACGGCCTTTGAAGCGGCTGCGCTTCTCGGAGTGTATCCTAACAGACGAGCATGACCCACGATGGATCCACGGGTCTGCGCCGTATCGAGGAACGTCTCGTTGATTCCGAGGTTGGCGTTGACGGCGTTGTAGTGCGTCACATAGGCCAGGAGGTTGGTGATCGTTCCTAGGGCAGAGCCCTCGAAGTTATAGTCCGCGAACTCTGGATCATCGGATAGGTAGTCGACCAGATTGGTCTTAATCTGTTCGAAGTCCAGTTCGGAAACCTTTAGTCTTTTGTCTGCCATTATCGTTGTCTCTCAACCGTAAACTCGACCGTTGTGGTCTGTTGCGTTGGTGTTAGTATCTCAATCTCGAGGCGAACGTCGAGAGCGTTTCTGTCGGGGTCGGCGCTTACGACGACCTCCAGTATTCTTACTCGCGGCTCGTAGTTCCTCAGTGCGCTTCTGATCTGTTCGGCCACGACCTCCTCGGTCACCGAATCGAAGTGTTCGAACAGATAGGCCCTGACGTTACCACCGAAGGCCGGCATGAACGGACGCTCACCCTGACTGGTGAGTAGTATATTGAGCACTGACTGTTTCACGGACTCGGCGCCACGTTTCTTTGCCAGATCGTTGGTCACGACGTTCTTACTGAACCCCAGATCGAAGTCGGAGTAGTCCTGTGACCGTGCTAGTATGTCGTTTGCTGTTCTCATACTTTTATTTATACCCTAACCACCAGCGAAAACGTTGGAGCTCCCAGAGATTATGGAACCCGCGTCGCAGGCGTCTCCGACTCGAGCACACGGGATACCATTGACGAACACACTGGAGCTTCCGGCCTTGATCGTTTCGACGTGAGGAACGCATACGTCCCCTACCAGTATCGTATGGACCACGGTGGGATCTCCCTTACGCTCGACGCCCTTGGAGTTGGCGAACACATTTGAGGAAGGGCCCGTAATCGTAGTGACACCGGTACAGGGATGACCCGTACTCGCAGAGTCTCCTATTCTCGCTACGGCCGGCATTACTTGTTACCGAACCGACGAGTGTAGGAAGGGTCCTCCTCGTATGCCTCGGCCCATTTGTTCTCAGTGAACTCGGCGAACTTAGTCAGTTCATCGACCGTATAATAGAGATCGTCGATCCATTCCTCCTGTTCGTTTAGTTTCTTTTTGATCTCAGCGAGATCCCTTGCCGTATTAATGGTTTCCTCCACGGCCATACGACTCGTTAGTTGCTCGACCTGTTTCTCCATATCCTGTATGGTCTGCGCCTGCTGAGCGGTCCACCAAACAAAACCAGAGACCTGTAGTACCAAGGCAACCACAACGCCTATCGATAGTTTCATATTGTTCATAAGCTATTTTCTCCTTTACCGCTCCGGAAATTTTTTTCTCCGGAACCAAAATTAAATGCATTTAACCATTTACACAATGATGTTTACCTGTTATAATAATAGAGTCAATCCGAGAGAAGGGGATATACAATGAAAAACAACTCCACATTAAATCTACTGTTCCTTGCGTTTCAGGGTACGGAACTCAACGAGCGAGCCGAATACCTCAAGGAAATCAAAACGGATCCGCTCTATAATGGTCTCGATATAAACTGGGATCGACTGATAAAGATCTGGGGTCGATACGCGTAAGACTATTTCGTCAAAAATACACCGTGCACCATATACCCCCGATATGGATGGCTGTGACCCAACTCCAATACATAGTGCTATTCTACGCGAGTCCACTACTGCCTCCTGCGAGCGCAGCCACGGTCGTGCTACCGTTCCTTAGAGCGGCAGGTACCGCAGCGCCGAACGATGCTACGTAGGCGTGTCCGCTGTCCCCTGATAGATCGTTAATGAGACCAAACTTCTGTAGCGAGGTTCTCCATCTACCAGTGTACTCCGTTACTCCTCTGGTACCGTCATCCCATCTACCATTAACGTATATGGCAACGTCCATAGCGGCCCCGTAGTTATGCCACGAGCGTCCTGCCCCTGCTGCTCGTATCCCTGATGCCGCGAGTCTTGCGCTTCTCTCTGGGCTTCTATAACACTCAGTAACGTTGATATCCCTACCGTCCGCAAAGTTATTATCAAGGTAGTCTATTACAGCGGAAGCGAATAGACCACGGACGGATGGATCAAGTGTATTGATTCTACTCGCTATGGATGAACTGTATTTGCATGGCTCGAAGTCCTCGGGCACGAACTGTTTACCATCAGGAAACGGATTGTCTAGATTAGGTGGTGGTGCTACAGCCGCGTTGGTGCTAGGGTTGGTTCCACTCGCTACTGCCCTTGCCGCTACCGCTGCGTCTCCTGGTTGTGGATTGAAGGCCTGCTGTACCGTAACTCTACCCGCTCTGGCCTTATCCGCTCCAACGTCTGGTAGTGCGATACGTGGTGCCGTTCTAACCAACGTCTCTGGTTTCCCTAGAGCCATCAGCTCCTCGGCCGTACCACTAAAGGACGGTATGGTC
>Ga0208428_1001091_pt1 | contig 11558 bp, 13 predicted proteins | sample DEB08_DNA_11_FD_184535 | JGI IMG/M metagenome (GOLD analysis project Ga0208428, IMG submission 184535) | Aqueous microbial communities from the Delaware River and Bay under freshwater to marine salinity gradient to study organic matter... | ecosystem: Environmental > Aquatic > Marine > Coastal ... | reverse complement strand
ATGCTAATTATGTAACACCTAGTTGGGCAAGAGGCTTTCAACTTATTGGTCGCATAGGAGATCATATATATTATCGTTGGAATGATTAAGTTACAGTTTTATTCGGAGATCATATGGGGTTAAATACTTTATGATATTTGCTATACTAGTCATGTTGACGGCACTTTCTATCAGTGCTGTCGCTATATATTATTCTGTAGCAGGCCTTGTGGCTATTTTCGCTGCGGCTGCTATACCTATTATGATTATGGGTGGTGTACTAGAAATATCTAAACTAGTAACAGCCGTTTGGTTACATAGGTATTGGAAACAAGCAACATGGTGGCTTAAAAGTTATCTAAGTGTTGCAGTTATTGTTCTTATGTTTATTACAAGCATGGGTATCTTTGGATTCTTATCTAAAGCACACATCGAACAAACAAGTGCAAGTCAAGAGAGTGTTGCTCAAGTTGAAAGACTTACAACAGAAATTGCACGTCAAGAAGGCATTGTAGCAAGAGCCGAAGAACGCATACAAAATCTACAAAACAATGGCGTAGGTGCAGATGCAAACATACAATCACAAATAGACAAAGAACAAGAACGTATTGACTTAGCATTTGAACGTATTGCTCCTGCTATTGAACAACAAAATAAAATTATTGAAGATGCTAGAACAGCAGACGGTTCTAGAACTAAACCGTATGAGGATCAATTAGCAAATATACAAGCAGAAATATTACGTCTTGAAGAAAGTGCAAGAAGTTATGAATCTAGTATTTCAGGACTAGAAGTAGACAGCAGTAACGTCGAACCTTTACTTGCACAGATTGCTAATTTAGAAGAAGAAATTATTCGTGTTACTAATCAAATTAATAGTGGCGAACAACAGCAAATAAGAGCAGGACAAGCAATCATTGGTGTAACTAGTGATGGACTATTTGGCGGCAATACTAGAACTGCACTAGCTGCTTGGGTATCAGCACAACGAGATCGTATCGGACAAATACAAGGTGAAGTTGCACAAGTTCGTAGAGATGCACAAGGCACAGTAGACGCAGAACGTGACAGATTAGCCGGTGTTGTTAAAGATATTAGAGAACGTCAGATACCTGCACTAAAAGACCGTGAACTAACAATGTTAGGTAAAATCGACGAAGTGCGTCAAACAGAATCACCTGCTATTGCAACAGCAAGAGATGAAATACAAAGACTACGCAAAAGTGCAGAAGATCAAGTTGCAAACAGTCAAACTCTAATTGAACGCCTTAGAGCACAACTAGCACAAGAAGACAAAGCCGCTGAAATAGAAACAGCAATAGATGAACAAACAGATCGCATTAGAACTGCTAATGCAGAAATTGACACACTTACAGAAGAAAAATATGCACTAGAAGCAGAATACCGTAAACTAGAAGCAGAAGTAGGTCCAATTAAATACCTCGCTGAATTTATTTACGGAACGGAAGCAGACCAAGACTTACTTGAAGAAGCAGTAAGATGGGTAATTATAATCATTATCTTTGTGTTTGATCCATTGGCCGTGTTACTTTTGATCGCAAGCCAATATACGTTTGAAATAAATCGCAAACGTAAAGACGATCTGAAGGAGGGACATCGGCCCGACTGGAGAGAATACGAACAATCAAGAGCACAGCGAATAGTTGACAATCCTGGTTTTGATATTGAGGAGCCTGCTCCGCTACCTGCGGAAGAGGAGAAAGTAGATGAAACATCTGATAGATCTAATGATGAACAATCAGATAGGGCAGACGACGGAATTGACACAGGAGATAATTCCAGCAACGCCGGGGATGACATCGGAACAGTTGAGGGACATGATCAATCAACTGGAGCCGGACATGATGGAGGAGACGATTCCGACAGAGTGGACGAAGGAGAAAAAGTAGATGATACAGAACCTACTACTACAACAGATACAGATTTGCGAGACATGGTATCAGAAGCAGATACTACCGTGGCAGATGCAGTGGATACAGAATTGGAACAGCCAGAAGTACAAGCTGATGCGAAAACACCTATCCCGCCAACAAGAAATAAATTCTTCTACAAAGAAGAATTAGAAGAACAATCTAAAAAAAAGATAACATCAGAATCGTCGGAAGGATCAAAAGAAGTTGAAGAGCAACGTTCTAAAGAATATGACGAAAAAGAGTTAGATCCAAAGTTTCAAACTCGTAAAAATCAATGGAAACAAGCAAATCCAGATCAGACACTAAAGATGTACAAAGACTTATATATACGTGGAGTAATTGATAAATTACCTTGGGAAGAAACTAGTGAACTAGGATATGTTCAAAATAGTGAACAGTCTGATGGTACACTATTTAATAAACTACGTGGTACTAGTGACAAAAATTAATTTAATTACACCGCCTGATAGGCTTTATAATGATAGTGCAAGTGTATTACTTTTGTTTCCCACAAAAGATAATCTTCACTATATTCAGCATGAAATATTACCAACAATAGAACAAAGTTTAAACATCTACGTTTACGAACGACCAAATTACACTAAAGATGATGTTGATTGGCTTCTATCAACATTACACCTTGTTGACATGGCAATTGTTGAAATAGACAATTGCCCTTCGTATATAAAGGAATTGTTAAGTTATATAATTGCAAAACCAAAAACTTATTGGTTGACAAATGCAACCGAAGTAGTATATAATCATATAAGTAGTAACAGAATATTTAATCTAAGTGTTCTTGAAAAATTAGGAGGATTAATTGAAAAGACCGTTCCAATCGAATAAACAATCTCAACCAACGGGATTGAAAGTTGAAGTACGCAACGGAGACTTTAACTATGCATTACGTAAGTTTAAAAAGAAAGTTCAAGAAGATGGCATTCTCCAAGAACTAAGACAACGTGAATTTTACGAAAAACCTAGCACTAAACGTAAAAAAGCAAAGGCAGCAGCTCGAGCACGTTGGCTTAAAAAACTTTCTAGAATGGATCAAGATTTATCTCACACACCAAATCGCAAAAGGAAATAAAAAATGCGTCTTGAAGAAGATGTCAAGTTAGATTATAAAGATGTTCTAATTCGCCCCAAGCGTTCAACACTAGGTAGTCGTAAAGAAGTAGACTTAGAACGAGGTTACACATTCCGTAACTTTATTCCGGACTTCCCAGACAATATAGAACATCGTCATTGGCGTGGTGTTCCTATTATGGCAAGTAATATGGACGGCGTTGGCACATTTGAAATGGCTGACACACTTGCTAGAGAAGGTATTTTTACTTGTCTAGTTAAAACGTATAATGTGAACGAACTAGTAGACTTCTTTGATACTGATGACTACAATCGTACTAATTATGTTGCTATGAGTATTGGTATTACAGACAAAGACGAAATGAAGTTTCGTGATGTATATGAACAAGCAGACAGTAATCTAAAGTATGTTTGTATTGATGTTGCTAACGGATACTCAGAACGCTTTGCTGAATTTGTACGCAATTTTAGACAACACTATCCACATATTGTAATTATTGCAGGTAACGTTGTTACAGGCGAAATGACGGAGGAACTTATACTTGCCGGAGCTGATATTGTTAAAGTTGGTATTGGACCTGGGTCTGTGTGTACTACTAGGATTCAAACCGGTGTCGGGTACCCTCAGCTTTCAGCTGTTATTGAGTGTGCTGATGCTGCTCACGGTCTTGGCGGACATATTATTGCTGACGGTGGTTGTACTACACCCGGAGATGTGGCTAAGGCTTTCGCAGCTGGTGCCGATTTTGTAATGCTTGGCGGTATGCTTGCCGGACACGATGAAGGCGGCGGCGAAGTAATCACTAAGACTTACGAAACCAACGAAGTAACTAAAACAGATGACGGATTCTTTGAGTCCGTTTATGAAGAAAAACAGTTTGTGCAATTCTACGGAATGAGTAGTAAAAGCGCAAACGAAAAGCATTTTGGTGGACTAAAAGATTATCGTTCATCAGAAGGCAGGACGGTTCTAGTACCTTACAAAGGATCCGTAGCTGATACAGTACAAGAGATCCTCGGGGGTGTTAGATCCACCTGCACATACGCTGGGGCAGTGCGGCTGAAGCACTTGTCAAAGTGTACAACATTTGTTCGTTGTACCCAAACTCATAATGCAGTTTATGAATCTAGTACGATTGGCAAATGATAAATAAACTTGGACGCCGAAAGGGTCACACAATTTAATCTTGCTTTTTTAAAGGAGAAAACAAATGACAAGACTAACAACTCTAGACTTACCAACCTTCCACAGAGCAACTATTGGCTTTGACAGACTGTTTAATGAAATGGAATCACGTTTCGCAAACAGTGCATCGAATGGTTACCCTCCATACAACATTGCACAAATCAACGAAGACGAGTATATGATCTCTCTTGCAGTTGCAGGCTTTGGTATGGACAACTTAGAAATTACTAAGGATGGTAACATTTTGAAAGTAGAAGGTACTGCTCCTAAAGGAGGAGAAGATGTAAACTACCTACACAAAGGAATTGGCGGACGCAACTTCCGTAGAGAGTTTACACTTGCTGATCACGTAGAAGTGCAGAATGCAGGCCTTGAACTAGGTATGCTAAATATTCATTTAAAGCGTGAAGTTCCAGAAGAACTACAACCAAAGAAGATTGCTATTACAGACTGGAATGGTCGTGTACACGAAGCAATCGAAGGTGAATTCGACAGCAAGTAATTGTCTAGGGGGAGTTTCGACTCCCCCATCTTATTTTAGGAGAAATAAATGAATGTAGATACAGATATTGTAATTGACGAAAAAATTGAAATTGTTGATAAAACACCTCGAAAATATAACATCATAATGCTTAATGATGATTTTACTCCTATGGAGTGGGTTTTAGAAATATTAAAACAAATTTATAAACATTCTGATGCAAGTGCTGAAAATTTAACAATGACTATTCATACAGAAGGCTCAGCAATAGTAGGATCGTATAGTTACGAAATTGCAGAAATGAAAGCAAATGAAACAATAATTTCTAGTAGACACAGAGGATTTCCTCTTAAAGTAGAAATGGAAGCAATTTAATGAATACTAGTGTAAGAAAAGAAAGTAGCAAACACGCAGAAAGTGTTGGAAATAATTTAAGATCTTTAACACAACGTATGCACGAAGCAGCAGAAACTCAACCATTTGCGCAAGAAATGATAAGCGGAAATGTTTCAAAAAAGAAATATGCTACCTATCTTTTTAACCAACATCCTCAGTATAATCTTTTAGAAACTTTATCAATGATACACAATTTAGTTGATGTTAGAATTGCTCCAGCAATACATGCTGATTACCAAGAACTTTGGCAAGAGTACGAACCAAACCAACCTCCACTACTTCCAGTGGTAAAAGAGTATATGGATCACTTAATGACAATTAAAGATGATCCAGATAAACTTATGGCACACATATATGTACGTCATATGGGTGATTTAAGCGGCGGGCAAATGATTCGTAAGAAAGTTCCAGGTTCAGCTAGTATGTATGACTTTGGAAATCAAGTAAAAGAAATTAAAGAACATATTAGAGAACGCTGCGACGATTCAATGGCAGATGAAGCTAATTTATGTTTTGACTTTGCAACTAAGTTATTTGAACAAATGAACGAGGTTGACTAAATGAGCATTATCTGGGACAAGCTAATTGAATGTAAGGATGAAATAATTGATGTATTTGAAGAACATGCAGAAGAAATTGAAGAGCCCGGGCTTTCAGAATTCAATCAACCAGATAACGGCTGGATTAATAGGGTATGGAGTAATGATAGCGTTAGGCGTGCTCATATTGATGTTGTAGATGCTCGCAAGTCTAAAGGCTTGTGGATGATGCACGTATGTTGTTTTCCTAATTTAAACAATGATGCACCTATATACGGTTTTGATGTAATTGCTGGTAAGAATAAAATGACAGGCGCCTTCCATGACTTTTCACCAAGTTCTGCATTTGATCATCCAATGATTGATGGTTACAAAGAATCAGTAGAAGATTTTATTCCTAAGAAGCAACGTGAATTACCACAATGGGCAAAGAACATTTTTACAGACAAAATGCTTGCCGCAGGTAATGTAAACACAGAAGAAGAAGCGGTTGCTATTATTCAAATTGCACTTGATAATCTACGTGCATGGTTTAGCGAAGTACCTCAGTTTAATGGCCAAGGACTAAGAGACGAAGTTATTGCTGCTCAAAATTATTATTGTCATAACCAGCAACAAAATCCACATACAGCTAATGTTATGAAATCATTAGGCTTACCCGAAGATGATGTAGAAGTATTCTGTAGAGACATGCTATTCCCAAAACTAGCATAAATACTTTAAATTAGGGAACAGCCGATGCGTTTTAGCGATTTTAAAATAGTAGAATCAAAAAAAATTATTAATGAAGAAGGTATTAGCAGAGCCAATCTATTAAAGTATGGCGGCAAATATCTCGACATGCTAATCAACATGATTGCAGCTAGTAAAGATGTAGAACTTGAAGGTCCTGCAAAAAAGAAGTATGGTAAAACTATAAAGTTTGATCCTGCAGAAGCAAAACGCTTATCGCAATTATTCTATGGACAAGATGCTCCAGTTGAAGAAAAAGAAAATGTAAATGTAGATGATCGCGGCTATTTAATACCAACAGGCAATGTTCCTAAAAGTGTTTCAGTTAAAGTACAAGGGTCAGAAGATTATATACCAACAGGACAAATTTTCAAAACTCCAGAAATGAAAGGACAGAAAAAACCATTCAATACTGGTGACGTAGGTGAAGCATTCCTTGGAGCAGCATGTACTGCAAAGTTTGAAAAACTTGGAGAAGAGATTAACGAAAAAGACGTTCTCGATGTGTTGCAACGATTAACTGTAACAGAAGAAGGTAAAAATAAAAGAGGTCTACTAACGTCCAAGGCTGCTAGTGATACTTTAAAATATGTTCTTGTGTTAAATCAAACAAGTTTTGGCGCATTAGATAGATCAGTTAGGGAAGGTAAACTTCCAGCTGAAATGATCGGCTTAAATAGATCTGCTGTTAAGTGGGCAAATACTAGTCAAGCAGTAAAAACAGCAATTCAAGTTGCTATAGACGATCCTGAAAATAATGTTATTGTTGTTAATTCAGACGGTGTATCAGATCAGAAAGGTACAAAAGCAGATTTATTTTTAACGATCGACGAAAGCACTATTAACTTGCTAAGTGCAAAAGCAGGCGATGTTAAACAGTTTGGACAAGTTCCAGGTAACTCTTACGATAAGATTCAAACATTCTTTAAAAGTATATTTGGCGTAGACATTAAAGATTCGTATGTTGATGAAATGAATGGTAGTGATGCACAGCACAATTATCCTATCTTTAAGAAAATTTATAAAGATGTTGCCGAGGAAGTTGAAAATGAATTATCAGGCAACACAGTTAAAGAAGTAAAATTTGTTCAACGGTTATACAACGGTATTGCACATCATGCATCTTTAAATGATCCTAAAGTTAGTATGGTTATTTTGAAAGCAACTCCTAACAGTCCTGGATTTAAAGAACTTAGTTTTGGACCTGAACTAAAAGAAGCAATGGAGCAATTTGACTTACAAGTATCGTATCAAGCAGATCCACCTAAGATACAAATACACGGTAGGCCAATTGGTACAGAAGCATTGGAAGAAGTAAGTGGTGCAACTATGCTTATTCAAGCACGTACTAATATGAAAGGCGATAGTGCTAAAGGTTATATTAGAAGCATTATTGAAATGGGCGGATTGCTTAAAGCCATTGCAGTAGTAGAAGACAAAGTAGAAGATCAAGAACCACCAGCAGATCAACAAAGTCCAGCTGTTGAACCACAGACTGCTCCAGTAAATCAAACAAAACAAACTAACGATCCAAACGCCACAGTATAAATTGTTTTGCATAAATACTGTTGTAGAGCGTGAGGGCTCTTCTATCAAAGAAAGGGCAATATTTGATAGATCCAGTCAGCGCCATTGGAATGGCAACCGCAGCGTACAATGGCATCAAACAAGCAATCTCTGTAGGCAGAGAAATACAAGATATGGGAACACAACTTGGACAATGGTCCAAGGCCATTTCTGATTTAGACTTTGCACACAAACAAGCAGAAAATCCCCCAATGTTTAAAAAGCTATTTGGTTCAAGCCAAATACAACAAAATGCATTAGAAATCTGGGGACATAAACAAAAAGCCAAAGAAATGCGTGAAGAGCTTCGTACATTTATTAGCTTTCAATATGGTCCTAGTGCGTGGGATGAAATTGTAAGAATTGAAGCACAAATGCGTAAACAACAGAAAGAAGCAGTTTACGCAGCAGAAGAACGTAAACAAGCAATACTAGAATGGATGGTTGGAATTGCTGCTACACTAATAGGTGCAGCAATACTCTTTGTTATATTTTACTTCATTGGTGTAAGTCAAGGTAAATGGTAAATGATTCACGCATTTATTTTGATGGTATTGATAGCTGATAAACAAGAACCTAATCCTATGTATTTTAGAAGTATAGATGTTTGTCAGTATTATGCTCAACGGGTAGTAAGACAATATGGAAACTATGGAAGCAAATGGGAAGTTCCTACAGAACATAGAATAACAGCGTATTGTAAACCTGTAAAAGTTGATCCAAACAGAACCGTAGTTTACGATCATTAAAATATTTTAAGACGCTTGCACATATGAACAAATGTAGTACGTTTGATACCTAAGCAAGAACTTGCTTGTGTTTGGTTGTTGTTGCTTTCTTTGAGCGCATCTTTGATCTTATCAATAATAAAATCATCTGTTAGTTCAGGCAATGATTTAACTGCATTTGCGCTATGATTGTAATTTAACTCGTCAAACATTTCAAATAGTGCGTCTTGTTCTTCTTTAAGTGTGTGCTTCATATACTATTTATTAAGTAGGTGTTAAATTTTTAACAGTTGGCCCGATAAATATTAGTGGGCAAGTATTCAACCTAAATAGTTGAGGGCAAAATAAATGAATAAAATAATAAAATACGGTCTAATAGGTGCTCTGTTGGTAGCACTGAATGCGCAAACAAGCGCACAAACTGTAATAGACGGAACCAGTTACGATTCGACTAGTTATGTCACCACGAACAATGACTCAACAACTACAACAAATAGTAACGTAACAACAGATAACACCAACACTAATACTAGTACAATTGACAGTACCTCTACTAGTACCAATACAAATACTAATACTAACAATACAACAATTGATAGTACAAACACCAACACGAATTTGAATACTAATAATACAACTATTACTAGCACCAATACAAATAACAATGTGCTAAGTGGCGGAACAACCAACACAAATACCAATTTGAATACAAATAATACTACAGTTAATAGTACATCAAATAACACTAATACAAATACAAATACAAATGTTAATACTAACGACACAACTATTAACAGTACAACTACCAACACAAACAATAACATTCTAAGTGGCGGTACAAATAATACAAACACAAATACAAATACAAATAACACTACTATTAATCAAACCAGTGATTCAACAATCAATCAAAACGTGAATCAAACTACAGATTCTAATATTAACCAAACAGTTAATAGCACAAGTAATGTTACCAGTAACAACACTAACACCAACACAAACAACAACACAAACGTAAACACTAGCACAAGTACAAATACAAACAATAATACAAACAATAATACAAATAATAATAACAATAACAATACAAGTGATATAAGACAAGAAATTATATCTCCACCTCCGAGTGCTATTGCACCTACTGTTATGCTAGGTGGTAATGATACTTGTACTGTAACATATTCTGCGGCTGTGCAAACACAAATACTTGGTGCATCAGGCGGCGGACACGTTCGTGATTTAAATTGTGAGCGATTAAAAAATTCTAAAACACTCTACAATATGGGTATGAAGGTTGCGGCAGTTGCTCTGATGTGTCAAGACCCAAGTGTATATCGAGCAATGGAAATGGCAGGTACGCCTTGCCCGTTTGATGGTTCTATTGGTGCAGAGGCAAAAGAGAAGTGGGAACTAAATCCTGAACTACAACCAACAAACATAGAACAGGAGACAAGACGTAATGACCAAATGGAAGGGGCTGTTAAAGGCATCCTCGGCGCTGGGATTGTGGTTCTGCTTTTGGGCCTCTAATAGTTTAGCACAGGAAACTACGTTTAGTGATGGTACTACTGGTACAGTAGATACCTCCATTATCTATGGCTTGCCTGGCGATCCTACTTATCTTGAAGAAGACAGAACCTACTTTGATCCATTATTAACTAATAATCCAAATGCTTGGAGTGCAACCTCAGGATGCTTAATACAAAGTACAGATAACAATGGCGACGGCTCGTGGAACGGAACCAGCGGCGGGCAATGTGCTAACATTGGTACCAACGGCGACGGTGCTATACGTTTTGGTTGGACAGCAGCAACCATTAGCCAAACACAAGATGTAATTGCTGATGCACTACGCAGTGTAGGGATTGATGTTGTTGGATACTTGTACCAATGGAAAGTTAAAAACTATAACGGAAACGATACAAGTACAAATCAAATGGCTAATCAAGATCCATTAACTGTTACAATAACATTCAAAGACACAGCAGGCAATGAACTATATTCAAGAGAATATGACTACTCATACTCAATAGCTAATTGGACACAAAAGAACGGACAGCAGCTATTCCCACAAGCATTTGGTACAGACGCAACAGGTGTTGATACAATTACAATTGAAGTATACGGACAAGATGCAGGTTACTGGGCAGGTTACTGGGGACCAGAATTTAGAGAAGGACAGGTATACGGATTGTATGTTTATCGTCCGCCAGAAGAAGATAATAGTTGTGACTTAGATCCATTGAGTGATCCTACTTGTCCTGGCTACGCAGATGCACTAGCAGCAGAACAAGATGCACTACTAGAAATGATTGCAAGTTCTAATACAGCAGATCCTGCAGGAACAACAGATGACCAAGCATTTCTACAGTCAGTACAACAAACGTCAACAGCATCACTAGATGATGGATCAGGAGCATTGGAGGAAATTACAAGTGAACCAATTATTGAAACTCAAACACAAACTGTTGAACCTGTTCAAACACAAGAAAGCACACAAGTCGCCGCAGCAAGTGATCCTACAACATCTGAAGCAGTTGCAGAAGAAACAACAACAGCAGTTGAAGAAGTAGCTGCCGTAGAAGAAACCACAGAAGAAGTAGCACAAGAAGAATCTTCAGCGTCTAATGCACCTAGTGCAAATCCTTTGAGTGTAGCAGCAGCCGCAGTTGCAGCAGCAGACAATGTAGCAAGTGCAGCAAGCGCAGGAGCAGTTGCAAACTCACAGTCAAGTGTAGCAGCCGCAGAGCAAACAAGTGCAGATATACAAGCAGACATAGCAGAACAAAGTGTTGCTAATCTAGAACAAACTGCAACAGCAACAGCAGTTGTTGCAGGTTCAACTACAGATATAAACCTTTCTTCAGCTACTACATCAAACGTAGTAGGATCAAGTTCAGATACAACTACAAACACTGGCAGCAGCAC
>Ga0208428_1001077_pt1 | contig 11648 bp, 17 predicted proteins | sample DEB08_DNA_11_FD_184535 | JGI IMG/M metagenome (GOLD analysis project Ga0208428, IMG submission 184535) | Aqueous microbial communities from the Delaware River and Bay under freshwater to marine salinity gradient to study organic matter... | ecosystem: Environmental > Aquatic > Marine > Coastal ... | reverse complement strand
CTTCTAAACCTGAGACATCAATGCCTACAAGTTTTTTACCAGTTGGAACCGTAAATAATGCTCTACATTCTTTACCATAAGGTACTGATACACTAGGTATCTGTGCCATGTTAGGATAAGAATGAGTGGCTCTTGCAGTTACTGTTGAATTAGTATTGCAAGTACCATGTATTTTATTATTCTTCTCATGCTTTAACCAAGCTTGAGCGCCAGTAGCTAACTGACCAATTCTTTTGTCTAATAAAAAATGCTCACATAATATTTTAGCTTCAGGATATGGTAAACTTTCTAAAATAGTTTCATCTAATTTAGGTGTACCATCATCAGTATAAATACTAGGTTTCCAATTGTATTTATCTATTAATCTACTAGCTATGTGTTGTCTACTTGATGGATTAAAGACAGTAGTTTTTTCTTTATAAAATACTTTACCTTTAATATATCCTTTTGATTTATTATTCACTTTAGGAATAAAAGGTATTTGTTCTTTTATTGGTGGAAACTTAACTTGTAATTTATATTCTAATTCTATTCTTCTACCATTTAATTCTGAATATAACTTTCTAGCTTTTTCAGTATCAAATGTAAAACCATACACTTCTTGATTATAAATTAACTGTGCAACATCATGTTCTAAATCCATAGCTTGTTGTGAATATGTTTTTTCTTCAATCATTTTATAAAGATTGTAAGTTACTTCCACATCTTGTTTACAATACTCTAACATCTCAGGTGTAAATGTTTTCCAATCAGTATCAAACTCAGCTTTATAGTTTCCTATTCTATTACCCCAAGCTTTTAAACTGTGTCTTCCAATACAATCTCTAGGAAAATCTTTACGTTGAAAATCTTTTTCTTTTACATCTGGAAACAACAATCTTGTTGCTACAAGTGTATCAAAAATTTTTGCCTCAGTTTTAAAGTTGGGATATAATTTTTTAATAACTGGAATATCAAACTTAATAATATTGTGTCCAATAATAACATCAGCTTTAGATAATTTATCTAATGCTTCGTCAACTGACAAAGATAATATCTTATTGTTATCTACATCTTTTAAAACAAGACAATGTATTTTAGTACACACATCAAAAAGACCATCTGTTTCTATATCAAAAATATATTTCATATTTTAATAACTTTCTTTTTAATTATATTTACACTTGGAATTGTTGTTACGTTACCCACGTCAGCTAAGGTGCCATCATCTTCAAAGTTAATATCACCACAAATAATGTGCACATCTTTATCTTCTTTAATTAACCAACCTGTACTAACACAAATAGTTGGTTTACTTTGTCTAGCTTTTTCTAAAGTAGTCCAAGAAGCATCAGAGTTTATATCAACCCAATGACATAAAACAAATTTAGCGTCTAATACTTTTTTATTTATTGTAGGTAGTTTCATATTAATGTACGTGTTTGTGTAGTTTTATATCTACGTTCCATGCCGCGTCTTCACCATTCATAGCCAATGCCATAAGAGCATCTTGTATTAATGTAGCAGAACTTTCTTTAGCCACATCTATAACTACAGGTGTTGGACTATCTTTAGCTTTTTTAACTGCTGATAAAACGTAGAATGTCCAAGAGACAGTTTCATTTTCTGCTTTTCTTTTTCTTTTTTTAATTGTTAGATTAGAAGTCATCAACAGTCTCCGCTTGTACTTCTGATAAACAACCAGTTTCTAAATCATATCTAAGACTACATGCTTTACCAGTCTCACCACTAAATCTATTTTTCAATACATTTACTTGTGCAATATTATTTTCTGATTGTAAATCTCTGGACAAGGCTAATACCATGTCACTCAATTGAGCTATGGATTGACTTCCTCTAAGACTATTCATTGATACTTGAACGCCGTCTTCATAACCTTTGTTACCATCTTTTGTTCTTGATAAATGAGATACTAATATTAAACCAATACCAGTTTCTTCTACCAATGTTCTTAACTTAGAAACAAAATAATCTATAAGTTTACGTTCATCATTTGTATTAGCATCACCTAATGCAGACAAAGCCATGTGTAAATGGTCAAGAATTACATAATCTACATTACATGCTTTAGCTAAATATCTTATTTTAGAGAGCAGGTTATCTGCAACTGTTGAACCAAAATGATTGTAAAGATAAAAGTTGCCACTGCCCACAGTATTGTTAAACGTTTTAAATAAGTCTTCTTCACTAATACCCTCTCTTGTTAAATGTAATGGTTTTTTTAATTCAACACCCATGATACCAAGTGCACTACGTTTAATACTTTCTTCTAATGCAATGTAACCTACAGTGTAATTATTTTTTAATAAGTTTAATGCTACGTGTCTACAAAAACTAGATTTACCTACACCACTTCCGGCAGTGATAGTAACTAGCTCACCTTTACGTAGTCCATGTGTTTTTATATTTAAACAATCAAATGGATATGGAACTGTAACATGATTATCTTCTTTTTGTATTTCATTCCATAAATCTGAACCCAATACTATTCCATCAGGTCTGTAAGGTTTACTTGACCAGATACAATCTGTTAACTCTTTAGCTTTATTAGCTAATAACATTTCGTTTGCATCCTTTAATGGTATTGTACAAATCTTAGCTTTGTTAGGTGAAAATAATTTAGCACATTCTAACGCCGCTTTTTGTCCGTGTTCATCTTGGTCAAACAAAAGAACTACTGTCTCAAATCTTTCAAGCCATTCTAATTCTTTTTGTATATCTTTTTTGGCACCTTGTGCGCCTGTCTTAATACTTACTACGGGAAATTTATTTTGATTTATTCTTGATACTGATAAAGCGTCTATCTCACCTTCAGTTATGATACACATTTTACCACCGTCACGCCACAGGTGTTGTCCAAACAAACCTGCTTTTTTTGCGTCACCTAACCACTGAAATGTTTTATCAGGGTATCTTAATTTTTGTGCTACTAATTGTTTATCTTTGTCATAGTAGTTTGCAATCTGACATGGTCTACCAAACCATGCACCGGTTTGATAATTAAATTTTTGTGCTGTGTTAAAGTCAATATTTCTTTTTGATAATGCAGATACATTACCTGAAATAAAATCTTTACTTGGTTCTTGTGTGTTTGTTTGTTTGTTCAAGTCTTCTACTCCTTTTTTTAATGTGTTACATGAAAAGCAATAAGTGTGTCCATCATCATAGACAGAATTAGCGTCACTAGAACCGCACTCATCACAATGTGAATGATATAAAAACGTACTTTCAGTATTTTCCATAAAATTTTTTGCCTTAATATTTTGGGTTTAACCTACTGAGTATTTCTACCCAGTAGGCAACAAACAAACTATGTCAGCAATTCTTTTACATCAAACTGCGGACATGAGGAGTTAGTCACATCTCTATGACCAACAACTTCAACCTCTTTGTAATCGGCTTTTAAAACATCTATGAGTTTAACTAAACTCTCATATTGTTTGAAAGTAAAATTACAATCAGGTTGTCCATCAACATTCTGTCCACCAACTAGACAAATGCCAATAGAATTTTTATTAGACAAGACAACATCTGTTTCAATATGTGCGCCGGCTATCATTATGTCGCGACCGTCTTGTACAGACCCGTCTCTTTTAATAACTTTATGAAAAGCGCAAGAGAATAAACCCTCTTTTCTATGTTGCTTGTCTAAATCTTTAACATCTAAATTTTGTGTAGGATTTGTATTTGTTGAATGGACAACAATGTATTTAGTTTCTTTTCTTAAATTGTTCATAACCATTCTTTCGGGACATGTTTGTCTGCATACTTAAAACCGTATTTATCACACCACATGCCATATGTTGTTTTTGATTTTTTACTTATTCTTGTTTTTGAATTACTAAATATAAATCTAATATCTAGCTCAGGATGCTGTTCTTTTATAAGACGCATTTTCTGACGGTCTTGAGAAGTAAAGTAACCTTTAGTCTCAATGTAAATGTCAGACTGAACTAGATAAAAGTCAGGTGTGTATGTGTGCACCTTTTGTGGTTTAACATAGTTAAGTTTTGTTTCTTCAAACTTATATTGAATGTTTTTAGTATCAAGCTCAGAAGCAATTGCTTCTTCTAAGCCTGACCTAAAACCATAACGTAAACCAACTTGTTTAGAAGTCAGCTTCTGCGCTTTCTTCTTGTACCACATTTGTGTTTACACTTTCTGGAGCTTCGTAGCCACCTTCAACTTTGTCAAAGCCGTAGCCTTCAGCATTGCCGGCACCACCTTCAACTAATTTAGTTATTTGCACTGCTCTTAATCTCAGACTTACGCCTGCGCCTGCCATTGCAGTGAACCAGTGAACTAACTCAGCGCTAACTTTCATCTCACTACCAGACCAAACGTTAGCATCAATTAAAGGTTTACCAGAGCTATCAAATAAAGCTACTTTAAATGGAATAACTTTTCCATCAGCAGAAATTATTTGTGCTTTTCTTTTAAACTTAAAGATAGTGTTTCCAGTAGGTTTACCGTTTTCATCTACCTCTTCTTCATACGGAGCGTTAGCTTGTTTAACAGCTTTGCCTTTATTTTTTTCTTTGGCAATCTCAACACTCTTTTTAATTTCTTCATCAATCTGTTTAATCAATGAAGAAGCCTTGTCAGTAGGCACTACAAGATTTACTTTGTAATGTCCATCTTTGTCAAACTTAGTATCAGGTTTTGTTAACCATGCATACTGTGACACGCCTTCAGGACTTACAATCTTAACATAATTATTTTTCATATGTGTTTCTCCATTCTACTATGGGTACTTTAATGCTATGCAAAAAAGAACTCACTGTCCCGCAATTGTTGAATATCCAAATCACCTTTGGCGGGAGCTTCAGGTAATTTGTTGTGTAACTCTGGTGGTAATTGTCTAAGAACGTCATTTCTAAAATCTTCTAGTATGTCATTCTTAGTAAACATCTCAATAAAAGCTTCTCTAATAGATTTATTAAGTGTTTCAACATCACCGGCTGTTGTGCCAAAACTATCATGCACGTTACAAAAATTAGTAATACCATTCTTGTATGCAGTGTTAACAGTTTTCATCATAGCGGCACTGTCTACTGAGTGAACAACATTGGGAGCCACTCCATTGCCCATTCTCAACTTGTCCGTCAAGTCAGTCTCTGTGTTAATTCTAGGTTTGATAACTTCACCCATCAACATAGCTTTAACTCTTTTAGATTTCATTTCAGGATATGACTGATAAACAGGAAAGCCAACAGGTGTTACCCAGTGCACTGGAAGTTGTTCTTTAGCAACTATCCTAGCAATGGTTTGTAAGTAATCCATACCAATTCTTGCAGACCTCAAATTATCACCAATACTGTCCCATATGACAGCCGCTAAATAACTAGCCGGTTTGAATATCTCATCTTGAAATGGATGGTTTTCACCTTTGTCTTTACGTTTAGTTAAGTCTTCAATTACAAAATCTGTACATGAATATCTAGTTGAACCATAACAGATAGTCATAATACTTCTTTTAGTAGTTGAACGTTTAACTCCATAGTCTAACCACAACTTAGCAAAAGGTTTATTTTCTTCTGCATCTTTTTTTAATTTCTCAATAACTGCATTAGCAACTAATTGGTAAATGTCTTGTGGTGTATCACTAGGTAAACAATTAACTAACTTACCTGCTTTACTGTCTCTTAACATTAAAGAATAAATCTGTAGACCATTACAAGAACCGTCTACGTTTATAGGAATATGAGAGACAAATCCATATCCTTGTTCTTTAAATCTTTTCCATTCATCACAAAAAGATAAAAATTGAAATGGATTAGATGCGTCTTCCCATTGTCTATTTGACATTGGGTCTTCAGCACATTTAATAATCCAAGCTTCATTATCTTCAGTCCATTTAACACGGTCACTAAAAGATATTTTATCCTGACCGTACATGTTGGCACCATGCACAGCTAACCAGTAATCACCTTTGTTTTCTTTTGTAATTGCTTTACCTTGTGCAAAAGACAATAAAGCTTTGGCACCGCCAATAGACTGATAGTTTAAAAACGCCGGCACACAATAAGCTCTGCCTCTAAAGTCTAATTGCAATGGAAAATATAACGTTGCATAATTTTTAAACTTTTGTGCAAGCCATATAATTTTAGCATACAGTAAACGTTTAGAAAACATTCTAGCATTTTCTGTGTGAGCCATTACAGCTTTTCTTTTCCAGTCTCTTCTACTTTCAACATTAGTTTCAATGTCATGTGGTTTGTTTGGAATATCATAATTAGTGTTAGGCGGCATACCACCAACAGCTAACCCTTTGTCCCACGCTTCCTGCATAACACGTAAAATAAATGTGTTAATCTTAAACGGTGTAGCCTGCATAGTATTAACAGCATCATACACTTCAGGCATGTCATAGTTTTCTAACTCTTTTTTGTATTTCTTGTTTTTTTGTTTAACAAGCTCAAGCTCAGGTAACTCTTTAGTCCAATAGCCACCACCTACAACTGTACTCCATAACTTCGGCGGCATAACTGTCGGCAAGTACTCAGGATTAAGTAATTCATTAAAACTATTTCTATTCTTAATCCATTCTCTAGTAGTCTCTGTTTGTTTTATGATTTTAGCTTTTTTATGTTTTACAGTCTCTGTGCTTATCTCAATTAAACCTGTAGCATAAATCATAAGCTCAACTAATCTAAGTCCTACATGTAATTTAACAGGTGTACTCCATTCTTCCCATCTCATTACCTCATCACGCTTAGCGCTCTCTCTTAGTTTTCTTCTTTTGTAAGTGTAGTTAAAACTTCTTTTATCTAAATCTTGTTTAACTGTTTGGTACAAATCAGGATTTAAAAATTTAAAATTTCTAAGACTAATCTCAGTTTCAACTTTACCGCCCAATGATATGCACGTTGCGGTTAATGGTTTGTATTGTGTAATTGTATTGATTATGTGTTTACCAGTAATTAAAGCTAATATTTCAGGTTCTACTTCACACATTTTCAGGAAGGCAATAGATGGTTTACCTATTGTTTTTTGTGATTGTTCCTCTACCCATTCAGCAATAGCTTTTGCTAAAGGTCTTATAGTGTTTGCTACCATTACTTTCCCGTAGCTAGTAACACTTTCTTCTTCTCGTTCTATATGAGATTGAAGCCTTTTATTAGTCCTATTAGAACCTAAATTCCTCATCTCTTTTTCATGCTCTACTTCATCTTTATAAGTAGGCATACTCTCAATTAGTCTTGCCATATGTCTAACTCCTTAATTATCTGTGGGTTATGTTTATAATATCTACTATGGGAACCTTAGTCAGGCTCCCTAGTAGTAACTTGAACTTCATTAGTAATAGCTAATAAAGGCGGTTGTTTTGAACCTAGTATTTTCTCAATAAACGTAGCCGCCCTGTGTGCTATTTGGTTTGGTGTTAATGCATCATAAGCTTCTAAAGACTGTGTCTTTTGTAAAAACAATATGATTTTCTTTTTAAGCTCCCAGTTTACATGAATGTTTTTATACCTTGAAAGCTCAGTATTACGTTCAATTAAATCAGCTTTAGCTTTTTTTAAATCTACAAGCCAATCATTAGCTTTAGTTTTAAATGTAATTAACTCAGCTTCTAACTTATTATTTTTATCTATTAGATGTTGTATTTGTTCTTTGTCTGTCATTTTTATTAGCCTCTTGTATTTGTTTGATTGTCTTGCCGTCTAGTTTAGTACTTAAAGCAAACGGATTAATAGTATCAGCATTTTTATTGTGTGTATTATTTTCTTTTAACGTAAAAATAAGACCACAGACAACGCCGCCTAGTATTATTACTTGCCCTTCTAATGGCAATTCTATAAATAGTTCAATCATAATTATCCTTTGGTTATAGTTGATTGTAACAGACTAAAGCCGGATATACCGGCTCTAGTTTCGCTCAGTAAGAGCTCATCAGTGTTACTAGTCGTATTGATGTTGTTTTAATTCAACATTTATAACAATGTCAGAACAACCATGAGTTTCGTTAATATCTCTAAGTAAATTTGCAAACTCTCTTAATTGAATACCATCAACGCTATGCACTTTTACTTTCTCAACATTTTTTTCATGTTTCTTTTTTTCTCTGTTATATTTATCGCCAATTACAGTTATATTATACTCATCTATATACATATTAGTTACCTCTTATTGTTTGTTTTAGTTTATTAAATTTAGCATCAAAGTCAGCCTGTTTAATTTCGCTGTCAAATTTGCTACGCTCAGCATTTATATCAACACCCGCCGGCTCGTCAATTCTAAGACCAGAATTATTAAACCATTTACCAGTACTTGTTAAAAAGTAACTTTTTTTATTTGATTTAACCTTCTTAATCTTACAATTTTCAATTGTGCCATCAGGTTTTAAGACATAAGGTGTTTTATTAAACGTTTGGTATATACGGTCAACCCAACGCTCATTAATAAAGTTAGAAATCACAACGTTAGCCATTAGTGACCCGCCTTTGTATAACCGTTGTTTAGTTTGCTTCGCTCAATTAGTCTAGCGTTACGGAATAAAGTTTCCTCATGCTCAACTTTTTTGCGCAAATAATTATATATTATTTTATATATTATATTCATAACAATTAACCTTTGTTTGTTTGTTTAAGCTTTCTGAGCTCATCAGTCACCGCATAACGGTGAGACAAGGCGCCTGAGGTGCGCCCTGTTTCGCTCTGTGTTTATTATTATATTTTTAACAATTGTAAACTGTCCGGCAACATCTCATCAAATTTTATAATGTCCGGTACAGTGTTTGTCTTTGGTCTAATATAACTTGAGTTTAACCAGTATTCACGCTCAACGCCGTAAATGTCTTTAAGTTTTTGAAAGTCAGTATAACTTAAACGCTTCTTTTTAGCTTCAGGTGTGCCGCCGTCAATCCATGTTAAGTGACGCCCAGTAGTAACAGACCAGACATTCTCACACACATGCAACACGTTAAACGGGTCTCTAATAGCTACAGGCGTCACGTATGAATAATAAACTGTTACGCCGTTTGAGACACAACTATATAGATTTTTAGTACTTCTTAGGTAATGTTTTTGTAATGACATAATCATCCTTTGTTTGTTTGTTTGTGTTACGTTATTGTAACAGACTAAGCGGCAAAGTAAAGCGCCGCCTAGTTTCGCTTATTAAAAGCTCATCAGTGTTACTAAAACCTAGTATCTAGTATTGTTGCTTTGTTATTAACAGAATAAAAAACCGCTTCTTGTTTGGCTCGCTTACCATGTTTAAAGCATATGTGTTTTAATATGTTAATATTACGCTGTGAAGCTTTAAAAGCAACTTTTATTATTTTGACAGGCTCGCTGTATAACTTACCGTTAGCGTTAACCCATGAGCCGTGACCATCATACGCTGTACAGCCGCCAAACCGCTCGCACAGCTCACGTTGAATTAATAACGGCGCCATAAGTTTGGCACCGTCATTGTCATGTGTTGGAAAATTAATTTCCGCTATATCTAAATTGTTAGGCATATTAATTAAATCCATCCTTCCTGAGCCGCTTCTCTAAGCATCTCAATTTTTTTAACTCTGTCTTTTTCTTTAGCATAGTTTGCTAAAAAAGTTGCTTTGTTAACACTGTCTTTAAACTTATCCGCTTGATGTTGTGCTAATATAGCTTTTATAGCTTTTATTTGTTTTACCATGTTATAACCTCAGTTTGTTTGTGTGTTGCTGTTTCGCTTTTTAAAGCTCATCAGTGACGCTCACAGCGTCAGACAGCAAGCGGCGCCCTGAGACGCCGCCGTCAAGTCTAATCAAACATTAAATTATTGCTATCAGTTAATGTTGCTCTGTCGTTGAAATCTTTAAGCCATTCTAACAAGCTTAATTGATTTTCAGGTCTGTTGCTGTTTTTGTATTGTTCTCTAAAAGTGTGCAACAAGTCACTTTTAGATGTTTTAAAGTAAAACTCAGTAAAGCTGTTATGTACATAAACAGCATTAGCTTTTTTAATCTTGTTAATAATTAATTTTTTTAAATCTTGTTTATTCATAGTTAACCTCAGTTTGTTTGTTTCGCTATTCTGTAGCTCATCAGTCATATTAATAATATGAGACAAACAAAGTAAGCTATCCATAACAACGCTTGCGGCGCCCGCTTATAGCTTGAGAGGGCTTTCCACACACTTTAAAGACAACTAGCCCAGATGAACCCTAAAAGGGTTTCGCCGTGTGTGGCTCTAAGTTTTATTTATGTAGAGTTAAAACTTGCAAACTATCAATATAAAACACACTATCACAAACAATATTAAACACCAATGTTATTTTTGCATAACAGCTATGCATCATATGCATGACTACATTAGAATTATTCTAAGAAAAAAAAACAGACATAACCATCAATTAGTTACTACTGTTTATTGTCTATAATAAGTATATACAATGATGAGTAAATACCTAAGCATAGACCTAAGTATAGACCTAAGTATTACCCTAAGTATACCCTGTGTATATACTACCTACTACTACTACCTATACTATACACATAGTGTGTAAACCTTTGTTTATATCTTATACGGGAACCTTTGTCATAACCGTGTGTATTCTGTGTGTGTGGCTCGGTGTATGCTTTGTGTATGCTATGCGTCTGTACGTGGCTGTATGGCTGTGCAATGGCTATGTGTAACCCGAACTAAAAAAACAGACGAGCTCAAGGGCACGCCTACACATTTTGTATGACTTTGGGCTCACCGGTGTATATACCTTCTTTTTTTTATTAACTTGAGGTTGACTAGGGGCACTTAATGTGGCGCTCTGTGTGATACTATGGGGGAAACGCGGCTCCCGCTATAGCGGTAAACCCCTCATATTTTTTTACTTAATATTTTGGGGATTGTTAAGTTCTTTTAATAAAAGCTCAGCTTCAGCTTTTCTTCTTGTAGGGTATAAATCTTTAAAATCCATTAATTCATCATACATACCTTGCCAATTACCCTCAACTGCATAGTTTAAAAACTTAGGTGTTCTATTAAGGGAACCATATTGGAAGCCTACAGAGTAAATAACTGTCTGTTGTGCAGGGGATAAATCATAAAATTTCTTCTCATAACCTGTAGCTTTCTCATATTGACCTGCAATATTAGCTGTATAATAAGCTTTAGCTTTTTTATCTATGTCCATAATAGTGCCACTATCTAATTTTAACGGTGCTGTATCTAAAAAAGACTGTGCTTTGCTACCAGATAACCCTAAATAACGTTTTAATGTTTCTACAACTTCTGGTTCTAAACCTATTTGCTCTAAAAATTCAGGTGTTTTATCTTTCAAATCAAAGCCTGTACCTATTGTCACACCACTATTTTCATGTGGTTTGTTATTAACTTTAGGAACATATCCTTGAAATTTTGTGTCTTCTCTTCCTGTTACAAATGCATAATCAATTTTGTTATCCATATTATATAAATCTATCCTCTTCTGGTTCTCTTCCAATGGCGCTTTCCATGAAACGTTCAAGTTCTTGGTTAAGCAAATCTTCTTTGTGTTGGTTGTAAGACAAGATTTGGTCTCTGTCCATACGCTCCACCCAATAATTACAAGCAATAGCCAACGCATCAATTTGGTCATCATGTCTTAAAGCTCCTTTGTCTCTAGTTATCCTAGTCATCTGTCTAAACAACTGATGGTCAGGCTCTAGTTTAAAGTCTTCTTTT
>Ga0208428_1001069_pt1 | contig 11723 bp, 15 predicted proteins | sample DEB08_DNA_11_FD_184535 | JGI IMG/M metagenome (GOLD analysis project Ga0208428, IMG submission 184535) | Aqueous microbial communities from the Delaware River and Bay under freshwater to marine salinity gradient to study organic matter... | ecosystem: Environmental > Aquatic > Marine > Coastal ... | reverse complement strand
GTATTTCAGGCTGCTTGGTCGTACGGTTTTCATTTTTTGGTCCTTTGATTAGGCCGAGGCGTTTGCATGCCTCGACAGTTTTACGAAATGCTATCTCGAAGTTCCAACTTGGTGGGAACAGGTACGAGATCTCGTCCCATCGGTATCCTCGTTTCATGGCAGTATTTCTGTGTTATACTGATCGGCTAGTCTTGGTAGAATGCAGTAAACTTTCAGCTTTGGATGTGTTTTCAAAATTAGTTGTACATCTATGGGTGCCCATGCTTGCTGGTTGGTTTGTATTAGAGTTTTCAAAGCTTTGTGTTTGACCATGTACCAGTGTGTACACATCGGTTTACCAGCATAGACTTCACCCTTGACGCATTCGCCTGTACCTTCAGCACAACAACTTCCTGGGTATAACATGTCCCAATCGTCTGGAACATCCTTTAAAGCTTGCTCAAACCGCTCACGCCAACCATCCACAAAGTGAATGTCAGCTTCCATTACATGGTAGTATTCCTCATCGGCAAGATAGTCCAACGCCTTCCATAGAGTCCAGTGCCCCAAGGTGCATCCTATGACTGAGCCACTAATTCTAAACCCTGATCCAGGATGATCTTCTTCATACAGATATGGAGTTTCTAGCTTCCATTCATACTTATTGTCGAAGGCTCCCCATATTTTAGGTTCAAAGCCTTGGCCTGTAATGTAGGAACCGACTTTTTCAACATCGTCAGTCGGCATGCAAATAACATGAGTCTTCATACTCCTAGTTCTGTGTTGTGTTGTCCCGCCAAGCTTGGCAGCACTGAGTACACGTTTAGATGAGGATACGACTCGTACCACATTTGGGCGTCCATCCTAGCTCGGCAGATCTTGTTTGTCTCTAGCAGTATATCTAATGCCCTTCGACGAACCATGTACCAGTGAAGACAAAGCCCCGCGCCCTTGTATATATTGTCTGTTACTTTCTCCAGACCTTTGTCCGAAGTGTTGCAGTTGCCGAAAAACACCATGTCCCAATCGTGTGGTATATCTTCCATCACATCGTGGTATATGTCACTCCACCCGTCGGCAAAGCGCATGTCGTCTTCGATGATGTGCCAAGATTCCTCACCATGACGCTCCCCTGAGTTCTTGAGCATGGCCCACAAGCTCCAGTGAGTTATGTTCTGGCCAATGTACCTGCCTCGAAGCTCATCGGGATCCATGTGGTAGTGTTCGTTTGGCAACTTGCGCGTCTTCAGGCCACGCCCAGGAAATCCGTAGTAGTAACTCCAACTTGGTACGAAGTTCTCACGTAGATGATCCTCCAACTGAAGTAACTTCGATTGCCTTTGATTCCAATGTGTTAGGATGATAGGTATCATTTTATATCCAAGCTAGATCGTTAGAGTTACTCATGACACATGTATACGGCCAGAACTTAGTATACTCGTACTTGTATTTAAACTCGTTGATGAATGAGTTGTATCGATAAGTTTTATCATCGTGCCCTGAGTTTGCAGTGTAGGAAGAATCATGGACTATAATAAGTTCGCTGTTGTCTTTGAATCTTTCAATATCCGTTCTTCGCTCACTAAGCAGGCCATGGTCTATAAACACTAACGCCCAAGGATCTGGGTGTTGTTTTGCAAAATCGTCCATAAATCGACTGTACTTAGTCGCATCGTTATCACAGTCAACGTGAACGAACTCATGGTTATCCGCTTCAAAATGAGTTTTTAATTTTGCCAGCCAGTTCAGATCAGTATCCATGGATACTACCTTTCTTGGATATGCCAAGAAGCTTAAAAACGCAGTGCTATACACCCCAGTGCCAAGCTCTAGTATAGGCCCATTAGTATTGGTCACGCATTTAGCAATAACTGGACAATGAGTGAAGAAAGGATCGTACGCTAGATTCATAGTAACTCCAACTTGGCACTAAAGTATCACGCAAATGAGCCTCAAGCTTTGCTTTGATTCCAATTTGGTATCATTTTGTGTTATGAAATAACATTAATGTCGGTCTGCCCCAATGAGCTTTCCATCTATCGGTTTTCCGCAACAACGCAGTGTTCTCTGCGTCGTAGATGAACCCTGCTTCGGTAAACCGATCTACCCAGTACTCTGAGGTTTGGCAGTTGACGTGATGGTACCCATCTTGCCCCGGCACAGCGTGAGTGATACATACGTGGTCACAAGCCTTAAAAGTGTGCATCAAGTTAGGCAAATACTTTTCTTCAATGTGTTCAACGACCTCGGCGCACCACCCTAAATTCCATCTAGTATGGTTAGCCAGATCAAGCTCACCAAGCGTGTAGTCGTGTTCTACCACTGGACAAGAACACACTTTATTTTCAATGGCAGGTTTATAGCCTTCAACACCTGTGCAATGAATTAGAAACTTCTGAAAGTATTCGGCTGCATGGCCGTAGCCGCATCCAATATCAATCATCGACTGTATGTTGTACTGGACCATTAACCATCCCCAAACTTCTTGAACGATGGTGTTGGAATCTCCAGTTTCGTAGCATCCTCCTAAATGGTCTTGGTTTGTCATGGGCAAAAGTCTCCGTCTACTAGGGCTTCAAGGTTCTTAAATTTCGATGTTAGGTTAGCGTCCATCTGTTCCTCAACAGTACCTACGACCAGCGGCACCACAAATCTGCAAGCTGACTTGGATCCGTCCCTGAACGTCCTGCCAGTGGCTTGCTTGAACCACGTTGCAGAGTCGGTCAGATTCAGTATCGCTGTTCTTGGAGCATCGCCCACAGTGTCCTGTAGGTTCAACCCGACTCCACCTGACTGCATGTTCACGATAAGTCCATCGAGCATTCCAGCTTGGAACAGTTCAATGGATTCTTGCCGTTCACCTCCATCGACTTCGCCGTCAATACGGCCAAACTGATGTTTAGCTTTGGCATGCAGGATCGTAAGATTCTCGATCGTGTCTCTGAAGTTCACGAAGTGCAAGACCTTTTGTCCACTTTCTATAAACTCAGTAGCAAGCTCGAACAGACCCTGAGTCTTTTCATGCTCAATGATCTGCCGTTGTCGAAGCCTCCGAACCATAGCGTGTTCGGTTTCCTCAGCGTAGGCATGCAGCAACTCGACATAGGCTAGGTCCAAGGCTTTAGTGTCTTCCACGGCTATCATGCGCGTTGACATCTTGAACTCAGGGAGGTCAGCGACTTGTTGAATCGAGACCCGATCGAGCATGTCTTCGTGCTTGGCCCTCAACGACCTCATTGTCTGCTCGCCTCCAGTGTACTCAAGGCCACCGAACCTACCGAGTCTGCATCCACCGTTGATCAGGCACCAGTTCCACCAATCGCTCTTGTGAAACCAGCGCATGGCGTGGCCTATCCCCTTGAGCTGGGTTGTGTTCTCGAATGGCGTTGCGCTCAATAGCAACAACGGAAACTCTTGATCCCTTGCGTCAATGAGCAACTGAGTCTGAAGTGCCTTGGGGTTACGACAGTTGTGGACCTCATCGAAGATCCACAGGGTGTTGCGAGGGTAGTTCAGCTTAAACCGTTTGCGCTTGTCACCGCTTCTTGAAACACCCTCAGCAGTGCCCCGAGTGCATTTCTGATACGACTCGCACAAGGCTACTTTGACTCCTACTTTCGTTGCAGCGTCGATCCATTGAGCCTTGGTCACCGCAGGACAGACGATAGCTACCTGCACCCCAGCTCGTTTGGCTAGGAACAAAGCTTTCCAGGTTTTGCCTGTACCCATATCACTCATATCCAACGCAGCTCCTGTGCGGTTGATTGAGTTGTACAGCTTGTCTATGCCTGGAAGTTGGTAGGCTCTAGGAGAGTAGGTTGAGGAACTCATTGGTCTGCTCTTGAGTTGCAATCGCTTTGTAATGGTTCATCAACACAGCGTTACTGTTGCCCAGTTGCAGTGATGCTTCCGATGCCGACTTGTACACGTTCAGCATGTGTGTTGCTGCGGTGTGTCGTAGGCAGTCCCTACTCAAATCGACCCCAGTATCACGCTTTAGTTTGGCCAGCATCGTGGTAATCCTCTTGGGCAAAAACTTCATGCCGTCGTAAGCCATCAATCTGTTGAACGAGTTACCCATCATCGTGATCACTCGTCTGCGTCGGGTCTTGGTCTGACGACTGTCCAGTATGATCTGGCCGTTTTTGATGTCGTCCCATGACAGTCGTTCGACCTCGGCGCGTCGGAGTCCAGCGTACAATGACACGATGAGGTACGGCTTCAGCTCTTGGTCAGGGTGGGCGAGCAAGGCTTTGACGTCTTGGTTGCTGAGGCAGCGGGGAGGTTCAGCATCGATCTTGGGTACTTTGAGAGTCTGGGTAGGGTTTTCGGTCTGCCATTCCTTCTCGATACAGTACTTGAAGAAATCGTTAAGCACACTGATGTACTTGGTCAATGACCTCGGTGCCACGTCCTTTTCGTTGAACCAAGCCTTGATGTCTTTAACTGTGATGTCTTGGGTTTCTCGATCCCAACCTACGCTGGTAAAGAAAGGCTCTACGCATTGATAGCCTTTGATCGTTGACTCTCGAAGGTTCATGCCCTGCTTGTCTTGCATGAACGAAGCCCAAGCTTTGTCACAGGTTATGCGCTTGGCATCCTGTCTGGATTGGTATTCATACCACACATCACCGAGCTTGACCCCGTGTTGCTCCATTTCTTGCAGTATGAACAGAACCTCAGCCTGTTCAGTGCGGGTCAGGACTTTGTTGTAGGCATTCCCAAACTTCAGCAACTGAGCCTGAACTTCGAGTTGGTAAGCCCTAGCTTCGGTTGGGGTTTTGAAGTACTTGAGCCGTTTGCGGCCAGCGATGGTGTGGGATACCGTGTAGTACTTCTGCTCACCACGGGTTACGAGCGCAGGAATTTTCATTGGAGTAAACTTGCTGCTGCTTCGTCAGATTGTCAAACAAAAAAAAGACCCTCCTGCCGAAACAGGAGGGTTGTTAAACAAACAAAAGGAATAACTAAATGTAGCTGAGGATCTTCTGAACCATGGCCTGGGTACCACTGGTCCTTTGTTCCGCAACCACACCTGATTTAACCTTAGCAGCACGGGCTGCGTCAATCTCTTTAAGTTCTTTTTTGAAGGCTTGAGCTGCACTGACTCCACTGACCGCAGCTTTCTTCCACTGCCTACCTCTGATGTGGGCACCAATGCCTAGCAATGCAATCGTTGTAGTCGCTGCCAGATTGGACCAAGGGAACGGAGCTACTTCACCAGCGATTTCAATACCTTGACGTACATTGGACTTCAGCACCCAACCGTTCGTTGATACAATGGACACTGGACCTTCAGAGGTTTCAATGACCTTGGTCTCTACGACAGGTTCGTACACTGCGTTGCCCAAGGTATCAATGCCTTGGCAACCGCTCAGAATTACAATGGCTGCACCGAGTGCGCCGAGTTCAAAGATCTTTTTCTTCATGCTTGGTTCCTTTCAGTATAGCTCTCCAGACTAGGATAGCTTTACCTAGCATATAGGCTAAGGAAGCAAATGCCACCAAAACCTTAATGCCAATCTCAAGCTCGGATCCACTGACGACCCAGCCGATTGACCCTACCGCTAGAACCCTGGTCATGTCGGCAAGATCGTTGGCATTCATGCCCAAACTCTGGCAGGTGTGTTAGGTGCAGGGTTGACTGCGTATGCTTCTAGGGCAGAACCGTCCTCACCCTCAAGCGCACGGACATTGACGTGATAACCGTCCACATACGTGGGTGCGACCAGCTCGTTGCCCTCCTCGTCGTAACTACCCTGCGTAGCTACAACGAGCGGTAGCACATCGATGTTTCGGTAGTTGGGACGTTGCTCGGTTTCAGTGACCACAGGGTTCTCTGGGTCACTGTTGTCCCACTGGACTGGAACCTCGGTGTATAGCACCCCGTTGGCTTCAGCTTCTGAGGCGAATTTTAGGTAGTAATCTGTGAACATATGATTGGTGGTCTGTTGTTAGCTAGTCAGGGCTTGGAGGTTGGTATCAGACAAAGCCTCACCGTAGAGGGCAATGCGCTTAACGTGACCGTTGGCTTGATACGAACCATTGAAGCCGTTTGCTATATGGATAGTGCTTGTCACGGGTGCAACACCAGCCGTGTCCGTTACGACAGCTCCACCCCCCGCACAAGCAGCAAAGTCGTCCGTTCCAACTCTCATTGCAAACTTTGTAGCAGAGGCAGAGCCTGACAGGTCTGCGTTTACCACTGACGACCCGTTGGTTTGCACCAGCAAACGATAATTTGTGGTCACCGCTGACGGTGCGCCGGGGCGGTAAAATAACCACCTATTTGAAGAAGTTGTGTCGCTGAGGCTAATTAGGTGTGGGTAGGTTCCAGAGCCAGCAGAACCCTCGACAACTGCGCTGACTGGTCCCTGACTTACCCCAGCCGAAGACATAGCCAGTGAGGCAGAATCAGCCGCTCTCGTTACAGCACTGGAAGTCGTCCCGATGTAGCTGCTAGCAAACGACGATTGCTCCAGCATCGCTCCCCAGCAGATGAGACCTGAGTAACCGTTGCCAGTATAATCAAATGTGGTTGCATCAGTAGCTGGTAAAATTTGAAAATTGGCAGTTGTCGTGCTGGTTGTGGTTACCGTCACGCTCAGCCTCCACCAGCCATTCCCGCATTGGGTTGCTGTGTTTACCCCACTGCCAGATAGGTTGGATGTTGCCCCAGTAATCAAGTCGAACATACTCGACTGATTCACACCTCCAAGACCTGTGTAAATCATGCAGAAGTTGCGACCGTTTGGCTTAACAAACGCACTGAACGTGTAGGTGGTCGAAGCGGCTGGGGTGAAATTATTTGTGTATGCGTACTTAGCTCCCCCAGCCGAATTCTCAACCAACGTAGCAGCGGTGAGTGTTCCATCGGGAGCCACTGCTGAGTTTTGCTGCGAGGTCGCGTTAACCACTCCCCAGTAGGTTCCACCGATTGTCGCTGACCCAGCCAGTAAATTTGTGGACTGGCCCTCGATGAGCAGTCCGAGGCTCTCGCCCATAGCAGCAGACGCTGAGTCAGTTGGTGAATACTCAAATCGAGGCTGACCAGCAGTGGACACGCTTTTGAGTGACGATGCGTAAGATCTCGCTATCTGGGTTGTGGTTGGGCTGTCGTAGACTGTGGCTCCAGTCGTGTTGAGCTGTGCGCCCCACGCATACATTGTTTCACCAGACGTGTTCCAAGCTGGGTAACCGGCAGAGCTTGGCGCTGTCCCGTCACTTGGGCCAATGTATATCCACTGACTACTCAAGCTGGAGTTGGTTGTTGCCGTAAGCGACAATTTGAACCAACTCGCCCCCAACGCAGTCACGGTGTTTGAGACGCCGCTAAAACCGGACCCAGCACTAGAGGCAGTGCCAGCAGAAAAATCAATCAGTGCGTATGCGCTGTGTCCAGATTGACCACGAATAGCAATGAATCCGTGCGATGCTGTCCCAGCTTTTAGGCAGACCGTCAATGTGTATTCGGTTGTTGCGGACAGAGTGGGAGCTTGCCGTAATCGAGGCGACTGACTGGACCCCGTATTTGCGGTTAAAAGCCAAGCTGTCGATGTTCCGTCTGGGGCAGACTGGCTGCCTGATGGGGCTGAACCGTTTACCATTGCCCAGCTTGTGTCAAAGCTTTGACTTTGCAGCAGCAAATTCTCACTGCTTAGGTGTTTCTCATTCGACCAATAATGCACCGCCGATGGCGCAGCATAGGTGGGCGGCGTGTCTGGGCGACTGAACGTGATGCGGCTGTCCAGCCGTCCAGCATTGCTGAAGTCCGCATTGAAGACTGGCCTAGTTGATGGATAGGTCGAGCTGAAATTAGCCATAGGTAGACCTCCGGTTAGGCGTTGTCAGTTGGGGTAGCGTCTGATGCTCCATCAGTTGTCACCGGCTCGGCTGGCAGTGAAGCCTGATAGGCCGCAATGCACTGAGGCGTCCACACTGCGGCGGCCACTGCTCTGGTGCGCTCACACGCATCGTCAGGCAGAGTCTGACCGGGGGTCAGAACGTGGCGTTCAAATGATGCAGCTTTTTCGACACCTGTGTCGGCATCAACGATTGAGTGCCTGTGTCTGATTTGGAGGCTGCCGTTGGCAATGACCTCGATTCTGTCGGTCAGGGTGAGTTCTTCTAGTGCCATAATGATGTTTTGTTTTGGTCCGTCCCAGTCATCCGACTGGGGTAAATTGGTTAGGAAACGTCGTAAGTGACGCAGAACCAGATGATTTTGCCAGACATCTGAGCGTTGCTGTAGGACGTGCCTGAATTGTTTCTAAATGTAACTTCAGCAGCGCTATTTGTTCCTAGCACCGCAATATCGAGGCCCGTGTTTTGATAAACAACAAACCCGCCAATGCGGTCAATATCGCTGGCTCCAAATGCAAACGGAAAACCCCCAACCGTTGCGGTTGATGTGTCTGAGGTGGTTGGGTAAGTTACTCGAACCCAAGCTGTGACCTGTGAACCGATTTTAACGTAATTTAGACCAACGTTAGTGAGTGTTAAGCCAGCACCGCTGGCATCGGTTGGCGTGGCTGTCCCTCGTTCAAAGTCGTCAAGTAAGCCACCGTTCGTGGCAACAGTGCCTGTGCCAGTAGTCGTTGACCCGAAATCAATGCCTAGATTTGCGCCAGCGACCAAATTTCCGGTTGAGTTGATGGTCCAGCGGGTGTCGGCTGCGGTCCCAAATCGCATTTCATCAGCGGCGTGGTTGTAATAAATGAATCCCCGTTCTTTTGCGGTTCCGCTTGTCCCGTCGGCAAAATACAACGAACCTCCAGTGGAGGGCGAACCGTAGACAGTGATTCCTCGACCAGCGGCTCCATCTCCGACGACCAGTTCGTTTGCGCCCAGCGCAAAACTGCCCGGCGAGGCTGTCCCGATGCCTAATCGGCCCGATGAGTCGAGGGTGACATGCTGGGTTCCTCCAGTCCGCAGCCTGACCTCGGAACTGTATAGCTGGATGCCGCCGCCCTCAGTCCCGTTTTCATCGACCGCTTTAATATGTGCGTTGGGTATGCCAGCCCTCTCGAAATACAGGGTTGGAGCAGTATCGTTTTCAATCGTCAGCGAATCGGTCACGCTATCGGTCACCTCAAGCTTAGCAACTGACACTCCGTCAGACGATTGATAGGCCATATCACCCAGCATTCCGTTGAGCGGAACCTCGTTGGGTGCTGTGCCAACGTCTGGGATTTCCATGTTGAGCTTGGAAGTATCCAAACTCGCTACATCGGACAAATTATTGGCCTCTTCCAGGTAGTCACCACTGACTCCCGCACTGACCTCTGCGATCAGATCGTCCTTGTCCATTTTACGTGTGCCCTGCGTGGCACCGTCCAATGCAATGAAGTCGTCACTAGCGAACGTAGTCGCTGTGTTGGTGATGTCTTTAATCCTTCTTGTGGCCATGTCGTCTAGTCAATTTGTATCAGCAGATTGCCTTCAGAATCAACCAAATACTCCCCTAGCCAAGTGACCAAGAACTCATCGTCTCCTGGCTCTGGATTGTTCTCCAGATTAGGGGCTTCAGAGGGGAGTATTAGTTGAAGCGTGTTCATCAGTTGCTGGCGTTATAAGCAACTACAGATCCGCTAGTTAGGGTTAGGGAGTTGATTTCTCCCATCAAAAGCTGTCCCGCAGCTAAAGTCATGTTGGTGATACTAATGCCTTCACCGCTCATTGAACCAACGATCGTTGCTTCACAGGCTTGAATGGCACAGTACGGACCAGTGTGGGCACTGGTGTCGTTGAAGTAGCTGAACCCGTACTTGCCCATGGATTGCTCCTGATTCAAAGCCATCTTGCGTTGCATGATGACATCGGAGTCTTTGAGCGTTACGAGGTTATCTGTATAAAGTCTGCTGGGGATTGCCATAAAGTTATATAGGGTGGGGACCGAAGCCCCCACCCGTTAGTGGTTAGTCTTATGAACAGGTCACCGTGGTCAGTGTACCCAACTGACAACGCTTGAACAGAATCATGAGACCTGCGGAGCGGTTAGCTCCAGGTTTAGCTGCACCAGCCATTTCAGCGATGTGGCGACCATTCTTGTGGAATGGATCGTAGCCAGAACCATCGGAAGCACAGGCTTCAGGACCAGTGATGAACTTCCAGTCACCCATGTAGGACTGAGGCTCCCAGCGGGTGCTGCCTACTTGGTTGTCAGGACGTACCCAATCCCAAGTCATAACGTCTGAGCTGAGGACGAATGCACCTTCGTATGGAGCGGTAGCAGTGTCCAAGTAGTCAGGGTTGATGTCTTGGTACACTGTGCCTTTGGCACCAGTCACGTTGGCGTAGGTATCAACACGCTCGTACGTACCAGTTCCGCTGTTATAGCTGAAACGAGGAGGCAGAGGGTTGATGATGTGCCTGAAACCCTTGATGGCGGTGTTGGCACCCAGACGACGGAACAGCTCGCTGTTCATGGATCCCTGACGAAGGTCGTCACGGAACTCAGCGTTGTTCAGGATGATCGCCTGAGAGGCTTCCATACCGAGGTACAAGGAGAACAGAGGTCCACCGTTTGCCAAGCTCACGAACCCATTGGAGTCAGGGTTGCTGGCTCGCTTGTGGATCAAGTGGATGTAGGCTTTGTCCAGAGCTTCCTGGGTCAGGTCACTGACGGCTTCATCCAAAGTCAGAGAAGCACCAGCGGCACTGATAGGGAATGCTGCGGTCATAACAGCCTTGGGCACCTTGGTGTAGTACTCCTTCATCAGCTTGTTATCCAACTCGACTTGGACGAGCTTGGTCAGTTCTTCCACGTAGCCGTTCAGGAACTGAGGTGCAAGATGCTCAAAGTTCAAAGAGTCCTTACACAGCAGAGGTCCACGCATCTGGAAGTGGGTTGGTGAGTAGGTCAACTCCTCGAAACCAACGGTGTAGTCCTCGAAGTTGTATGCACAAGCATTGGTGATAGATGTATCAGCATCAGTTCCACTTGTGGCATAGGTGTCCCACGTACGCTCATCGGTAGTAGGATATGAGTTGCCCATTTCAAACACAGACTTGGTCAGACCAACGTGTTTCGGAAATTCCCCACGGGGAATGAGATTGCTCCAAATAGAGCTAAAAGAAGCGCGGCGATAGATTTCGTCTCCGAGATGCTCTGTCGCCACTCTGAATGCGTCATAAACTGTTCCGCATGCCATAGTATTTGTCCTTTTTTAGGAGTTTACACGATTAAACGACTCCCTCTGATGAGGCAGTCCCTAGTAGTGCTTGGCGGCGACCCGAGCATTTCGCCTATGAGGAAGACGAACTCCTCCTACGTCTGGCTGAATTAGACCATATACAGGCTCACAGTCAATAAAAAACCCGTCCTCCACAGTGCAGAGGACGGGTCGGGTTTGGTATGGACTACTAACCCGAGTTTGCTAGAACGGTCCTAGCAAAGTATCCGACTCCACCATCATCGCTCGATGCCTCAGTGTATCCAGAAGTCCCTGATGGCTGGGCATCCTCGTATGCTTGGAGCTTCTTGGCCATGGCCTCTCGCTCGGCCTCACTCCGAGCTAGAGCCTCAAGGTAGGCTTTCTCACGAACAAGCGAGGTCTTGCCAATGCCAGCCAAGAACGCCGTTTGCACGGTTTCCTCCTCGGTCATAGGCTGAAACAATACCTTCTTGGTGTAGGCCAAGCGTTCGCTGACCTGCTTGTTGTGGGTGTCTTCACCATCCTTGAGCGAAAACAACTCAGGCATTTCCTCCTGTGCTGTCTGTAGCCCCAAGTGGTACAGTTGCT
>Ga0208428_1001065_pt1 | contig 11745 bp, 4 predicted proteins | sample DEB08_DNA_11_FD_184535 | JGI IMG/M metagenome (GOLD analysis project Ga0208428, IMG submission 184535) | Aqueous microbial communities from the Delaware River and Bay under freshwater to marine salinity gradient to study organic matter... | ecosystem: Environmental > Aquatic > Marine > Coastal ... | reverse complement strand
ACCAGAGATTCGTCCAATCGTACTGAATAACTATGTATACTTCCCATTCAAACGGAACGGATATGCAGGAGTTACTGAGTACTATGTAGACAACGACACTAACATCTTTGATGCAGCGGAAGTAACAGCTCAAGTACCTACTTACATACAATCAGATATTATCGCTATGGCGGGTACTGCTGTTGAGAATGTATTAGCACTGGTTAACAATCAGAACCGTAAAGAGATATTTGTGTACAAGTTCTTTTGGCAAGGTAAAGAGAAGATACAATCAGCCTGGCAGAAGTTCACACTTAGTAGGGATGTTATAGGATTAGACTTCATCGAGTCTAACTTACACTTGGTAACGAACGATACTACATCCACCTACTTAGAAGTACTACCACTAGAGAACGATCTACAGGACGCAGGACTTACTTATACTATCTGTTTAGACAGCAGGATAGACGGTAGTGCTTTGACTACTAGCTTCAGTGGAGGTGTTACTACGATTAGCGGGTTTCCTTACGATCCAGTAGATGTTGAGATATTCAGTAAAGCTGGACACAAGTATACATTCACTAGAACATCAGCTACCGCAGGTACAGTCAGTGGCGATATAACATCTGTTCCATTCTTTGCAGGTATCCCGTACAATATGTTGTACAAGTTCTCCGACCAAACACTGAAGCAACCAACGGAAAGAGGAGGTCGTAGTGCATCTGATTACACATTCCAAACGATTCGTAGCGGTAGTTTGAACTACGCAGAGACCGGACACTTTGTTGTGGAAGTAACTCCTAAGTTTAGAGATACCTACAGCTACGCATTTAATCCTGATATACTAGGTGCTGACTTAACACTTAATAGTTTCACACCACAAGACGGACACTTCAGATTCCCCGTACAGGGACAACCAAACGATGTAACAATCGAAGTGAAGAGTAGTTCAGCATTGCCAGTTAAGTTGTTAGCAGCAGAGTTTGAATCCATGATGATACCGAGAAGCAGAAGATATGGAGCTTAGAATAGATGAAGCACAAGGTGATATGGATGCAGTTGATCTGTATGAGGACCTGCGAGAGGAAGACATGTTAGAGATTCTTGGATTGATGCACCACCCTAGAGATGCTGTGTATATGTCATACGGTACATCTAGTAAGTGCTACAGTGTTAAGGATGAGAACAACTATCTGTATTGTTCATTTGGAGTGTGTCCTATCAAAGGTACTAATATCGGAAGTGCTTGGTTATTAGGTACTAGAAGATTACCAAAGATTAAGAAGTTCTTCTTGCAACACTCTAAGGAGCGGATGCAGGGATTGCTAGATGGATTTGATTACTTAACTAACTTTGTTATGCGTACTAACACATTGAGCATTAGATGGTTGGAGTGGTTAGGGGCTGAGTTTAACGATTGTCAGTACGAGAACTATCTGTCATTTATATTAGAGAGGAAGTAATTGTTATGTGTTTTCCAGTAATAGGTGCAGCAATGTTAGGTTATACCGGAACTGGTTCTGTGGCTGCTGCTACAGCTGCTACTGGATTAAGTAGTACAGGTTTAGGTATAATGGGAGCTTCAGCGGTAGCAGGTGTCGCTTCTCCTCTTGTATCGTATGCAGGGCAGCGTCAGCAAGCTAGACAACAAGCAAGATACCAAGCACAAGCACAAGCTGCAGAGCGTCAGCGTTTCATGCAGGAACAGACTGCTATACGGATGCGTCAGCTGCAAGAGCAGGTAGCTACCGGGGAAGAGATGTTTGATATATCAAAAGATACCGTTAGAGCTACAGATACTGCTGCTATGAAAGCTAGAGCACAAGGCATGGCAGGTCTGAATGTAGATGCTATAATAGATGATGTGCTAACTAGCTCAGGAAATCTCCAAAATAGATTAACGCAACAAATAGGGATGAAGGAAACGGCTACTACTTTAGGCCTTGAACAAGCTCAATTTGTAACTACTCAAAGACAGATAGGATTAGCTAAACCAATTCAAAGACCTAGTCTTGCACTTTCTGGATTCCAGGCGTTGAGCGGTGGTTTAGATGCTTACACTAGGGGTCGTCAAATAGGAGCAACTTACGAATCTTAATATGACTGAGTTTAAAAAACCTGCTCTCAAAGCTACTGTTAGTCCATCCGGTTGGCGTAGCACTAAAGTACTTACACAGCAAGCTGCTCCATCTCCATTGATTGACTTAGCTCAGTCGTTAGGCGTTGCTAGTAAAGTAGGACAACAAGTAGCTGGACTTCAAGCTTTTGAATACAAGCAAGGAGTTAAGGAAGGAGAGATGGCAGCAGCAGCAGCTGATTTAGATGACGCATTAGCAGCTGTTGACGCTCCCGGTGAGAAGTTAGTAGAGCAGGGCTTGATGCCTCGATCTCAGTTAACTGGTTATCAAGTAGGCTTTAGAAAACAAACAGGGAGAAGAGCAGCTAGATCTAATTTCAATTCAGGGTTACAAGCACGGTTAAAAGAAGTAGAACTCAATCCTGAGAATGCAAGCTTTGATGTTATTGATCAAATCATTCAGGAAGAAGAAACAAAAGCATTAGAGAGTTTGCGTCAAGCTGGTGGTGCTCAGTTAGCGTTACAAGGGTTTACCGAGTACTCGTCTGAAATAAAGGATAGGTTTAAATTACAAGCCACAGAGTTAAGAGATAAAGCTATAGATAAATTTAACAAAAGTATGCACACAGCTGAACTTAATAACGACTTCAGTGATCGTGCAGGTATTTTAGAAACCGAGGAAGACGTAAATACTTTTAAGGCTGATCTGAAAAAGAGGATGGATGAAATTCACGCAGTCTCCAAGATTCCTAAATCAGAAGTCATTGAGTTAGTTTGGAATACATTTGCCTCACCTACTATTAGAGGTTTGTTATCGGGAGCGAAGCCTCAACCAGATAGAGCCGAAGAATTATTAAACGCTGTATCCGATATAGAAACAGTCAAGGGTGCTAAGTTAGGTAATATAAACAGAGAAGGTGCTGCGATAAAATCTACTGCTACTTCTTTTAGAGATCAGATAGCAAAAGCTAGAGAGAAGATAGAAAATGATACACCTGACATATCTGACAGAATCAAACGAGAATACGGTGTCAATGCTCCGGCTATAGCGGGTGGACCTACTGGTGATGCTGCTATAGATGAAAGATCGATCAGAGAGATAACAGCTCAGTTAGTACACGCTGGTTATTCAGAAGACGAAGCTGGTAGTATAGCTGCTCAAGTATATAGCGATAGTGATGTAGCTGGTTACACTAGATATTTAAGTAAGTTCCTAGATAGTGAAGACACTAGAGCAGCCTTTGGTGATGCGTTTATGTCTTTCTCCCGTATGCGTTTAGAGACAGCACAGCTTGGTTCTATGTATTTAACAAACAAAGAGCAGGAGCAGTTAGAAGATAGGTACAGAACTTTAAAAGAAACCAATCCTGATTTAAGCCCTGCTGAGTTTTTAAATACAGGAGGTGATGGTCTTAAGCTAGGACCTATAACAGATAAGCAAGCTCGTGCTACTATAGGTAGTATTGATTTGGAGTATCAGAAAAAGAAGTGGTGGAATGCCTCTGAGGCTAAACGAGTTGGGTCTTCTTCATATAAAGAACGCCTGAGAACAAACACTGAAGCTCTTTATATGGAGCGTGGTAAATTACCTGATGGTATTAAAGCTAGAATAGACCAGCTGATAGAACCATACGAAACAACTTTTATTAATCTTTATAACAATCTAACAAGAGATGCAGCTGCTGCTATAGACCCAGATAATCCTGATCGTGAGCAGTTAATGATCGATAAAGAAAAAGAAATAAGCGAGCAGTTGTTAGGCAGATTCACTAGGCTTCAAGAAACTATAAAAATAGTAGAGACAGGAAGGAAACGACGAGAAGCAGAGGTGGCTTTTGATGCTGACGATTTTAATGAGAAATTAGAAGAAGCTGAAGAAGATTACCAAGACTTGCGTGGTGTATGGGATTCATTCTTTAAAGGTCCAAATGTACTTGGTGAAACTATACATGATGCCTATGAGTTTGGGTTTTTAGGAGCTGACCCTCAAACACTGGCTCGTAGAGATTATGAGTTTAGACAGTTAACAGGAGCACAGTCCCCAATGAGAGAGAAAGCGTTACGAGCTGCTGAAAAGTTTGAGATGTCTTTAAGAGATGAAGGGAAACTAATAGAAGAGTTTGACGACAAGGAAGCTCCGCAAGCTTATAAAGATACAGTTAAATTATTAAGAAAAAGATTTGGTTATAGATCGATAGATCAAGTACCTGATTACGACCCTACTGATCCTTTGGACTGGAGGCTTACACCTGTGTTTGGTAAAGAGGAAGACTTGAGACCTGTGTTTAATGCTTACACCGCAGAATTAGAAGCTTACTACCAATTACCAATACAAGAACAGAACCTAGAGGAAGATAAGTTTTCTACTTTGCGTAAAATGCGTGATAAGTTTGGCGTATTCGATCCACCTGTTAGGGATGATAAAGGCAGATTAACAAGGGAAAGCATGAAGTTATTTATTGCAACTCAACGAAACTTGTTTAAGCAGTAATTCCTATGGCTAATCCAGATGACGATGAATGGTGGGCTTCTACTGCTCCTACCCCAGTAACTATACCTAGTGATGTATTCTACGGAGAAGCTGATGATGAATGGTGGGAGAGTACTAAGCCACAAGTAAGTCACGCATCGCTAGACCCTACACCGGAAGAACTAGAAGATGATGATTACTGGAACGGTTTTACATCGTGGGCTAGAAGACAGGGACCAGTAACAAGAACTTTAGGTCGTATACCTGTTAGAGTAGGTGAGGATTTATACAACGCTCTAAATGACTACTTCGAGTTTTCCACTAGAGCAAATTGGGAAGATGAAATCTTTGACGAACCACAAAGTGCAGTAGAAGATATAACAGCAGAAATAGGTTCTTGGCTGGGTACTTTTTGGGTTCCTGGTGGAGCTGTTGCGAAGGTAGCTACCTCAGTAAGTAAGGCTACTGGTATAAGTAAAAAAGCCACCAAACTTTCAGGACTAATATCTACAACAGCTAAAGGAAAGAAGGCATTAAGAGTAGGTCAAATAGCTGCTGAGGGTGCTTTAAGGGGAGCTGTAGCTGATTACATAACAACAGATATAGAAGACCACGAGCAAAACTTATCTATACAGAGAAGATTCGAGGCTACGATAGAGGGTGGTTTGTTAGGTGCTGGGGTTAACTTAACTACATTCGGAATAGGAAGACATGTTAGTTTAGCGTGGCGTAAGTTAAGGGCGTTAAAAAGAGTAAGACAAGCTTCCGAAGGTAAAGCAGACCCGGTGGGGGCGTTAAAAGAATTAAAGAAAGTAATCGAAGACGAGAACCAAATAAAGGACGATGTTCTTGCTGAATTAAAACCAAGCGATGATTTGGTGGATGAGGCTGATCCTGAGTTAAATAAAATCTTTGACGAGCCGGAACCTAAAGTAGAAGAACCAGAAGTACCAACAGTGGAGCCTGAAGTTCCTGTTACAGAAGCTAGGACTCAATTTAAAGAACTAGGTACGGCTTCGCCCAAAGCACAGGAATGGTTAACATCTAAAGGAGAACCAGCTTTAGCTTCTCGAAACGAGCAGGGAATATGGGAACCTCAAGAGTTTTTTCACGCAGGTAGCTTAGGTAAAAAGGGTGAAACTTTTGAAATAGATTTAAGGAAAGGAGCAAGGCGAGCACAGGAAGATGCTTTCTTTGTTTCTACTTCGAAGTCAGGTGCTAAAGCGTTTGATCCTACAGATACACATCCTTTAAAAGTTGCTGTAAATATCAATAAACCTTGGGACTTTGAAAACCCAGAGCATGTCCAAGATGTAATAGATGCTATAGGTCGTGAGAATTTAACAGACGCACAGATAAGAGGAATTAGTAGGGGGCATATGCTGACTATAGAAAATAACCTCTTAACAACGATAAAGGAAAAAGGTTACGACGGTTTTTTTGTAAAAGAGAATGATATTAAAAATTTAGGGGTGTTTGACCCAGCTGCTGTAAAACTTATCGAAGACCAAGATGTAGCAGGTAGAACTGCTAAAGTTAGCGGGGAGTTTGGAAAAACTTTGGATGTAAGAGGTGCAGTAAAACCGGAAGTAGAAGCTCCTAAAGCTGCCGAACCGACCCCACCTAAGGTAGAGAAAGACCCCGAACTTCAAATAGAAGAGTACATAGATAGAGCTACCAGTCTACCAGACCAAATAAGAAGGATGGTGACTTTAGAGCACGGCGTAGCTACACGCTTAAACCCTAAGATAAATAACTTAATCGAACTGCTTAACAAAGGTGATACAGCTAATGTAAGGAAGTTAGTATCTACCCTTGAAGTTGACATCAGAAGGTACAGAAAACTGATGGAGATAAGAGCTAGGGCTGGTAAGATAACCGGACAGTCACTCCGTGCATTTGCTGCTGATCCTTTAGATTTCTTTAGTAAGTCTATGGTGTACAAGCCTGAAGTTATTAGAAGAATGAATCAGATAGATAGTCTTCTAAAATTAACTAGAGATGTTAAGGCTGGTAAGATAAAAGATGAAGTTATAATTAAAGAATTAAACAGAGAGATAGCTGATGTTGAGAGTGTTATAAAAGGTAAGTCATTAGCAGATGCTTTGAGTGATTCTTTTGGTATAACAGTAGATGACTCAGTAACTACTATTTGGGGTAATTATAAAAGCAGAATAGCTAAGAATGTTGCTAACACTTTAAAAAAGAAATCACCTCAACAGAAAGCTACTTTAGATATATTCTCTACAAGAATAACAAAAACATTATCAGATGCTGTTAAGTCTGACACTAAGGTAGCTAAGAAAGTATCAGGAGTACTAGACAATGTACAAGATATATTAGCTAATCCCGAGAAGTATAGAGAGTCTATAACTAAAACGATAAAACAAATATCAGAAGCAAAGAATATAAAGGCTGCGGATAAATCTAAAGCTATTGATACTCTAACTGATTTAGTTGAAGGTAAAGAAGGTAAACGGTTATTTGATTTACTACCTAATAGGGAGAAGTTGGTTTCTAAAATAATTAACGAAGAGTTAAAAGAAATAGGAACATCACTAAATAAATCAATTAAGGAAGGCACTGAGCGGGAGCTATTGGATCAAGTAGTTAAACGCATAGCTGATAAAACAGATTTAGGTCCAATAGAAAAAGAAGTACTACTGGATCATGTTAGAGCTGATTTAAGTAATGCTTTAGCTGAGATGCGTGACCAAGTAATCCGTAAGTTTCGTTCTAAGGAATTATTTCAAAAGTTTAATCTTAGATCAAATATACGAGAGCTAGATGAGATGTCCGATAAAAGCATCAAAGAAATACGAGAGTATCTAGCCAGGAAAGTAGGTGAGAAACAAACACCAGCAGATATAAAAGCACTACAAACGGAAGCCCGTGAAGCACTTAAAGTTTTAAAAGATAAAGTAAAGCAAGCGGATATAGAGGCTGAGAATGAACTTACTAAAAGATTCATCAAAGAGTTATCCGGTATGCAGGAGTTTGATATTAGTGCTATGGGCAACTTTGAACTGATGTTGAGAGCGTTTGAAAAACTACGCTTAAACATGATGTTATTTAGTCCTAGAACTTGGTTAGTTGGTGTACCATCTGCTGCTTTTAATGTTGCTTATCAACCTGTACAACAATCTGTTAAGACATTCCTTAAAGCTAAGACTAATCCTTTTGAGGATATATCTACAGCTAAAGCATTTAAATTAGCACAAGCTGAGATACAAGGAATGAGTGAATACTTCTCGAACTTTAATATGTTCTGGGAGTTAATAAAAGAAACATACAGAAACAACGGTCAGTCAGCTATACTACCTAGATCATTCCGAAGACATGAAGAAGATTTAATTGAGGCAGGTACAGGTGCGGTAGAATCAAAACCACTAAAGGTCACATTTAAAGATAAAAAGAAACTAGCTGAACTAATTCGTAAGTACGGTGTTAAGAACGAAGCTAACGAAAAAGGTTTCAGGAAGTTCATGTTAGAACTGGTAGAGGGTGAACCTACTACGCAGATGGGTCGGATACTTGATCCAGTATTCTCGGTTAGCTTTAGGGCTATGGGTATATTAGACGAGCCTTTTAAAGCTATGGGTCTAATGAGAGCTTTGCGTTCTCAAGCTTTACGAGAAGGAATATCAAAAGGATTAGATGAGAAGGCATTAAATATTTATGTAGAGAAAAGAATGAAGGAAGCCTTAGTCGAGAAAGACGGGTTGCCTCAGTGGGCAGGTAAAGAGGAGTTTGATGAAGTTGAGCAGCTTGGTTTAGCGATGACTTATCAAGCTGATTACGCTGATAAATACTTTTCACAAGCAGCTCGTGCTTTCTCTAATTGGAGTCGAGGTGGTGAAGATGCACATTACAATCCACTTAAAATAGCTTTTAGATTACAAGTACCGTTTATTAAAACACCCACAGCTATTGCACAGTTTGGATTAGATCACTTCCCACCTACGGCTTTGATAGGACATGTGTGGAAATCAGTGCTAAAGAGATCACCATTACATCAACAGTTAGATGGGTTAGCTAAAGAGATTGAACAGAACACAGCAGCGTTAACAGCTAAAGAGGCTTCTGAGGATATAAAGAAAAAAGCACAGGAATCATTAGACGACTTGTTGGAAAAGCAGCAAGAGTTAACATTAAAATTAAAAGAGCAAGAAGCAGAAGCTACGACTAATATGATAATGGGTACAGCTTTAACTAGTTCCCTAGCTTTCGCTGCCACCACAGGTGCTATTACAGGAACAGGAGCATACTTAACTCCAGAGCAAAAACAAAGATTAATAGATTCTGGTTGGAGACCTAATAGTATAATGATAGGAGATAAGCGTGTTAGTTACGGACGCTTAGAACCTTGGTCTACCTTCATGTCTTCTATGGCTGATATTGTTCATTACATGGGTATGACTGGTCAGCATTTCGATGAATTAAGTGATACAGATAAAAGCTACATAAATGCCCTTCAGTCATCGATTGTAGAGAACATGACTAATAAGTTTTTCATTAGAGGTCTTTACGAAACATTAGAATTAGCTTTAAATCCTAAAAAGAAAGCTATGGACCTGCCTGTTAATTTCTTAGGTTCATTGACTCCGACTATCGTTAGAGATGTAGCTACAATGAATGAACAGTTTCAAAGGGAGGCTATTGAGTGGCAAGCACAAGCTAAAGAGCGTACATTGGGTCTACACCCAGGACAATATCGAAGGAATTTATTAGGCGAAAAGGTTAACCGAGTCTGGGGTATGGAAGGTTTCTGGGGAATTATTAGCCCTGTTACATGGACAGACAAACCTAAAGATAAGTTGATGGAGGAGATTGCAGGGTTGAGGGGTAAGATTGGGCAAACACATGTATACAGGAAGAAGGGTATTGATACTAGAAAATTCTACCACAAGAAGACCGGACAATCTTTATATGACGCTTGGATGGATAAGCTAGAGAAAGCTAGAGACTTTGACGGGCTTACTTTAAGGAACAGATTAAACCTACTTATAAAATCACAAGAATATTTAACAGCACCTCAAATCCAAATTGATCCTGAAGATATACCTAAATCAAAACTTATAGTAAATGAAGTAAGTAAGTTCAGGAATGATGTATGGTCAGAAATAGAAAACGATCCAAAATTTAGAGAAAACTTCTTAAGTAAAGACGGAGACTCTTGGACTGATCAAATAACAAACGAAGGCTTACGCAATAAAGTATTAGAGCCTCTAACTGAACTGGTGGGCTTTTAAGTGCTTGAACTCCTAACTCAATAGTTAATAATATATTATCATGGCAAACACCTATGTAGACTACACAGCGGTCGCCTCTCAGACTGACTACAACTTTTCTTTTGAATACCTCAGAGACGAACATGTCAAGGTCAAGGTAAACGGTACTTTAGTTACTAACTACACTATCGTAACATCTCCGGTACAGCTGATTCGTTTTACTGACGCTCCTTTAGCTGGTTCTGCCATTAAGATATATCGTGATAGTCGTGGTGATTTCTCCCCGCTTGTAGACTTTGTTAATGGTTCTGTACTGACAGAAAGTGAACTTGATGAGTCGTACAAACACAACCTATTCGTATCCCAAGAGTCATCTGAAGGTACTGGTGGTGAACAACTTACTAAGAAAGGACTGACAAACTACGACGCTGAAGGTAACAAGATAATAAACCTAGGCACTCCAACTGATAATACTGATACCGCTAATAAAGCGTATGTTGATCAAACAATAGACAACTCAATCGCTCTTGGCGGTAGTCCTGCTATTGTATCTCTTGGTGGATATAATGTTACAGCACTTGGTACAACGGCAGCTAGGAGTCTTGCCAATAGGTTTGAGGAAAGGGTTAGTGTTAAAGACTACGGAGCTACAGGTAACGGTACTACCGACGATACGGACGCTATACAAGCAGCTCTAAATAGTGAGAACAGTATTTATTTTCCTGAAGGTACTTACAAAGTAACATACGATCCAAACGCTGTAATTGCTGGAGGTTTCTCGGTAAGTGTGGAGTATATGATTGTATCAGTTGGCACTACAGACTTTACCTTGATCGGTGCTGATAACAACAATGTAGGTACTATATTCACTGCCACAGGAGTAGGTACTGGTACAGGAACTGCGAAACCAACAGGTCACGGGTTGCTGATAAATGCTGTAAATAAACACATTAAAGGAGCTGGTTTAGAGTTAGCTAATATTGTTTACACATCTTCTACTAGTAACAGTCCAGCAATCAAGATTACATCGGACGATGTACATATAGAAGGACTACTGATTAACGGTAATGCTAACGCTACGAAAACAACAGAGCCTACTCCTAACTGTATTGGTTTAGAATTTATTGATGTATCTGAGTGTTCTGTTAGAAATTGTCAGGTGATAGGCGGACACTTCGGTATCCGTTTTGATAACACAACAACTAACCCTGATAACAACAGCCACAATATCGTTGAAGGTTGTATTCTTAGAAACCAGTTCTCAACAGGAGTTATAATTCAAGGAGGACAGTATACTTTAATCCAAGGTAATAACGCTGAAGATTGTGGGTCTGATGGATTCAAAGTAAAAGAAGGTAGTCAAAGAAATCGTATATTAGGCAATACTGCTAGAGCTAACGGTAGAGATGGTTTTGATGTATACGATGGATTTATTGATACAATCTTAGATGGCAACTTAGCAGAAGATAATGCACTTCAAGGTTTTGAGATAAAGGGTACATTTGACGGTACTTATGGTGCTGGAGATTATGTAGCACGAGAAAGTGTTATATCTAACAACATCGCTGTGTCGAATGGTTCAAATACTGTCACTGCTGGGAGTTTCACAATAGGTGTAGAGTATCAGATTAAATCAGTAGGTACTACGGACTTCACTTTAATAGGAGCTGCTAACAATAATATTAATACTATATTTACCGCTACAGGAGCAGGAACAGGCGACGGAAAAGCAACTCCAGGTTATAATGGTTTTAGTATCATATCCGTAAGAAACACAACAATCACAGGTAATAGTAGTATATCGAGTACAGCTAACGGGTTTTCTTTTAATACGATCCAAGGTTGTACGGTCACAGGTAACTCATCATCCAGAAACACTAAACATGGTTTTGATTTTCAATCATCTGTGTCACGGTTGTTAGTGTCAGGTTGTTATGCTGTAGATAACTCATGGGTAGACGGATCAACTCAAAACGGAACTTATAACG
>Ga0208428_1001064_pt1 | contig 11750 bp, 16 predicted proteins | sample DEB08_DNA_11_FD_184535 | JGI IMG/M metagenome (GOLD analysis project Ga0208428, IMG submission 184535) | Aqueous microbial communities from the Delaware River and Bay under freshwater to marine salinity gradient to study organic matter... | ecosystem: Environmental > Aquatic > Marine > Coastal ... | reverse complement strand
TGCTTTTAATGATTTATACAAAGTTTGTCAATAGTCTATACAAAATAATTTGCATATTGTTTATTAATGGGTATAAGTATTTAAATGCTAAAATTATTAGATTTATTTAGTGGGATCGGTGGGTTCTCTTTAGGAATGGAAGCTACTAATCGAATCAAAACTATTGCATTTGTAGAAAAGGATAAATTCTGTCAGAAAGTATTAAATAAAAATTTTAAAAACATACCAATTGAGGAGGATATAAGAAATGTCAAAGGATCAAACTATACAGCCGACATTGTTTCAGGAGGATTCCCATGTCAACCATTCAGCGTTGCAGGAAAACGGAGAGGAAAAGATGATGACCGCTACCTCTGGGATGAAACTATTAGAGTTGTTGCCGAAACAAAACCAAAATGGTTTGTTGGAGAAAATGTTGAAGGCATTATTAACATCTCAAATGGTACAGTCTTGCAACAGATACAACAAGACTTGGAAAAAGAGGGTTTCCAAGTCCAATGTCTTGTTATTCCAGCTTCAGGTGTCGGTGCTTGGCATCAAAGAAAAAGAGTCTGGATTATCGGATGTAATGTATCAAACTCCAACAGCAACAGAAATACCAATGAGATCGAAAGAAGCAATGGAGAAAAGGAAAAAGTACAGAGAGAGCATAGGCAGAAAGACAGTTCCACATGGCAATTTATTAGAACAAATTCAAATGATGTACCCAACACCAACTCAGGGAATGTGGAAACAGGATGTGAACGACAACGGAGAGTACGCCAAGAGAGTGAAGGAGAAAGGTCATCAAGTAATGCTACCAACATTCGTCAAACTCTATCCAACTCCAAGAGCTTGCGATATGGAGGGAGGAGTAGTGAAGAATGTGGAAATAAAGGATGGAACTTTCAGCAGAGTAAACAAAAAGGGAGTGAGATTCGGAGTGAAGCTCAAAGATGCAGTTCACAAACTTTATCCAACTCCAACATCAAGGGATTACAAGGACTCAACAATAAGCAACAGCCATCAAAACAGGAACAGCGACAGTTTACCGATCAAGATAATGAAAATGTACGGAACACCGAAAGCTCAAGACTCAAGAGCAGCTCTGACAGACAGGGGGAAGGGAAATTTTGGGGAACAAGTACACCAGGAATACAATGCCAAACAAGTTGGTGGGAGGCTCAATCCAAACTTTGTGGAATTCCTTATGGCTTATCCGCAAGACTGGACAAAGATAGAACCAACAGAATAAAGGCTTTAGGGAATTCAATAGTGCCGTTGATAGCTTATGAAATAGGAAAGGCAATAATTAGTGCGGAAGATCAATCAGATTAAATATAGAAACAAGAAAATTAAAGTTGTTTGGCAGCATTGTGTGGATTGCTATGCCAAGTATGAACCATCTAAGAAATTACTAACTATACATCCTGAACAATCAAATTTTAATCTTGCCAAGACCTTAATTCATGAATTGTTCCACATTATTTGTGATTTCAATAACATTGATATTAATAAGATTGGGGAGGAAAGGACCGCTAAATTGACGGAGCAGTATATAGTAATATTTAAAAATAATCCACATCTAAAAAGATTAATAAATGAGTTATATTAATGGCAGGATATACTTGGGCTAGGGAAATGGGAGACAAAGTAAAAGAATGTAATTTTTGCGTTATGCCTGGACTTATCGAATGTAATGATAAGAGATACTGTCCAGATTGTTATTCATTAAAGATTTGGAAAAAGAAAATTGAAAACGTAGGTAAATATTTAGATAAAAAAGAAAGAGAGGAAAACGAATGAAAAAATCTACATTACAATTAGTAGGTCATAATTTAAATAATAATAGGGTAGAAAATGATTTTTACCCTACGCCACCTTATGCAATCAATGCTTTATTAGATAATGAAAAATTTGAAGGTAATGTTTGGGAATGTGCCTGTGGAGATGGAGCTATTTCTAAAATATTAATTGATAAAGGTTATGATGTTCATAGCTCTGATTTAATTGATAGAGGTTACGGAAATGTGGGAGTTGATTTTTTAAAAACAAATGAAAAATTTGATAATATAATTACAAATCCACCATTTAATTTAGCAAATGAATTTACTTTACATGGATTAAAAAGCATTAATAATCAAATGGCTTTATTATGTAAATTATCTTTTTTAGAAGGTAAAAAGAGAGCCTCCACAGTATTTAACCAAAATAAATTAAAAAAAGTTTTAGTTTTTTCAAAAAGATTAGGATTCAAAAGAAATGATAAAAAGGGTGGTTTAATGGCTTTTGCTTGGTTTATATTTGATGTTAATTATAATAATAAACCCACTATTAATTGGATATGAAAATAAAACTTGAACCTTTTGAAGTACAATTAGCTTGTGATGTAGCTACAAGGCGATTTATTGAAAACCTTAAAATGGGTAAATCCTTTTCTTACGGCTATGAAGGATCTACTGAGAAAACAATTGCATTAGGTATAATGGGTTGTTGTGCTGAGGTTGCCTTTGCCAAGTCTAAAGATAAATATTTTAATGGTTCTTATTCAGATCAATATTCAAGATACACAGATACAGATATGCAGGACCACATAGAAATAAGATCACAAAAAAGAAAGGATTATAACTTTCTATTGATAAGACCAGGAGAGAAAAAAGCTAAATATGTTTTGGTTATTGATGAGGGAAATTTTGAATACTCAATAATGGGTTGGTTTCCTTTTTTAAATGATATGCCTGAACGATTAACAAACTTTGGTCATCATAATAGACCACCTGCATATAAGGTAGATATTAAAGAGCTTTACGATATTAAAGATTTATAAGTTTATTTCCTTTAATTATGTTTTGTTCAGCAGTTAAATACTGCAAGTTATTCTCTACATGAAGTCCACAAACATTTTTACCCTGTAATGGTACTATATGATCCACATGATAACCTTTAGGACAATTCTTATAGATTTCTTTTATTCTATTTAAATTACACCATTTGGGTATAGCCTTTAATTTTATTGCTCTCCTTTTACTTACCCTTGATCTCATTTTTGCCTTTCCTTCTAATGTTGAAAAATATTTTTTTCTGTATAATTTTATTTTCTTTTTAGTGATTGGATTAGAATAATATTTTTTATCTGATATTTTTTTTCTATTTAAAACTTTTGGATTACTTCTATATTTTCTTTGATGTTTTAAAATATTTATTAAATACTTATTAAATTTTTTTAAATGTTTTTCTTGATTTATAGTTATTTTTTTTCCCTTGAGTTTTAATTTTTTAATTTTTCTTGTTAACTTTATATTTTTCCAAAGTATTTTAGCTCTTTTTTTCCTATTCTTTATACCTTTTAATGATTTTGCATATCTTTTCTGTTGTTCTTTACAATGTTTAGTTTGTCTATATCTTTTTAATGATTCTTTTCTTTTGCCTGATATTCTCCAAAAAGTTAAACAACATTTTCTTGAACAATATTTTTTTGTCTTTGCCAATGATTTGTCATAAAATTTTTTATTACAAATTTTACAATTTTTTATTTCAACATCTTTAAACTTCCTTTTAAATTTGGCTAAAAAAGCACCACAACAATATTTGTTGCAATATTTTTTTTTATTACTTTTAAAAGTAAATTTTTGTTTACAATGCAAACATTTTTTATTCATAACTAAATTATGAATAATACCAATATAATTAAATCTATCATTTGAGTAATTTTATTCCTTTCTTGCCAAGCCTTTTATTTTTATAGCTTCGATAAATGATACCTTTTACTACAAGGATGTTAAGACAGGTTTGTTTTTCTAGCTCCTTAATATCAATGCTTTTCGTTAAAGTATTTCCAAAGGTGCTTTTGCAATCTTTCATCTAATTCCTTTTGTCTCTTATATTTTATGTATTCCCAAATGGCAAACACTAAGCCTACCAATATGATTAATAATAATTGTTTATCCATTTAATCCCCTTTCCTTAAAACTATCCAGGCGATCAATGCTACCGGTATAAACCTTACGATTGTATCTAATATTATCATTGTCATTTATTATTCCCCTTTTTTAGTTTTAAGTATTTTTTTCTAGCTTTTAAATATTCTTTGTATCTTGGAGAGTAAACATTATGATCTGATCTTGATATAATGCCTTTATCTTCTAAATCGCATAAATCTTTATAAGATTCAGATCCTTTGAATTTATAGATCATACTTTTGTTTCCTTTCTTTTTGTTTCTGATCTCATCAGTATTGCAATAAGCAATAGACACCCTATTTCTAGGGTGTTTCGATCTAGTGACCAAACCCCAAAGCAGTTTGATGTTTAGGCGAACCATCCCAAACTTTAGCAAATTCAAAAGAGGAAATTCTTACAGAATTATCTTTTCCATCAACTCTTTTTAAAAATGGTTTAGCGTTTTCTTTAACACTACCTGCAACAACTCTATCACTACCTGTACAATCACTATTTTTAAATGAATTATTCATAGCAACTAATTTTATAGAGTTTTTACCAACTAATTTAACAACTTTATAAAAATCAACGTTAGTTTGGTCATAACCCCAAGAAGTGTAAAGCACATCACCAATTTTTAAAGTGTGTGGCTTAGTTCTTTGAGCTTTATACTCTGCTTTTCTTTTTTCATTTGCTAAAGCATTGTCTAAAGCGTTATTGATATATTTGTTCATTTGTTCCAAATTTTTAAATCTGTACCAAAATAATTTATTTTTTGCCTTTTTAGCAAAGGCAATACATTCTGGCTTTTCATTGTTGTTATTCCAATAAAAGTCAAAATGATCATTTTCATTTATTTTAGTATTTAAATGTTTTGGAACATATCTTTCATTAGCATAGTTTTTAGTCATGTTATTTTATCCTTTCTAATTGATTCGTTAACATACTAAAGTTATACACTTTTTGTACACTATTGCAATAGTTAATTTGAGGGTGTATTAAGACTACTTAGAATTTGGGTAATCTATGCAAAAGACCAGGAAAGGTTTTTCAATAATACCGAACAGCGTCATTTTAGACGTTAATTTAAGCAATAACGCTAAGTTATTATATATTTACATTAAATCATTATCTGAGAACTTTAGGACCTTAAGAAATAGCAATTTAAAGCAAAAATTAGGCATATCTACCAATACACTCCAAAATTGTAAAGCTGAGCTTATCAAATATGGTTATTTAAAGATTTATAGGCGTAAGTCTGCAAATTATTACTTTTTAATGGGATCTAAAGCTAATGTTAATAAGATTAAGAGTACCCAAAATATGGGGGGTTAGACTACCCAAAATTTAAGTAGTCAGACTACCCAAAATTTGGGGGGTATTAGTAGTATAATACTATTTATTATAATAACATTATTAATAATACTATTAGAGGTTTGATTGATTAAAAGGATTTAAAAAGATGGATAAGGATAAACCAATATATTTGTTCAACGGTATGCCTCTGCAAAGCAAATACAATAATAATTACACTAGGGGGGAGAAGATTGAAATTGTTTTGCAATTAGAAAACGACTACCAAAATGGCATCCTCTCTGCCAATACCTTAAAGCAAATAATTGAAAACAAATTATATGGTTCTTATACAGCTCTTAAGATTTTAAGTAATATGCAGGAAAAGGGAATAATTAAAACAAATCCATTCACAAATAATAACAAGCCAATTTTACCTAAAAAGACCATTTTTGATTGGTAAACTAGATATAGTATGTTATAACGCAAAGCATACAAACATCACCCTTGTTTGTTAAATGTTGCAACAATTGAAGTGGGAATGATCTTATTCCTTTCCTTTCTATCTTCCCACTTCACCCTTGCTAAGACATATAAAATTATGGCTGGAAGAAAAAAGAAATTAACTCAAAAACTAGCGGATCAGATCCTGGAACTAATTGCAGATGGTTACACAATCAGGGAAACATTTGAAAAGATAACAGACTTCACATGGCAATCTTTTAGAACTTATTTAATTAATGATGAAGAATTAATGCTTCGTTATCAAAAATCAAAAGAATTAGCTGTGGATCTTAAACTGTCTCAATTGGAAGACAAACGAAAAGAACTTGAGGCTAAGATTGAAAGTGGACAGATTGATGGTAAAGCCGGACAAAACTTAGTTAATCTTTATAAGATTATTGTTGCCAATTCGCAATGGTCAGCGTCTAAAATTGCATCAAAAAAGTATGGAAAAGCTGCTGAACTGACTATTAAAGGGGATAAAGAACAACCTTTAAGCATAAGTTGGGAAAAGGATTAGTTAAATAAGTGTTGATTTTATTGTAATGTTGACAAAACTTGCACATCTCAAACAAGATAGTTACATACGAAACAATAGAACAAAACAGCAACACTATTTATAATCATAAATTATCGCTAGTCATTCTGATATCGATTATTTATCGGAAAGGAATACAACCTAGTTAAATTTAATAGAAACCAATGGAAAAACACTAAATATGGGGGTTTTGATTTACCGGTACACCACTTTTGGTTTTTCTGTTTAGAAAAATATTGATACATGGTACACACATCTAAAATGGACAATCTTATTTTAAAAACTATGATTTTAATTTTAACCGACAAAGATACTGGCAAACCAGTAGTCGTTACTCACTTTCATGGTTTTGATAATGAAGATGAAGCAATCCAATTTTCAGATTTTTTAAAAGAACAATTTACTGATGAATTTGAAGTTCCAAAAGAAACCCTTCACTAGGGGGGTTTTGTTTTAAAATGAAACAAATTGTAATTCCTTATCGACCAAGAGAAATCCAAAATTTTTTGCACAAAAAATGCGATAAGAACCGCTTTAATGTCATCATAGTTCATAGGAGAGGGGGTAAGACTGTCTTTGCCATAAACCACCTCATTAGAGCTGCTCTAACTAACGATAAACCCTATCCTAGATACGCTTTCATCTCTCCATATCGTCTGCAAGGTAAAAGCACAGCTTGGGATTATATGAAGCAATTCTCAGCAGCAGTACCAGGAACGAAATTCAATGAGTCTGAATTGAGAGTAGATTTCTCAGTTAACAATAGTCGTATTCAAATCATAGGTGCTGAAAATAGTTCGGCAATAAGAGGACAATACTTTGATGGAATAATCGTAGATGAAACGCAAAACATAAGTCCTGATTTATTTGACACCATCTTGAGACCTTGCCTTTCAGACCGAAAAGGATTTGCTATTTTCATAGGTACGCCAATGGGAAGAAATTGGTTTTATCAATTACATGAACAAGCCAAACATACTAAGGATTGGTTTACTACTGTATTCAAAGCAAGTGAAACTAACATCATAGCAAAGGAAGAATTAGAAGCTGCCAAAGCAACAATGAGCCATGAGGCTTATGAGCAAGAATTTGAATGTTCTTTCCAAGCAGGAATATCAGGTTCTTATTATGGTAACATAGTTGAGGATCTTGAAAGCAAAGGTAGAGTTACGAACTTTGACATTGATTACGATCTTGAAACTGAAACTTGGTGGGACTTAGGAATGAATGATTCAACAGTAATCATATTTGCTCAAAGGCGAAATGATGAGATTAGGATTGTTGATTGTTATGAAAACTCAAGCGAAGGCTTAGAACATTATTTCAATGTCTTAGATGAGAAAGGATTTAATTACATTAAACACATAGCTCCCCATGACATAAGAGTTAGGGAAATAGGGACTAATAAATCAAGATGGGAGACCGCAAGGGAAATGGGTTTAGAGTTTGACATAGCACCAAAACTTAGTGTAGAAGATGGCATAGAGCAAGTAAGAAGGCTTTTACCTAAATGTTATTTTCATAAAAACAATTGCAATAAGTTGGTAGAGGCATTAAAATCATATTGCAAACGTTGGGATGAAAAAAACAATTGCTTTAGGAATAAACCCCTTCACAATTGGGCATCACACTTTTGCGACAGTTTTAGATATGGTGCAATTGTAGAACCATTAGAAAGATCGGATTGGACAAAACCGATTAGAGTGAATACGAATTACATAGTTTAATATGGCAAAGAAAAAAATCAAAACCTCAGACCCAGAACTACGACAAATTCTAAGTGGTCAAATACAAAATGCTTTAGGTTACTTAGGCGGACAACTTTCCCAATCAAGAAGAAAATCAATTGAATATTATTTAGGCGACAAACTAGGAACTGAGATTGATGGCAGATCCCAAGTCGTAAGCACAGATGTTGCCGACACAGTAGAATCTATCTTGCCAAACCTACTAAGGGTTTTTACAGCTTCAGACAAAGTCGTAAGATGCGAACCGGTAACAGGCGAAGATGTTCCTCTTGCCGAACAAGCAACAGCATACTTGAACCATGTTTTCTACAAAGACAATAATGGTTTCCAATTACTTTATAATTTTTTCAAAGATGCACTAATTGAAAAAAATGGTTTTTTAAAAATCTATTATGATGAAAATGAAAAAGTAGAATTTGAAACTTATAAGAAATTAAGTTCTGACCAATACGATTCTTTGTTAGACGATACCAAAGATGAGATTGAGGTAGTTGAGCAAGAAGAAATGGAAGATGAGGAAGCTAAGGAACAATTTGAAGAAAGTTTAAAAGCAATGGAGATGCAGGGCTTAGATGTTTCTGCGGTAGAAGAACCTGACTTCACACTTTACAATTTAAAAATTAAAAGAATTAAGAAAGATGGAAAAATAAAAATCGAATCCATTCCGCCTGAAGAATTTCTAATTGATAGGTCTGCCAAGTCAATTGAAGATGCAGACTTCGTAGCTCACAAAGTTTTAATGACAAGATCACAAATCATTGAGATGGGATTTGATGAAGAAGAAGTTATGGAACTTCCTGCAACGAACATAGACATTTATAACAATGAAGAAATTGTTAGAACAAGAAACATTGATGAATATCCAATTGATACTCCAACAGATAAATCAACTGAAAAAGTTTTAATTTATGAAAGCTACGTCAAGTACGATTATGATGGTGATGGCATAGCAGAATTAAGAAAGATAGTTTCTGCCGGTGATGATGGTTATTCAATTTTATCAAATGAACCATTTGACTCCGCACCTTTCGTAACGATTACTCCAATTCCAATGCCACACAGATTTTATGGCAGATCAATTTCTGAATTAGTAGAAGACATTCAGTTAATGAAATCTACTGTGATGAGACAATTATTAGATAACATGTATTTAACTAATAATAATAGGGTCGCAATTATGGATGGTATGGTTAATATGGATGATTTATTAACGACAAGACCTGGCGGAGTAGTTAGGACCAAACAACCACCTAGCCAAGTTATGCAACCATTACAAGCTCAACCGATTTCAGAACAAGCATTTCCATTATTATCTTATTTAGATTCAGTAAGGGAAGTAAGAACAGGAATATCTAAACAAGTTCAAGGATTAGATCCTGATACTTTAAACGCAAAAACTGCAACTGGTGTAAATGCCTTAATGACACAAACACAAATGCGTTCAGAATTGATCGCAAGAATATTTGCTGAGACAGGTGTTAAGGATTTATTTAGAAAAATTTTTGAATTGATGGTGAAATACCAAGACAAAGAAAGAATTATAATGTTAAACAATCAGTATGTACCGGTAAAACCTACTGAGTGGAAAGATAAATTCAACATTTCAATCGTAGTAGGTCTTGGCACAGGTTCAAAAGAACAACAAATTTTAATTTTAAACAATATTTTAGAAAGACAATTACAGGCTTTCAATTTACAAGGCGGAAAAGAAATGCCAATGGTAACATTGAAGAACATTTACAACACACTTTCTAAAATTATTGAGAACGCAGGTCTTAAAAACGTTGAAAGTTACTTCGTTAATCCTGATATTGGTAAACAATTAATGCAACCACCTGCTCCTCCACCATTAACTCCAATTGAAAAAATTGAATTTACTAGAATTGCAAGTGAGGAGAAAAGAAAGATTGCAGATTTAGAATTGAAGTACAAAGAATTAGAACAAAAACGACAAGCAGACTTATTAGATTTCGAAGCTAAGATAAAAGACATTGCTTTAAAATATAATACTCAGCTTGATACGGCAAAAATCAAGGCAGATGCTGATCTTGACAAGATGATCGTAGCTGGAAATAGCAAGATACTTGAACAAGCACAAAAATCTGCTAGTATGATAAGCAAACAAGTACAAGGACTAAATGGAAACCAAAGACCAGGCACAGAGATCGCAGGAACTGAGCAGATCCAGCCAGGCGAAACAGATTTTAGAGAATAATCTTTTTAAAGAGGCAATCGAATCTCTTAAAAAAATTTATTCTGAAGCACTATTAGAAAAAACAGGTGCGAAAGAAAGCGATACAAGGGAAAAACTTTGGATCGCATATAATGTTGTAGGTAAAGTTGAGCAACATTTACAAAGTATTCTGGAGACAGGAAAATTAGCTGAAAAGCAATTAGAAATTTTCCGAAAATCTCAACAAGAAAAAAAATTTTAAGCACCTAAGCTTAAAATAAGCCAAGTCATCAAGACAGCTTAACATAGGAGACATTAAAATGTCAGAGAACAACCCATTACTGACAAATGCGTCAGTACAAGGTGCTGCGAAGTCAATCGAAGGACTATTGAATCCAAAAGGGATAATCGAAAGTCCTAAGAAAGAAGCAAAACCAGTTGAACCAAAAGAATCTAAAGCGAAAGCAGAAGAAAATCTTGAGGAACAACAGCAACCTGAAGTTCAACCTGAAGAACAGGAAACTTTAGTCGAAGAAGAAGCATCAGAAGAAAATGCTAATGAAGAACAAACAACCGATTTACACCAAATAAAAGTTAATGGTGAAATTATCGAAGTTGACCTTGAAGAATTAAAAGCAGGTTATCAGAAAGATGCTGATTACAGACGTAAGACAGAAGAACTATCTCTTGAAAGAAAAGAGTTAGCTCTAGAAAAAGAACGTCTGGCAAAAGCAATATCAACCAAGATGGATGATTTAAATTCACTTGTGTTGACTTTGAACGCTGAAGTTAATAGCGATATAAATGCCAAAGAACTTGATAAACTTTGGGATGAAGATCCAACTGAAGCTGCTAGGATTGATCGTAAGATTCGAAGAAGGAGAGAAAATCTTTCTCAAGCTCAAAAGAAACTTAGAGAAGTCCAAGAACAACAGTTTCAGGAAATCTTAAAAGAGGAGCAAAAAAAGGTAACTATGAAGTTTCCTGAATTGCAAGATCCTGTAAAAGGAAACTCTTTAAGATCAAATATGACTAATTATTTACTGGCTAAAGGTTTTTCTGAGAAAGACGTTAATTCAGTTTATGATTCAAGAATGTTTGAAGTGATCGTAGATGGAATGAAATATCAAGAAAACAAAAAGTTGAAACCAACTTTAGTTAACAACAAAGTCAAGCCATCAAAAGTTATTAAATCCGGTGTCAAATCAACTAAGGAAGATTTAGATCGAAGCTCTAGGTTGGAAAAAATAAGAGCATTGAAAAAATCAGGAAGTCCAAAAGATGCAACTGATTTATTGATGCGTTATTTATAAACAATAACCTAACGGAGAAATAAAATGGCTGTATATAAAACATACGACACAGTCGGAATAAGAGAAGACTTAGCTGATATTATTTACAATATATCACCTACAGAAACTCCTTTTATGTCTGGCGTTGCTAAAACAAGAGCAACAAATACATCTCACCAATGGCAAACAGATGCTTTGGCTGATGTAGCTGCTAATGCTGCGGTTGAAGGTGCTACAATCACTTACCCATCATTAACATCAACAACTAAAGAAACTAACTACACT
>Ga0208428_1001062_pt1 | contig 11775 bp, 18 predicted proteins | sample DEB08_DNA_11_FD_184535 | JGI IMG/M metagenome (GOLD analysis project Ga0208428, IMG submission 184535) | Aqueous microbial communities from the Delaware River and Bay under freshwater to marine salinity gradient to study organic matter... | ecosystem: Environmental > Aquatic > Marine > Coastal ... | reverse complement strand
ACTTGATCTTAAGAAGTCTTCTTTGGAAGATAAAGTTAATATGCAAAAAAACTTTATTGAAGAACTTGAGAATCGTGGTAATGCCAAGATAAATGCCAACGAAAAAAAGATTGCCAAGTTTTTTGATGAAATTGGCAATTACTCCAAAGAGAATCAAGAAATTCAAGATAAGATTGATGAACTTCAAAAAGAACTTGAATCTTATTCTGGAGCAACTGAGAAACTTCGTGAGTTTGGAGGTCTTAAAGGAAAACTCTCCCAAAAAGTATCTGCAATTACAAAAGAGCATCAGTTTTTCAGCGATAATATGGTATGCCCTACTTGTACTCAAGATATAGAAGAGACTTTTAGGTTAAATAGAATTGTAGATGCTCAAAATAGTGCAAAGGAGTTGCAATCTGGTTATAAAAAACTGGAAGAGGCAATTAAAGAGGAAGAGCGAAGAGAGCATCAATTTCTTAGTCTTTCAAAAGAGGTAACAACCCTAACTTATGGAATTTCTCAAAACAATATTAGGATTAACGGATTACATCAACAAGTCCGCGATCTACAATGTGAAGTTCAAACTATTGCCGAGAACCTTGCAAACAGAAATACTGAACATGAAAAGTTAGAACAATTTAATAAAAGTTTAAAATTAGTATATGATAATTTGTTAAAGAAGAAAGACTCTATACAGTATCACGATTTTTCATATTCTCTTTTGAAAGACAGTGGTGTAAAATCTAAGATAATCAAAAAGTACTTACCATTAATCAATCAACAGGTTAATAGGTATCTTCAAATGATGGATTTTTACATTAACTTTACTCTTGATGAAGAATTTAATGAAACTGTTCAGTCTCCAATTCACGAAGACTTTTCCTATTCTTCTTTCAGTGAAGGTGAAAAACAACGAATAGACTTGGCACTTCTCTTTACCTGGCGTGAAGTTGCCAAGTTAAAAAATTCAACTAATACAAATTTATTGATTCTTGATGAGGTATTTGATAGTTCACTTGATGGATTTGGAACAGAAGAGTTCCTTAAGATTATTCGTTATGTGATTAAGGATACTAATGTGTTTATCATTTCCCATAAGACTGGAATGGAGGACAGATTTGAAAGTGTCCTCAAGTTTGAAAAAGTCAAAGGTTTTTCGCGTATGGTGTCATGAGTGATTGGAAAAAAGAGTACAAAGAAATGAAAAGACTCAGTAAGAGACAATTAGAACTCCTTGAGAAAGGACCCGATAGCTTATCTTCTAGTTGGATCTTAATGGCAATGTACAATGATTGGAAACAAATCAAAGGAATTTCTGATGAACACCCCTAACTGGCAACATCATTCCAAGAAAGAACAGAAACGAAAACTTAAACCACAAGCACTGAGGCAAGCAAAAGCACGCCGTCAAGCATTTAAGAAAAAGCACTCCAAACGGGGTGTTTTTTTATAAATATCTAAAAAGTATTTGTAAAAATGGACGCACAAGAACTTGGCAATCTCCAAGAAGCATATATGGAAGTTGTTGCGAATGAGGCATATAAACCTTTTCCAAAAGGAAAGGTTGATAAAAAAATGGCAAGTAAAGCAGTTAGTGCAGTAAAGCACCAAGTAGCAGCAACTTGGGGGGGCAAAAATAAGTCTTCAGAAAATCAAGAGAAAGCAAATAAACTTGGTTCTCAGGCAAAGAAGATGGCACAAATCTCAACTGAGAAAAATAAAGAAGCAAATTCTAGGAGACGTGGAAATTGGAGTAAGCATAGGTCAGAAGTTAAAAGAAAGATTAGATATATGGATGATAATGCTAGAGATCAAAGAGAAAGAGGATATGGAAGCACAACTAAAAAAGAAGAAGTAGAACTTTACGACATCATTCTTTCACATCTACTTGATGAAGGATATGCTGAAACACCAGAAGCAGCAGAAGTAATTATGGTGAATATGAGTGAAGAGTGGAGACAGAGTATTGTTGGTTGATAACCACTTCATAAACTGTCCATTCGGAGGTCGCAAGACCTCCTTTTTTTGTATAATAGGGTCATACGCAACGGAGACCAATGACCGTCAACCACGAAATCAAATCCCAACTTGCCAAACTGCTTGCCACTGAGGATTTGGTGGTGGAGCACAAGAAGGTCTCTACAGCGTCTTTTGACGTGCTGAATAGGGTTTTGACCCTTCCTATGTGGGAACGCGCTTCTAGCACCGTATACGATATGCTGGTGGGGCATGAAGTTGGACATGCACTCTTTACTCCCAGTGATGAATGGGACTTTAAGATTCCAATGCAGTTTATCAATGTTGTGGAGGATGCTCGCATTGAGAAACTGATGAAGCGCAAGTATCTTGGTATCGGTAAGTCTTTCTATCGTGGTTATAAAGAACTGAACGAGCAAGACTTTTTTGATATTGCCGATGAGGATATTTCTAAGTTTAATCTTGCTGATCGTGCTAATCTATTCTTTAAGATTGGCAACTTTGTGGATGTTCCTTTTAATGATTTTGATGAGATGCCCATCGTTCGTATGATCGGTGAGTGTGAGACTTTCTCTGATGTTCTGATTGCCGCAGAATTTCTTTATAAGTTCTGTAAGAAAAAACAAGAAGATAAAGAAGAGTCTCCCGCAGAGCAGAATCCTGAGGGGAATACTCAATCTGATGAAGGTTCTCAGTCTTCTGAAAGTCAACCTCAGGGACAATCTGAAGGTGGAGAAAAGTCTACGGAACAAGAATCTACTGAGGGTGAGGAGCAAGAAACTGAAAGCTCTGAACCTGAAGTTAAAACTGCAGAATCCCTTGATGATAAGTTGAAAGAACTTGTTAATAAAAACTCTTACGATACAACTTACGTTGAGATTCCTCAGGTGAATCTTGATACCATTATTGGTAAGAACACTGAAATTCATAAAGAGATTGATTCTTTCTTTGCTCGCCAACAAGAACAGATTGATGAGCAAAACAAGGAGAACAACTGGCAAACTGTAAATCTTTATGCTAATGCAGATGTAGATTTTCGTAAGTTCAAGGTATCTGCTCAAAAGGAAGTCAACTATCTTGTGAAAGAGTTTGAGTGTAAGAAAGCCGCAGATTCTTATGCTCGTGCCACCACTGCCCGCACTGGTGTTCTGGACTGCACCAAACTTCATTCTTACAAATACAATGAAGACCTTTTCAAGAAAGTTACCACTCTTGCTGATGGTAAGAATCACGGTCTAGTGTTTGTTCTTGACTGGTCTGGTTCTATGGCAGATGTTATGTCAGATACCATCAAGCAACTCTATAACTTGATTTGGTTCTGCAAGAAAGTTGCAATTCCTTTTGATGTTTATGCTTTCACTAATGAGTGGCGTCGTGGCGGATATGATTACCAAACTAAACAGCACATTCCTGTAGATACGACTCCTCACTATGAGAAGAAGAATGGTCTGCTTTGTGTTGACCCTACTTTTTCTATGATGAATATTCTTACCAGCAAAGTTTCTGGTAAGGAACTTGAGCACCAAATGCTTAACATTTGGCGAGTTGTATATTCTTTTGCTCGTTATTCTTGTGGATACACCCACCCCAATCGTCTTGGACTTTCTGGAACTCCTTTGAATGAAGCATTCATTACTCTTCATCAAATTCTTCCCAAGTTCCAGAAAGATAACAAACTACAAAAAGTTCAGTGTATTGTTCTAACTGATGGTGAGGCAAACTATCTTCCTCACCACGTAACAGTTCAAAGGTATGATGATCCTTATATCGGAACCAGGAATACCTACACAAATACTTCAGTTCTTCGTGATCGTAAACTTGGAACTACTTACAAGTTTGGGGATGGGTGGAATGCTTTTAGTGATACGATGCTCCGTCATTTGAAGGATACTTTTCCTTCAGTAAACTTTATTGGTATCCGTGTTGTTGAGAGTCGGAATGTGAGCAGCTTTATCAAGATTTATCACAATCAGTATTCTGACGAATATAGTAAAATTCAACAGGATTGGAAGAAACTTGGTAGTTTTGCTATCAAAGGTTCTGGGTATGATATTTACTTTGGACTTTCTTCCAGCAAACTTTCTCAGGAGGTGGAGTTTGAGGTAAAAGAAGATGCCACAAAAACTCAGATTAAATCTGCTTTTGTTAAATCTCTTAAAACAAAAAAACTTAACAAAAAAGTTTTGAGTCAATTTATTGAATTGGTGGCATAAATATTTGATGTATTAAAAAATATAGAAATGATAACCTTTAGGGAATTTACAGTTATTTCTGAAAAATGGACTCAAAAATATAAAGAGTCTATTAATTGTGATGACCCTAAAGGTTTTAGTCAAAGAGCACATTGTCGTGGTAAAGAAAAACTTCGTGAGGAAAAGAAAGACCACGAATATTCCATGGCTCGATCTGAATTAAAAACTATTAAGAGTGCTGCAAAGCGTCTTAATAAAAAAATGGGTAAAAAAGGCGAAGGTAATTTAGAAGCCTGGGTTCAATCTAAGATTACCAAGGCAGCAGATTATATTGATACTGCAGCAGATTATGTAACTAATGAAGAAACAAAGTCTGGAGATGAAGGACTTCGTGATTGGTTTGGAAAATCAAAATCTTCTGATGGAAAAAAAGGATGGGTCCAACTGGGAGGTAAATGGGCAGGAAAACCTTGTGCTCGTCAACCTGGACAAATTTCCACACCAAAATGTGGTAGTTCTAAAATGGCATCAAACTTAAGTGATGAGGAAGAAGAAACTGCAAGAAGGAGAAAGAATCGTCAGGATCCTAATCAACCAGAAAAGACTGGTGGTGCAAAGCCAACTAACGTTAAGACTGAAGAACTAGAACTTCAGGAAGTAAAAGATAAACCAGGTAAAGGTAGTGGGAAGAAAGATGCCTGTTACAGTAAAGTAAAGTCTAGGTATGATGTTTGGCCAAGTGCATATGCTTCTGGTGCACTAGTTAAGTGTCGTAAAGTTGGTGCTGCTAACTGGGGAAACAGTTCAAAGAAATGAAAAAAGAACAATTGGAAATTGAAAAACCATTCATAACTTGTCCTTATTGCGGGAAAAGTGATAAACCTTGCTCTGAATTAACATCACTGGCAAGAGCATATTCTCGAAATGCTTGTAGAAAAAATAAAAAACAATAGATGTGACAGTTGAATGACTGTCTACTCTACGCTATTCTGCCCCAGACTATGCCCTATAATAACTTCGTTGAGACAAAGCAAACCACTTCGTAATGGCAATGACTACTGATTACATTCGCACTTCCTTGCAGGCACTTTACGGTGATGAAATTGTTGCTGCTGACATTCGTGCTTGGTGTGCTATGAATGGTGGCAATTATCAGACTGTAAGTAAAAAACTTGAGCAATATAAGACTTCTCGTGGAAAATGGAATCTTACCGTTCGGGAACAAATGGAGCAAACCTACCAGTCTAGCCCCACCATTCTTCCCGATCGGGAACAACAAAACCTTATCCCTGAGAAAGATGATACCTTCGTCAAGTTTGGCAATTTTGGCGACATTCGCAAGATTATTCAGTCGCGTCTCTTCTATCCCACGTTCATTACTGGACTCTCTGGTAATGGTAAAACGTTCAGTGTTGAGCAAGCATGCGCCCAACTTGGACGAGAACTTATCCGAGTAAACATTACGATTGAGACTGATGAAGATGACCTTATCGGTGGTTTTAGGCTTATTGATGGGAACACTTCATGGCATAACGGTCCCGTCGTCGAAGCACTGGAGCGAGGAGCAATCCTTCTTCTGGATGAAATCGACCTTGCTTCCAACAAAATCCTCTGCCTTCAGTCCATTCTAGAAGGCAAAGGTGTATTCTTGAAAAAGATTGGTAAGTATGTCCGTCCTGCTTCTGGGTTTAATGTATTCGCTACTGCTAACACTAAGGGAAAAGGTTCTGATGATGGACGTTTCATCGGCACCAATGTCCTCAACGAAGCATTCCTTGAGCGATTCCCTGTAACTTTTGAGCAAGAGTATCCTACTCCAGCAACTGAGCAAAAGATTCTTGAGGGTATTGCTCTGGATTTGGGTGTTGAAGATCGCACTTTTTGTAAGCGTCTTGTAGATTGGGCAGACATTATCCGTAAGACTTTCTTTGATGGTGGCATCGAAGAAATCATTTCCACCCGTCGTCTTGTCCACATTATCCGTGCTTACAGCATCTTTGGTGATAAGGCAAAAGCAATCCAAGTTTGTGTGAACCGATTTGATGAAGAAACTAAGCAAGCATTTTTGGAACTGTATGACAAAGTTGACGCAGACTTCCAAATGCCAATTGACGAACAGCAAGCAAACTGATATAATTTCTATTGAGGAAACTATGAAAACTGATTCTATGGATATGGATCAATACACTATGTCGATCAATAGTGAAGATATGATTAATATTGAAAAGAAACCAATGGACAACATTGTGAATCACCAATTCAAATACAATGAAGCAGAAATCCTGAAAGATATTCAGGAATATGTAAGCTGTACATATCGCAGTCATTACACTGCTAGAGAACCTGGATTCCGTGACATTCAAACAATTGATTTGATGGCTGCTAAGGATCTTGCTTCTGCATTCTGTCAAGCAAACATTCTTAAGTATGGAAGTCGTTATGGTTCTAAGGATGGTAAGAGTAAGCAAGACTTGATGAAAGTTATTCACTATGCTATGCTCCTTCTTCATTTTGATGGTCATTATAACCGCACACAAAATGGCATGAATGAATTCCGTTGATTGTGAAACTTTTGGACAAAACTATGAAACTATCTGACAAAACTCTGACTCTTCTGAAGAACTTTTCTTCTATTAATCAGTCTATCCTTTTTAAGGAAGGTAACAGTCTTCGCACCATTTCTGTAATGAAGAATATTCTTGCAGAAGCAACTATTGATGAAGATCTTCCCAAAGACTTTGGAATTTATGATCTCAACCAGTTTCTGAATGGTCTCAATCTTCACCAGAGTGCCGAACTTGATTTTCAGAATGATGGATATGTTGTGATTAAGGAGGGTAAATCTCGCTCAAAGTATTTCTTTGCTGATCCAAATGTGATTATCACTCCTCCAGATAAATCGATTACTCTTCCTAGTGAGGATGTTTGTTTTATCCTTGATACTAAAGAGCTGGATAAACTTCTCAAAGCAGCAGCAGTTTACCAGCTACCTGATCTTTCTGTTGTTGGTGAGGCAGGAGTAGTAAAACTAGTCGTTAGGGATAAGAAAAATGACACCTCCAATGATTTTTCAGTGATTGTTGGTGAAACTGATGACGAGTTTTCTTTCAACTTTAAAGTTGAAAACATCAAGATTCTTCCTGGTAATTATGAGGTTGTAATCTCTTCTAAACTTCTTTCTCGTTTTAAGAGTACATCTTATGATTTGGTGTATTATATTGCTCTGGAACCCGATTCTACTTTTGGTTGATGAGGCACTTTCTTTTTACTCTGAAGGATTGTTCGGCAGTCCTTATTGATGATGAGAATTATTTGAGAGATGTTCTTTATCAAACATCAAAAGAATGTAAGTCAACTTTGCTTACATTAAACTCTCATAAGTTTCAACCTCAGGGTGTAACTGCTGTTGCTATGCTTGCAGAATCTCATATCAGCATCCATACTTGGCCTGAGAAAGGTATGGCAGTGTGTGATATCTTTACTTGTGGAGATCATACAGATCCAAGGGCAGGTATGGAATATATGAAAAAGGTTTTGCATTCTAGAAGTATAGTCAGTAAAGAATTTGTGAGACCACTGGAATGAAAGACTGGCAAACACTTTTCAACAATCTATCCGACTCTGAAAAGGATAAACTTGCTGTTCTTAGGGTAATGGAATGCACTAATGGTTGTATTCAATATGCTTTCCGTGATTCTGAACCTCATGCTCTTTCACTTGAGGATACTCGAAGAGCAATGAAATTTAGTATGTCTTGTATGAAAACAATGTCTATTCCATTTAAGGATAGGACTATTACTTTCGAACCAGAAACAGAAGAACTTTTCCGTGAGGTGCGAGAACTTTACATTAGTGGAGTTAAGCACAACAACCAAAAAGATTTTGAAGAGTTTCTTCGTGCTTCTGGTGCCACTGCTCGTGCTTGTGGTGAAGAAAGAATATTAAATGCAAGAAAACTTCTTGCTGAAAACATTGACGACATCCCACCTTCTACTTTAGAATGGGGTGTGAGATACCTTCTCAAATTTTTGAAATGAACATTTTTGTGACTTCTTCTGACCCTTGGGAATCCGCAAGGGTACTACCTGACAAACACATCGTTAAGATGCCACTCGAAACTTGTCAGATGCTCGCTATCGTTGCATCTGATAAGTGGGGACATGGATTCGGCACTCTTCCTAAAGCAGACGGTACTCCGTACAGCACTGAGAAAGGTGCCTTTCGCAATCATCCTTGTACCAAGTGGGCATCTGAGTTTGTAATGAACTGGCAGTGGCTCCTTGCTCATGGATTCGCTCTCTGTGAGGAGTATGCGGCACGCTATGGCAAGGTTCACACCTGCTTCAGCACCCTTCTAGCAGCGCGTGAGATCTTTCCCACAGGAGATCCCACAGGGCGCTCTGGGAAGGATCCTACGCCTTTTGCAAGGGCAATGCCTGATGAGTATAAGTTAGATACAAGTATCGATACTTTTACTGCTTATAAGATGTATATTGCATCTAAGCCTTGGGTATGCGATAATTATCTTCGGTTGCCACATCGCAAACCTGAATGGATATGAATACAATTAATTTCTTAGCACCATTAGTTACAGTGATGTGTATTGAAGGATATGTTTATAATGATGGACTTATCTGCTTGAGAGAAAAACCAAGATATAATAGAGTTCAGTATTATAAACCAGGAAGGTCTTGTTATGTAAATGGAGATTTTTATGTTGACTGTAAAGATGCACCAAATCCTTTTGATTGATTATGAAAACAACAATAACAGTTGATGATGATGGATTCATTACTTTTCCAGAAGATTTTCTTGATAAACTTGGATGGAAAGAGGGTGATGAGTTAGAATTGATTACCCGTGAGGACGGAACTTTTGAATTGAGGAAACCTGATAATGAGTGATGAATTCTTGTGGGTTGAGAAATATCGCCCAAAGACTATTGAAGATTGTATTCTTCCAGCTGCAACAAAAAAGACTTTTAAAGAGTTCCTACATAAGGGTGAGGTTCCAAATCTTCTTCTTGCTGGACCTCCTGGAGTTGGTAAAACTACAGTCGCCAAGGCACTTTGTAATGAATTAGGAGTAGATTATTATGTCATTAACGGATCTGACGAAGGACGATTTTTGGACACGGTACGGAACCAAGCAAAAAACTTTGCTTCGACCGTCTCACTTTCTTCAACTGCAAAACACAAAGTCATCATCATTGATGAGGCAGATAACACAGGAAACGACGTACAACTCCTCCTACGGGCAAATATTGAGACGTTTTATAGCAACTGCAGATTCATCTTCACCTGTAACTACAAAAACAAAATCATCGAACCCCTCCACTCAAGGTGTGCGGTCGTCGATTTCTCAATTAGTGGAAAAGCAAAAGCAGAACTTGCTGCAAACTTCTTCAACCGTCTCAGGACTATTCTTGAGGAGGAGGGTATCGAATATGATACAAAAGTTATTGCTGAACTGATTAATAAACACTTTCCTGATTGGAGACGTGTTCTAAATGAGTGCCAAAGATATTCTACTAGCGGTAAGATTGATTCTGCGATTCTAGCTTCATTCTCTGACGTAAACATAAATGATCTCATTAAAAGTCTCAAAGAAAAAAACTTTACGGAAGTACGTAAATGGGTCGTCAATAATCTGGACAATGATTCTGGCGTACTTCTTAGGCGTATTTACGATGCTCTTCTTACATCCTTGGAAAACTCTAGCATTCCTGCTGCTGTGCTCATTGTTGCTAAGTATCAGTATCAAATCGCATTTGTTGCCGATCAAGAAATCAACCTTTTGGCGGCTCTAACTGAACTAATGGTTGAATGTAATTTTAAGTAAAAAACTATGAAAATCAAAGTTATTCGTATGTGGTCTGGTGAAGATGTAGTCACCGAACTTGTTGAAGAAAAAGAAGAGTCTATTGTTCTTCGAAATCCAATTGTTGCTGTTCCTACTGGTCAGCAGGGGCAAGTTGGATTTGCTCCTTGGGCACCTTTTATTAAAGGAAAAGATGAGGATGTTGAAGTGACTAAAAAATATGTGATTTTTATTGCAGAAACTCAAGAACAAGTTGAAGATCAATATAGGCAAATGTTTTCGAACATTGTAACTCCATCTTCATCTTCAAAGAAAATTATTCTGTAATAAAATGAACCACCAACTTAAGTATAAGTGGTACTATATTTGGTAAAGACTCCAAGAAAAGTATAAAATGATTATGGAGAAATTGAATGACAATCAGTCAAAAACAACTAAAAACTCCACTAAGGTATCCTGGAGGTAAGTCCCGTGCTTGCGTCAAGATGGATACCTATTTTCCAGATCTTCGCAACTATGATGAGTTCCGCGAACCCTTTTTAGGTGGAGGAAGTGTAGCAATTCATATCACTAAAAAGTATCCTAATTTGAATATTTGGGTCAATGATTTGTATGAACCATTAGTAAACTTCTGGCAACAACTTCAGATGTTTGGTAATGATATGAAAGATAAGTTGTTGGATTACAAGTCTAAGAATAGTACTCCAGATTTAGCAAAAGTGTTGTTTTATCACTCTAAAATTTTTATGAGAGAACCACTTCTATCAAATCTTGACCGTGCTGTTGCTTTTTATATTGTCAATAAATGTTCATTCTCAGGTCTTACTGAAGGTTCTTCATTTTCGCAGCAGGCATCTAACTCCAACTTTAGTGTAAAGGGTATTGAAAAACTTCCAGAGTATTCAAAACTTATTGAACATTGGCGTATAACTAATTACTCTTATGATTATCTGATGGATGGGAACAAAGGTGCTTTTATGTATCTCGACCCTCCTTATGACATTAAGGATAATCTCTATGGGAATAAGGGATCAATGCATAAAGGATTTGATCACAATAAGTTTGCTGCTGATTGTGATTCTAACAATATGGATCAATTGATTAGTTATAATTCAGATCAACTTGTAAAAGATAGATTTGAGAACTGGAACGCTGCTGAGTTTGATTTGACTTATACCATGCGTTCTGTTGGTGAATATATGCGAGAGCAAAAACAACGCAAAGAATTGCTGCTATTTAATTATGAAATGTCTAGTAACATTGTATAAAGCAGGTACTGTCTTTAAAGAGGAAGTAATTGCTAAAGATTATAAGGATGCCAGAGAGGTTGCTCTTGCTCGCAATCCTAATGCTAAAATTGTAAGTGTGACAGCAGTATTTTGATTATGGAACTTAAAGATTGGTTGAATTCTATTAACTTTACCAAAGAAGATTTATCCGAAGAAGTAAAAGATTACCCGCCCTTTATTATCAATAGATGCTTATCTGGACATATTGATTGTGTTCTTTATGCGAATGAGATGAATATGAATCATCATTTGTCTAAGGATATGCAATATGCTTTTTATCTAAATGCTCTTCGTAAGAAAAAGAGATTTTCTCCTTGGATGAAAAAGAATAAAGAAAAAGATTTGGAGACAATTAAAAAATATTATGGTTATAGTAATGAAAAAGCCAGTCAAGCTCTAAGAATTATAAATAAAGAACAACTTGAATTTATCGAGAAAAGACTTGAAACGGGTGGAAAAAAATGACAAATACGATTGAGCCTCAGGTAGAGTGGACTCCAAATATGATGGTAGAA
>Ga0208428_1001061_pt1 | contig 11779 bp, 15 predicted proteins | sample DEB08_DNA_11_FD_184535 | JGI IMG/M metagenome (GOLD analysis project Ga0208428, IMG submission 184535) | Aqueous microbial communities from the Delaware River and Bay under freshwater to marine salinity gradient to study organic matter... | ecosystem: Environmental > Aquatic > Marine > Coastal ... | reverse complement strand
TAGTAGTTGCTAATCTAATTGAGCTACAATCGTAAAGCTAGAATAGGAGAACAAAAATGGCAATATCACGATCACAACTAGTTAAAGAACTAGAGCCAGGTTTGAACGCACTGTTCGGCTTGGAATACAAACGTTATGAAAATCAGCATTCTGAAATTTATAGCGAGGAATCATCTGACAGAGCTTTTGAAGAAGAAGTAATGTTAAGTGGTTTCGCAAACGCACAAGTAAAAGGTGAAGGTTCTGGAGTTTCATTTGATGAAGCGCAAGAAACTTTTACTGCTAGATACACTCATGAGACTGTAGCTTTAGCATTCGCAATCACTGAAGAAGCGATTGAGGATAACTTGTATGACAGACTTGCGTCTAGATATACAAAAGCTTTAGCTAGATCTATGAGCAATGCGAAACAAGTAAAATCAGTAGAACCACTGATTCAAGGTTTACCAACAACAAATAACTTTGATTCAGGTGACGGTGTTAGTTTATTTAACACAGCTCACCCAACGGTTGCTGGAACTTTCGCAAACACGTTAGCGACTCAAGCTGACCTTAACGAAACTTCATTGGAGCAGTCTTTAATTGACATTGCTGCAATGACTGACGAAAGAGGTTTGAGAATTGCTGCTAGAGGAGTAAAAATGATTATTCCTTCTGAGCTACAATTCACTGCTGAAAGACTGATGAAGTCTCAAGGTAGAACTGGAACAGCTGACAACGATATCAATGCAATCGTATCTATGGGTATGGTTCCTCAAGGTTATAGAGTGAACAACTACCTAACAGACTCAGATGCATTTTATATCTTAACGGACATTCCAAATGGAATGAAAATGTTCAATAGAGCACCATTGACAACTGCAATGGAAGGCGATTTTGATACTGGAAACGTTAGATATAAAGCTAGAGAAAGATACTCTTTTGGAGTTTCTGACCCTAGAGGTATCTTCGGCGTTGAAGGTGCGTAATCAATAATTTTTTGTGGCGGGACATAGTCTCGCCACAATTTACAAATAGAAAGATAAAACCATGAAAAAATTCACAGTAAACATTTGGGCGTATGATCATCACGCTAGATTTACAGTAGAATCAGAAGATTCCCCAACAGATCTGGAACAATCAATCCTTGACAAACTTGGAGAAAACAGTATAGTTTGGGAAAACCTTGGAGTCAGCTATGATAACAAGGTAAATAGAATAACCTATGAGGAGGTTATAGATGATACAAGACCTATACAAAGCAAAAAGGTCCTTGGAGTTGAAGTGGGAACAGGAGCATCTGGATAATAACAGATATACTCTTGAGATGGTTAGAATTGACGATAAAGTCAAAAAGATCATCACAGATATCAAGCTTGAAGAAGCTAGAATCGCTCACGTACAGAACAATGTTGAAAGTTCTGCTCCAGAAGTTTCAGTAGCTTCTTAACACAAAAGCTACATCGTTGGAAAAATTCCACTCCACACTACAGGCTCTCTTGCACTCTATTAAAAACTAGTATATACTTTCAGCACTATACATAAATTAATATTCTGCATGGACGCAGTATAGTCGACGGCCTAGAGACTATGTAGAATACAACTAGGAGAATAATCATGGCTAAAACACTATTTAGAGGACCAGTACTGCAAGGTAAATTTAACGAAGCAGGTTTAACTGGATTCAATCTAGAAAACAAATCAGCTAACTACACAGTAGCAAACGCAGATTCTGGTAAAACTTTTACATCATCAACTGATGGTGTGGTATTTACTTTACCTGCAATTTCTATCGGAAGAGTTTTTACTTTTGTAAACACTGCTCAAGATGGAACTAACACTTTAACTATTAGCCCAAATGCTAATGATGGTATTTTGTATGCTGGATCTTTAACAGATAATAAAGATCTTATTAATACAAAAACAACATCAAAAGTTGGTGACTTTGTAGTATGTGCATCTTTAAACTCAACAACTCATTGGACGATTGTTGATGTGCAAGGTGTATTTGCTAAAGAAGCTTAATAAATAATTAGTGTGGGGCTTCGGCCCCACTTAAATTTAATAGGAGAAAACAATATGTCATCAGACCAAAAATTTACAACACTTACAGCTGACGGACAGGTAAAAACTGCTTCAGGAGGATCTACTAATATTGGTCCTGCTAGAGTTACATACATTCAAGCTACAGGAGTTACAAATATAAAACTTTATGATGCAGCAACTGCATCTGGAGCTATTGTATTTGAATCTACTTTTGGAAGTGAAGGGTTAGATATGTATATGCCTGGAAATGGTATTAGATTTGAAACTACTATCTATGCAGATGTAACTGGAACAGGATCTGTTACTATCGGATATACTGGCTAGGAGGCTAAATGGCTAACACTACCTCTGGAACAACTACTTTTGATAAAACTTTTTCTATTGATGAAATAGTAGAAGAAGCTTTTGAACGAATAGGTATTCAACAAGTTTCAGGATACCAATTAAAAACTTCAAGAAGATCATTAAATATAATGCTTCAAGAATGGGGTAATAGAGGTATTCACTATTGGGAAATAGGGGAACTTGATCTTGATTTAATTGAAGGACAGGCTGAATATAAATTTTTTAGAGAAGCAGCTGATGGTACTAGTGCTACATCAAATCCAAATGGTATTTATGGAATGTCCGATGTCCTTGAAGCACAATTAAGATCCAATAGAACAGCAACAGATCAATCAGATAGTCCTATGACTAAAGTTGATAGATCAACATATGCTGCATTTTCCAATAAACTTTCTAAAGGTACACCTAACCAATATTGGGTACAAAGATTTATTGATCATGTTAGTATTAATGTTTATCCTACACCAGATTCAACTAATGCATCCAAAGATATGCATTTCTATTATATAAAAAGAATTCAAGATATTGGGGCTTACACTAATGCAACCGATATGCCTTTTAGATTCATACCTTGTATGGTTTCAGGTTTAACTTATTACTTATCTATGAAATATGCTCCACAATTAACTCAAAATTTAAAGTTATTATATGAAGATGAATTTCAAAGAGCATTACAAGAAGATGGTTCAGCTTCAAGTACATTTATTACACCTAAAGCTTATTACCCAGGAACTTAATGTCTAAGTACGCAACAGGAAAACATTCAAAAGCTATTTCAGATAGATCGGGTATGGAATTTCCATATAAAGAAATGGTTAGAGAATGGAATGGCTCTTTTGTTCACTACACAGAGTATGAACCTAAGCAACCACAACTTGAACCTAAACCAATTGGTGGTGATGGTGTTGCATTATTACAAGTAAGACCAGATAGAGCAGAACCAATTACAACTGTAATAATTCCACAAGATGGGTTTGAAACATACCAAGCAGGATCAGGAATCATAAATGTAAATGTACCGGGACATGGTTTAACAAATGGTACAACTTATTTATTTAGAGGTTCACCTACAACATCTCCTGGAACAGGAACTCCAACTAATCCTGTGTTTGCTTATGCAACAATTCCAAACTTTGATGGAATAACAGGAGTACAAATAGGTCAAGGATCTGGTTATGCTATAACAACCGGTCTTTATGACAATGGTGCAAGAGTTACAACAGACTATGCTTTATCTAATTTCTTCTTCTTTACAGTTAATTCGGATACTGCTACAACAGGAAGTATTAAAGGAGGAGGCTACGGTTGTTCCGTTGGTCCTATAACAATAAGCGCATGATTAAAAAATTTATTAATTGGATTAAAAATATATTCACACCTGAGAAACAAGATCCTCACCTTGAAATGTATGAAGAAGTGAGAACAGACAAACAAGAAAAAATACGTAGAAAACATGGAGAATCAGAGTAATGGCTTATACTTTAACAAATTTACAAGATGATGTAAGAAACTACACTGAAGTAGATAGTAATGTTTTATCTACAGGTGTTTTAAATACTATAATTAAAAATGCTGAAAACAGAATTTATAGAGAGGCTGACTCTGACGATAACAGATTTTATGCTACATCAAATCTAGCAGCTGGAAGTAGATATGTAACGATACCTTCTGATTTAAGATTTATTCGATATGTACAATTAACAGATGCTGCTGGAAATCAAACTTTTTTAGAAAAAAAAGATACAAGTTATATGGCAACTTTTTATGATACCCCAGGAACAGCTTCTGGTATTCCAAAATATTATGCTAATTGGGATGCTAATTATTGGGTAGTAGCACCTACTCCAAATAGTACAAATTTAATAACTTTAGCTTATACAAAACAACCAGATTCAATAACAGCTTCACCAGGAAGTACTCAAGGGACTTATACATCTAATAAATATCAGGATTTACTTTTGTACGCTTGTCTGGTAGAAGCATATGGATACTTGAAAGGTCCTGTAGATATGTTACAATACTACGAAGGATCTTTTAAAAGAGCTTTACAATCGTACGCGATCGAACAACAAGGTCGTAGACGCCGAGACGAATATCAAGATGGAGTTATTCGTACACCTCTTAAATCACCATCACCATAAATAAATTAAGGAGACAATTAAATGGCAAATATAGTACCTGACTCTTTTAAAACAGACCTACTTGGTGGTACGTTTGATTTTGATTCATCTGGTGGATCAACTTTTAAACTTGCACTCTACAGTAATATTACTGGTTTTAGTACTTCAACAACTGCTTATACAACTACTAATGAAGTTTCTTCATCTGGTACAAACTATACAGCGGGTGGTAATACTCTAACTAATAATGGTGTAGCTATATCAAGTAACATTGCATACGTTGACTTTGCAGATTCTACTTTTAGTTCTGTAACGTTATCAGCAACAGGAGCACTGATTTATAAAGGTTCAAGTAATGAAGCTGTATTAGTTCTAGACTTTGGCGGAACAAAAACTGCAACTAACGGTGATTTCGTTGTTCAGTTTCCAACTGCTGATTCTTCTAATGCAATCATTAGACTTGGCGACGCGTAATAAAATTTTGGAGTAGAAATGGCTTTAGTAATTAACGATAGAGTTAAAGAAACTAGTACAACTACTGGAACAGGAACTTTGAGTCTAGCTGGTGCGGAAACTGGCTATGAAAGTTTCGTTGCAGGAATTGGAACTGGTAATACAACTTACTATGCAATTGAATTAAATTCAGCTGGTGAGTATGAGGTTGGTATTGGTACAGTAACTGATGCAACTCCTGACACTTTATCAAGAACAACAATTATATCATCATCTAACAGTGATGCTGCAGTAAACTTTTCAGCGGGAACTAAAAATGTATTTTGTACATTACCTGCAAAGAGAACTGTATCACCTGTGATGACAGCAACAGGATTTGTTGTAACTCACGCCTCTACTTTAGACGAAGACCAAACTCTTGATTCAGGCGTATTAGCAGGACCAGTAACTATTACTGGAACACAAACAGTAACAGGGACATTGGTAATTATTTAATGAGTAAGATAGAAGTAAATGCAATCGAACCACAATGCGGAACTACCTTAACACTAGGTGCTTCTGGTGATACAGTAACTTTAGCTAGTGGTGCTAGTCAATCAGGTTTTGGTAGAACAGGAACTGTTGATTGGCAAACAGGAAGTATCAAGACAGCTACTTTTACAGCTGCTAATGGTGAAGGGTATTTTGCAAATACATCAGGCGGCGCTTTTACAATGAATCTACCTGCAGGAACTGCTGGTAATATTGTTTCTGTTGTAGATTATACAAACACTTTTCAAACACATAATTTAACTATTTCACCAAATGGTTCTCAAAAAATTGGTGGAGTAAATGCAGATGCCGTTTTAAACACAGAAGGTCAATCAGTCACTTTTGTGTATGTGGATGACACAGAGGGTTGGAAAAATGTTCAAGACTCAACATCAAATATTACAGCTGAAACTTTTATGTCTGCAACAGGAGGAACAATTACAACTTGTGGGAATTTTAAAATTCATAAATTTACAGGCCCAGGAACTTTTACAGTTTCTAGTGTTGGAGTAGGGAATCCTCTTTCAGCTACAGTAGATTATTTAGTAGTCGCTGGTGGTGGAAGTGGAGGAGCAGATGCTGGTGCTGGAGGTGGTGCTGGAGGTCTTCGTGCTTCTGCAACTACATTCAGTATAGGATGTGCTCCTGCTAAACCTTTAGTTTGTGGAGTTGCTGGATTACCAGTATCAGCACAAGGATATCCAATAACAGTTGGTGGTGGAGGAACTGCTCCAGGTCCAGGAAATGGATCTGCTGGTTGTGCACCACACGGATCAAATGGTTCTAATTCAATTTTTTCAACAATCACATCCGCTGGTGGCGGTGGTGGCGGTGGTGGAGTAGATAATTCCCCTCCTGCACCAGGTGGAGGAAATGGAAGTGATGGTGGTTCAGGCGCTGGTGGAAGAGGGAATTGCTCTGTTGCTTGTGGTGGAACAGGAAATACACCTCCCGTTAGCCCAGCTCAAGGTACTAATGGTGGAAACGGTGGAGGACCAACTTCTGGTGGTTCTGGTGGTGGTGGAGGTGCAATTGTTGCTGGTGCTGCTGGTGGACCTTCTGGTCCAAAAGTTGGTGGAGCTGGTGGTTCTGGTGCTGGATTTGAAAATAATGTATGGAGTCCAGGAACGGGTGTATGCTCTTCTTGTGTTCAATATTTTGCAGGCGGTGGATCCGGTGGTGGATTATGCACACCTGCTATAGGTGCATCTTTAGGTGGTGGTGGCGCTAGTGGAAACCCTGCTGGAGTAGGAACTATTAACAGCGGTGGTGGCGGTGGAGGTGGTGTAGGTAATGATGTTGGTGGTGGAACTGGCGGATCTGGTATAGTGGTAATAAGGTACAAATTTCAATAGGTAAAAATTATGGCAAGTACAATTAAAGTAGACAATATTCAGAATCAATGCGGTGCTAACATCATCAAAGAAGATTCAAACACAATTACACTAGGTGCAAGTGGCGATACCGTTACTCTTGCATCAGGTGCAAGTCAGACAGGTTTTGGTAGAACAGGTACAGTAAATTGGGATACAACAGCTAAAACTGCAGCTTTCACAGCAGTTAGTGGAAACGGATATTTTGTTAACACGACAAGTGGAGCTATAACTGTAACACTTCCAGCCTCTCCAAGTGCGGGAGATATTGTATCTGTCGCAGACTATGCAGGAACAGCTGGAACTAATATTATTACTTTAGGAAGAAATGGTTCTAATTTTGAAGGAGTAGCTAACGATGGTGCAATTAATGAAAATAGAAATACATTAACTGTAGTTTATGTTGATGCAACCCAAGGTTGGGTACCTGTTAATGAAAATGTTGGTTCATCAGAAAAAAACGTATTTATTTCAGCTACAGGTGGAACAGTAACAACTTGCGGAGATTTTAAAATTCACACATTTACAGGGCCGGGAACTTTTTGTGTTTCAGCTGGAGGAGGTCCAGTAGCAAAAGCAGATTATATGGTAATTGCAGGTGGTGGCGGTGGAGGACCAGACCACGGAGGTTCAGGTGGAGCAGGTGGTTATAGAGAATCTCACTGTGCAACCACATCTGGATCATATACAGCTAGTCCTTTAGCAAGTTCAACTTCTTTATCAATTTCACCAGGAGCAATTCCAGTAACAGTAGGAAGTGGGGGAACAGGTGGAGCTGCTACATCTGATTGTGCTGCTAGAGGAAATTCTTCAATTTTTAGTTCTATTACATCAACAGGTGGTGGAGGAATTAAATCACCTAACATCAATATGACAGGTGGTTCAGGTGCAGGTGCAGTAGGTCAAGGTGGTCCAGGTGTAGGTGGAGTAGGTAATACACCTCCAGTCAGTCCCCCTCAAGGTAATAATGGTGGAAATTCTCAAGCAACAGGAAGCCATGCAGGTGGTGGCGGTGGTGGTGCTGGTGGAGTCGGTGGAGTCGGTGGAAGCCCTCAAAGAACAGGTGGAGCAGGTGGAGCAGGAACAACAACAAATATTAATGGATCACCGGTGGTTAGAGCATCAGGCGGTTCAGGTGGAGCATCATCACCTGGTACTTCAACACCAGCAACTCCAGGAGGAGGTGGAAGAGGTGGAGCAGGATCAACTCAAGCAGGAAACGGAACAGCAAACACTGGTGGTGGTGGTGGCGGTGGAACAGGAAACGCAGCTCCATATGGTGGTGGAAACGGCGGTTCAGGAGTAGTAATAATAAGGTACAAATTTCAATAGGTAATATGAGTGAAGTTAAAGTTAACAAAATTACACCAACAACAGATTGTGGCACAGTCACACTCGGAGATAGTGGCGATACTGTAGCTATTCCAGCCGGTGTTACTTTAACAAGTGGTGGCGCTTTACAAAATTCAGGAACAATAACAAACACAGGAACAATTACAGGTGTTTCAATTACAGGAACAATTGACAACCAAGTTAATTGGCAAACAACAGTCAAGACAACAGGTTTTACAGCAACAGCAGGTGAAGGATATTTTTGTAATACCACTTCAGCAGCATTTACAGTAACCCTACCCGCATCTCCTTCAGCTGGAGATTTAGTAGGTATCAAAGATTATGCAAACACTGCTGATACAAATAATATTACAATCGGAAGAAACGGTTCTAACATCGAAGGTGTTGCAAACGATTTTGTAATTGAAGTTGAAGGTGGTTCAATAACTTTAATTTATGTTGATGCAACAAAAGGTTGGTTATCAACTGCTGCAGCAAAAGCATCTGATATAACTGAAGGGCCTTCATTTGTCACTGCAACAGGTGGTACAATAACAACTTCAGGAAATTTTAAAATTCATACATTTACAGGTCCAGGAACTTTTACAGTAAGTAACGCAGGTAATTCTAGTGGTTCAAATTCAGTAGATTATATGGTAATTGCAGGTGCAGGAGCAGGCGGTGGTGGTAGAGGTTGTGGAGGAGGTGGTGCTGGGGGTTTTAGAGAATCTTCTGGTGCAGCAAGTGGTTGTTATTCAGCTTCTCCTTTAGGATCTGGTGTAAGTGCTTTACCAGTAACAGCTCAAGGATATCCAATTACAGTCGGTTCAGGTGGTGTTGGACAAGGTAGTCCTGGTCCAGAAGGTAGTGCTAGACAAGGTACTCCTGGATCAAATTCAGTTTTTTCAACAATCACATCAGCAGGTGGAGGTGGTGGTAATGGTTGTGGACCAAGTGGTTCACCTAATGCTAGAGCAGGTGATCCTGGAGGATCTGGTGGTGGTGGAGGTTCAGGAGCATCAGGACCAAATCAAGTCCCTGGCGGATCAGGTAACACACCTCCCGTTAGTCCTCCTCAAGGTAATAATGGTGGAAATGGTAATCCTTTAAATATATCACCTTTTAACAATCAAGCTGGTGGTGGAGGCGGTGGCGCTGGAGGTGCTGGTGCAGCTACATCTGGTGGTACAGCAGGTGCTGGTGGAGTAGGAGTAACAAGTTCAATTAATGCAACACCCACTGCAAGAGCAGGTGGCGGAGGAGGTGGAGCAAGAACAGGTGGTCCAGCAGGAGCTGGCGGTTCAGGTGGTGGTGGAGCTGGCGGTGAAGATGGTGCTGTTGGAACAGCAGGTACAACCAATTCTGGCGGTGGTGGCGGTGGAGGAGGATTTAGTCCTGGTGTTGGTGTTGGTATAGGTGGAAATGGTGGATCAGGAATTATAGTCATTCGTTACAAATTTCAATAGCTATGAGTGAATTTAAGACAAATAAAATTAGTCCAAGAAAAGGGACAACAACAACTATCGGAGATAGTGGAGATTCAGTATCTACATCAGGTGGATCAACAATTACAAATGCAGGATCAATTTCAACTGCGGGAATCACAGGTGGTACAATTAATAATACAACAGGATCAATTTATTTAAGAGGTGAAGTTGATTGGAAACCTGGAGATATTAAAACTGCAAGTTTTACAGCAACAGATAACCAAGGTTTTTTTGTAAATACAACAAGTGGTCAAATTACAGTGACCCTACCAGCGTCACCTTCTGCTGGTGATGTGGTTGGTATCAAAGATTATGCAAATACATTTGATACAAATAAATGTATTTTAAATGCAAACGGAAACAAGATTCAAGGTTCAACAACTAATTTTGAAATTACTGTCGAAGGAAGTTCAATCATTCTAATTTATGTAGACTCAACAAAAGGTTGGGTTATTACCGATGCTTCGAAGGCAGCGGATATTACTGAAGATATAAAATTTGTAACAGCTACAGGTGGTACAATTACTACTTGTGGAGATTTTAAAATTCATAAATTTACAGGACCAGGAACTTTTACAGTTTCTTGTGCAGGAAATGCTGCTGGTTCAAATTCAGTTGACTATTTAGTAGTTGCAGGTGGAGGAAGCGGTGGAGTAGGAAGTTCTGATTTAGGTGGATCGGGTGGAGGTGCAGGTGGTTACAGAGAATCACATTCAACTCCTGTATCAGGTTCTTATACTGCAAGTCCTTTAGCAACACCAACAGCTTTAACAGTAACAGCAACAGCTTTTCCAATTACAATAGGTGCAGGTGGAACTTCTTCAAGTGGAAATTCTTATCCTGGCGTTAACTCTGGTTCTAATTCTGTTTTTTCTTCTATTACCTCTGCTGGTGGAGGTCACGGATCAAATTTTTATATGGATCAACCACCAGGTAGAATTACAGGTGCAGCTGGAGGTTCAGGTGGAGGTGGTGGATATGGGGGTAGTGCAGGCGCAGGTAATACTCCTCCAGTAAGTCCTCCTCAAGGTAATAATGGTGGTTCGTGGCAATATTTAGCGAAAGTAGGTGGTGGAGGTGGTGCAGGTGCTGTTGGTGGAAATGGTTCTCCAGGATGTGGGGGAGGTTCATCAGGTGCAGGTGGTACAGGTGTATATTCAGAAATTGTAGGCACATCAACAGGTTATGCTGGTGGAGGTGGTGGAGCAGGTGGTGGTTATCCATACTACAATGTAAGTGCAGGAAATGGTGGCGCAGGTGGAGGTGGAGCAGGAGGAGCAGGAGGTAGTAATGCAGGAACTGCAGGAACCGCAAATACTGGAGGCGGTGGAGGTGGACGAGGTTCTACAGCGAGTTATTCTAATCCAGCTAACCTATCAGGAGCAACAGGTGGATCAGGAATTGTTATTATTAGATACAAATTTCAATAATAATGATGTATTTACAAATAAATAAAAAACATATATAAGGAGAATAATTATGGCACATTTTGCAAAACTAGGAGCGAACAGTAAAGTTATTCAAGTATTGACTTTGAATAATTCTGATATGTTAAACGCTGATGGCGTTGAAGATGAAACAGTAGGACAACAGTATTTAGAAACTCATAATAACTGGCCTGCACAAATGTGGATTCAAACATCTTACAATACATCAGGTGGACAACATAATAATGGTGGAACAGCATTTAGAGGAAACTATGCAGGTATAGGTTATACTTGGGACGAAGATGATCAAATCTTCTGGCCTAAAAAACCTCATGCATCTTGGTCTAAAAATACTTCAACTGCATCTTGGGATGCACCAATTACTTATCCAACAATTACAGACGATGCAGCAGATCCTGTTGTATGGGGATGGACTATCACTTGGAATGAAACTGCATATCAAGCTGATAATACTAAAGGTTGGGAAGGTACTAAATATAATGTAGATGGTTCAACTCACACTGATACAGCTACTTATGATTGGAACGGAACAGCTTGGGTTGCTCAATAGTTGACAAATAATTAATATTATTTTATATATGGTGGTGGTATGCAAAAGAAAGTTTTAACAGAGCAAGCATTATATTTTGGTGATGTAGAAATGCCCAAGTATTGGGACATCGACC
>Ga0208428_1001058_pt1 | contig 11782 bp, 6 predicted proteins | sample DEB08_DNA_11_FD_184535 | JGI IMG/M metagenome (GOLD analysis project Ga0208428, IMG submission 184535) | Aqueous microbial communities from the Delaware River and Bay under freshwater to marine salinity gradient to study organic matter... | ecosystem: Environmental > Aquatic > Marine > Coastal ... | reverse complement strand
ACGAGACTTGACCTTTTTATAGCAAGCGTCTTTCTTACCTTCTTCACCAATTACTTCACCCTGTGGTTCATATGAGTTTCTCATAACAGCAGATGCTGAACCTGGAGATTGAGGTCCCTTTTTGTATTTGTTGGGATCTCTACTAGACGTATCTAATGATCCTACTGCAGATGCTGAACCTGGAGATTGAGGTCCCTTTTTGTATTTGTTGGGATCTCTACTAGACGTATCCAACTCTCCTGATATCGCACCCTCAACCATCTCACCTTCTGGTTCATAAGAATTCTTCTGCAGATTAAATCTCATAGGGGGATTTCCAGAATAAACTTTGCGTCCCTGATCATCAATCCAGTTCGCAGTGTTTACCATTTTGCTGGAAAGTCTTTTTTGTTCTGCTCTACCTCTATCTATCACTTGTGGCATGGTTTCTCCAGACTTATCCATACGTGCATAACCGCCACCACCTTTGAAGCTCCTTCTATCTTTTATAGAAAGACCTCTAAATCTTCTCTCAAGAGAACCCCTAACACTAGCATCTCCACCAAATAAATGGGAAGGAACACTAGGATCTCTTCCAATTCTTTGATTATATGTTGCTTGTTGTTCTATTAATTCGCCTTCTGGTTCATATCCAGCCATTTGTGTGGTTGGTTTTTTCTTTGCCATTTTATAAGTTCCTTTTGGAGGGGGAGGAGTAGATCCACCACCATAAGGGCGACCACTGCCACCAGGTCTCATTGGCCATCTTTTAGGATCTGTGACTGGTATGATTGGAAGTTGTTCCGTCAGTTCTTTTCTCCAGTCTGATAATCCTTCAGTAGCAACATTCTTTGCCTTACCCTTTCTATCGGGATTTGGGTCTTCTTGGTTCTTACGGCGAAATGCTTTTTCTTCTTCTTTATCAGATAAATCTGCCTTCATTTTACTTGAACCGCATTTTGGTTTAGTTGTTTGTCCTGGTTGCTTTGCACAGGGTTTTCCTGAATATTTGCCGCCCAATTGAACCCAACCAGGAGTGCCATCACTAGAACGACTTTTACCAAACCAGTCACGAAGACCTTCTTCGTTTACAGACTCTTCATTAGTAACATAATCTGCCGCAGTATCAATATAGTCCGCTGCTTTGGTAATTTTGGATTGAACCCACGCTTTGAGTTCGCCCTCACCCTTCTTTCCCATCTTCTTTTGAAGACGCTTGGTGGCATTATTTATAGTTTTGAGTTCGGAACGAGCCATCGAATACTCGTGATCTTTTTCTTCTTTTTTCACTGGTTTGTCGAGAGTCTTTATTAGTTATTTAGAAGTTTATGTCATGTTCATAAAGTTTATCGAGACCAGTTCCCAGGAAGTGAAGTTTATATCCACCAGTTCCATCAACTTTATTATAGGCATTAACAACACGAATTGAATATGGGTCAAATTCCCATCCTGAAGTGTCAATAGCGTGTTTATATATTACTGGACTAGTAATATCAAATGGAATTGATACTGTATAGAAAGCAATAGTATCATTACTATTACCACAAGTAAATATACCTTTACCATCAGGTGTCCAATCAAATGATTTAAGAAATGGATCTGCATCAGTGAGAGGAATTGATGCTCCATCATAAGACATAGCAGTTGATCCTCTACCTAAAACATAAGGACGACCCAAACTCCACTGATAAATCTTATCATCATTTCCATCTAAAATGTAAAACTTTGTTCCATCACGATTAAATCTACATGTGGTTGGAAAATCAGAACCTCTCGTAGCAGCCTCAACGCTTCCATCAGAAAAACTTCTCAAATCATATGGAGTTGTTAATGGAATGGATATTAATTTATCAAATGATGCGTTATACCTATCTAAAAATGATATTGTAGTTCCATCACCATTAAACCTACATCCAGATGGAGTAACAATATGATTTGTTAAGTAACTTGGGGTAGGCCAAGTAGTTGGTGATAAATCAATTGTCTCAATTACTGAACTCATCGTTGTAGTATCAAATCCAGTACTTAAAGTGTAATATTTTACTTCGTCAGTGTCATAATCAACGTAAACAAATTTTGTTCCATCTGGTGAAAAATCCAAAGCAGTTGGATTGGCTGAACCAAGAGATTGTGAATTGAGATGCGTTATTGTAGATGTTAAATCAAATCCAACACTGAGAGACCACTCATTAATTTCATCTCCCCCATTTCCAACAGTAAACATTTTAGTTCCATCACTATTGAATGCTACATCTGTGGGACTTGTTTCATATGATGTAGTTGCATAACTTGTATTCTCAGTTATAGTTCCACTCGTAATATCATATGCATTCTCTACACTATATTCTACTATTCTATCAGTACCAATATTTACCATAAACAGTTTAGTTCCATTATTATTCCATCTTATTGCATATGGATCTGCATATCCACTAAAAGAATATGCACCCTCATAAAATGCTGTTCCAACTGCATAGGCAGTAGATAAACTAAACTGTTGGATATTGTCATCACCATATCCACACAAATATAGTTTGGTTCCATCACCATTAAATGTAAACCCTCTCACAGATGCATCTGCACTACCTATACTAAAAATATTATCTAATCTTTTATTTAATTGCTCATATCCTGGACTAAATGTAGTATTATTTACATTTGAACTGATATTCCAATCAGTTCCCATGGTGAATTGATATACAGTATCTCTTCCACCTCCACCAAGATATAAGTATCTTCCATCTGGTGATACTTCCATAGAAACGATTCCTGAGTCATAAGATGTATGATTAAAAGTTGCTCGTAGAATACTACCAATATCAGTGAATGGTTTGGTAACCGTATAATACCTTACATAATCTCCATCATATGCAAGATAAAAATGAAGTCCATCTGGAGACCAAGCAAAATCATATGGATTGGTCTGTCCAGTAGTCCATATTAATTTATTTTCCATTGCAACTTTACTCAAACCAGCCGTTGAAATGGCAGAAATTCTTATATTATCTTCAAAATCATACATCCCAGAGGTTCTTGATTCAACATTCTCTCCAGATATAAGTCCTCTTGCTCTTGACATTATGAAATCTCCTCGTAACCGACAATAATATTTACATCATCAGCAGCACTTACAGTTACTCTTAGTTGATCTCCTTCTTCTAAGTAAAAGTATGAATCTTTTTGAGAAATTATTTGTGTCGCATTCGCAGGAACATTAATCGTTGATGCAATATAAAAATCATTAGATCCGTCATATACAGATACACTGACATCTACTGCATTCGTCCCATCAACGTTTGCAGCAAATATTGAATTTATTTTTAATGCTTTTCCACTAGAACCTGCATTAGTAACAACACCAACAATTGCTGTGGTTGTAATTCCTGCTCTTGCAGTCTTTCCGTTGATAGTTGTTGGATTTTTTAAATTAGGTGCAGCCATGTTTTTATCTCCGTATTTGTATTTAGAATATCATTCCCATCATTACTGAATTGGGTCCTTCAGATCCACCTCCACCACTCACAGTAGCAAAACTTAAATTACCCTCACCATCTGTTTGTAGTACTTGATTAGCACTACCATCTGTGGTTGGGAATGTGAATCCATCTCCATCTGGATTAACTGCAAGATTTCCTGTTACATTTACATTATCTTGGAATGTAGAAACACCAGTTACATTCAGTGTTCCAGTGATGTCAATATTACCAGTACCAGTAATATCATTACTATTAAGATCTAAATTTCCACCTAACTGAGGAGTAGTATCTACAGATATATTGGAATCAACAGCAGCAATAGTATCATAAAGACTTTCCCATACAGTACCATCCCACCTATAGATAAACCCTGAGATAGTATCATTATAAGTATCCCCCACAGAAGGATTATCTGGAAAGTTTAATGCCATTTTATATTATGGTTTAGAGTTATTTATCTTCATCCGCCAAGTTCCTCAATTCTCTTGGTTAATGTGTCAATCTGTTTCTGTTGTTCCTTGATTGCTTCAACAAGTAATGGAACAACTTTCTCATATTGAACAGTTAAATAATCTTCTCCAGATTTTGATACATACTCCTCACCATTCCATTCCCTATCAAAAGGTGCAAAACTTACTGCTTGAGGGAGAACTTCCTGAACTTCTTGAGCGATTAATCCAGCATCATTATTTTGTATTTCTGGAGTGAATCCAAGATCTTTTACATTAATCTTCCAATCAAAAGTATATCCATTTAATCTTAATACTTTTTCTAAAGGACTTTTAATATATTTAAAATTCTCTTTTAATCTTCTATCAGAAGAACCAGATTGTATATCACCTACCGCAGTAAAACTTCCTCCGCAAGTTGCTGCGTTGTTGGTTAGGTTAAAGATAAATGGCCATTGACCACTAACTTGAGTCCAGGTTGTAGAGTCAGTTGCTCCACGAAGAACATAAAGTAAATTACTATTACAATGCACCATTGACACATTATGATCAGTATCTCTTAAATATAAAGTTGGTGACCCATTTCTTATAAAAAGATTATTTGTGTCAGTGGCTGAAGTTGTTTTAAAACTTGATGCCTGTAACCCATCAACAGTATCAGCATCCAATCCCGACCCAGAACCATCATTACCTGCGTGCCAAACTTTATACTTATTGGCACCCATCGACCAACCACCAACAGCAAGGTCATTGGTAGTCGCATCAAGACCAAAGTAGAAGGCGTAGTCACCACTAGCATGGAATGACATAAAAGCATCATTACCAGAACCACTATTATAGACTTCAATAGAACCCTGATTTCCTGATGAAGTTGCTATTGTATCCCAATTATTTGTAGCATTTGCTTGGAAACTTATTCTTTGCGTTGATGAATCACCAGCATCAGACCTTAAGAAACTTCCACTATCAATACCATCAAGTAAATTGGAATCTGCTGCTTTACCTGTAGTTGATAATTTACCATCTAATGCAGTTTGAAGTCCATCAACATTACTAATAATATGATTGTGGGAATCATCAGCAACTGTTGCTGTGATAGTAATATTAGAAGAACCATCAAAATTGGCAGAACCACTTACATCTCCACCAAGACCAATTGATCTTGCAGTAGCAAGAGCACTTGCAGTTGAAGCATTACCGCTTAATGCTGCACTAATGGTTCCTGCACTGAAGTTACCCGACGCATCTCTTGATACAATAGTTGAAGCAGTATTTGCATTCGTTGCATTAGAAGTAACGGTAAATGTTGCAGCACCAGAACCATTGTATGTTTGTGAACCAGATAAACCAGTTCCAGAAACACCCAATGTCAGTGTGTTTAAATTACTTCCAAGAGAAACACCAGAAATGGTAGAGTTTGCAAGGTACGCATTTGCAATAGAAGTTCCCTGCCAAGTTCCTGATGTAATTGTTCCTACAGAAGTTAATGAAGAGTTTACAACACCAGAACCAAGTGTTGTTGCACTTAAAACACTGGTATCAGCAATTCTATATTCTTTACCAGTTACTATATTTACATGTTCGCTAAAATCCCATGAATCATTAGTATTACTCCAACTAATTGTATGATCAGTAGTACCCTTGAGAGTAATTCCTCCACCATCAGCTGATGAATCAGAAGGTGATGCTGTAGAACCTAATTCAATATTTTTATCATCAACGCTAATAGTTGTACTATTAATAGTAGTAGTAGTACCATTAACAACCAAATTTCCTGTTACAGTTAGTCCACCACCAACTGTTGTATTATTTGAAACAACAACATCATTAAAAGTAACATTGGAAGTTGTTGCTACTTCTTGACCTATAGAAATTTCACCAGATGAAATAGAAACACCAGTTCCACCAGAAAAATGTGCTCTTACCTCAGTGGCACTAGGACCAGTGTAAGTAATTGCACCAGTGCCACTGTTGTATGAAAGTGATCCGTCACCACCACTGTCAGTTACACTAATAGCACTTCTTACTCTTGCATCAGTATAATAAAGGTTTGTACCTTCTGTAAGATCACCGGTGTCGTGATTTGAAATACTTGATACAGTTCCAGTTACATTACCAGTTAAAGAACCATCAAAAGATGTAGCAGTTATAATACCAGTAATATTGATATTACCAGTACCAGTAATATCGTTACTATTAAGATCTAAATCTCCACCTAATTGTGGAGTTTTATCCACATATATGTCAGCATTACCACCGGCATTATAAAGACTTTTCCAAATAGTACCATCCCACTCATAGGCAAATCCTGAAGTAGTATCGTTATAAGTATCTCCTACAGAAGGATTATTTGGAAAGTTTAATGCCATTTTATATTATGGTTTAAAATTATTTATTATAGTAGTAGATATTAATAACTTAAAAAAATCCATATCTTTCACAATCCAAGACAATGTATCTTCATCCCAGAGATAGAACTGACCATCAACGGGAATAGGTATGGGATCTTCCCATAAACAAGAATCTTCATTTAATGACCAAGATGCAAACGGCTGCGGTGCAATAAAAGCATCTCTATTACCATCATAAGTAAAACCAATCCCTGCATAATTTTTACGAAAAGGATTCAAGATGGTTCAGTTGGCCAGATTACATCATTGGGAAACCCTACTTGTGCAGTGATGTCTCTAAGTGCTTGACGATAAGTACGCCATTCATCTGACATTGTGACATCAGAGTTTGCCATCCAATCAGATTGTTGGATTAATCTGTTGCGTTCATTACGAACCTCTTCGGATTTCCTTGTATCTGCTTCAGCAGCATAGGCTGCCTCCTGTGCATCCCATTCTGCTTCTTCTTCAGTAGTGAATGGAATATTACCTTCTGGTGTTGCTTTGTATCTGGTCATTTTAGTTCCCTCCTATTAGCTAATACCGTAAAGTTTGAATGTTCCTGAATCCATAGCGCCACTAGACTCAAACCGAAACCGTACACCGTCAATCGAGGTTGAGCTGCTTAGCGCAGCCGCGTAACATCTCCCAGTACCATTGTTCATTTCTCTCGATCCTGCTCCGGTTTCCCAGCGCATAAAATACTCAGTTTTGCTATTTACACCAGGGTAGTATAAATAAAGTCGCCCATTTATTCTACCGGCACTGTTGTACATTTCTTTATTAGTCAAAGGTAGGTAGGTAGCATTGTTATAACTTGCGTCGGGGCTGGACTTGCTAGTGTGTCCAGACACAGCTATCGATTCGTAATCTTGTGTAGTAATTAGCGTACCGTTATTGTAAAGCTGCGCAATAAACTTGTTATATGTATTTGGACTTGTTGACGGCTCAATGTCAAAAAATTCTATAACGTAAATCGCATAGGTATTGTCGATGTTTGACGTGATGTCAACAGTTGAAACCTGGCTTGATAAAGTTGTTGTTGATAATAAATTCCAAGCACCACCACCAGCATCTTGCCACGTTGGTGCGCTGCTAGAACCATTAGAAGTAATTACCTGACCCGCTGTACCGTAGTTAGCACCACCGAGACCAATTTGACCTGCTGAACCGATACGGAGGCGCTCCGTCGGGTTGCTAGCTCCAGCGGCAGTGGTGGAGAATACTAGGCGCCCGGGCATGTTGTTAGCGCCGGGAGTGCCGTCTACATATGCTCGAATAAACGCAGCATTACTATCTATATCTGTTCCATCAGCCCCATAAAAATTAATTCCTCCCAAAAGATCCTCGTTTTGGACAATAGTATTACCACCTAAAGAAGTAGACCTTGTTTTAACAAAATTAAAAACTGAGCCACTTGGATTATTACCCTCGCGTCGTGTAGTGATAGATGCTGTGAAGTCAAGGGCAGCGATTTGAATTTTTGATCCAAACCCATCAGGAGCTATATCACTAGACGTGCCAACTAACAGCCTGCCCGAGGTGTCGATGCGGGCTTTTTCAGAAGCATTGATCTGGAAAGAAACAGCGTGGTTACTTCTTGTGCCAATAAAGCAAGTTGAACTGGCGCTATATGGGTTAATTTCTCCAGTAACTGTGCCGTCAGAAACTGCAAGTTTGCCGACAGGACTACTAATCCCCAGACCTAATTTTCCGTCCGATGTGATGCGCATCCGCTCCGTCGGGGTGCTAGCACCGTCGGCGGTGGTGGAGAACTCTATTCTTGACCCCTTAGTAAACGGACTCCACGAAACGTCGCCTTTTGCTTCAATCAAAGCACCGTTATTTGCAGCATCTCCGAAACCGATAGACCCCAAGCTTGTTCCAGAAAGAATACTATTTCCAGTCTGTAGACGCATATAGCCGCCATTGTTTGCGCTACTTGTATCGCCTTGCAGTGCAAACTTATTTGAAAGCGACGCACTAGACGTGCCAACTAACAACCTCCTGGCGGTATCAATCCGCATAGCCTCTCCGCCTGTGACATACCACGCTTGAGCAAGGCCGCCAGATTTAACTGTTTCGTAAATAGCGGTATTGGAGTTGACTTCAATATTTAGCTTCCCATCAGTATACGAACCTGCTCCATAATCCAAAAAGATATTGCCGGCATTTCCCGCGCCTGGGTTGACGTGAAGCTTAGCTCCAGGACTCGCCGTGCCAAGTCCAAATTTACCATCAGATGTGATGCGGGCGCGTTCGGTATCGTTTGTTCCAAGCAGCAAAGCGTGATTGCTTGCGGTCTTTAGTATTGCACCATCACTATGCGTCCGATAAGTAGCAATATGCGAGCTGGCGTCTGTAATCTTTAGCCCATAGCCAGTTGAACCATTTAAATGCAGAGTATCGCTAGGACTCGCCGTGCCGATGCCGAATTTGCCTCCAGTGAAATAACTATCTGCGCCAGAGTTCAATTCAACGGTTCTAGTCCCGTCGCCTTTATGAAGGGCGATAAAGCCTTGAACAGTTCCAGTACCTAGTAGAACTTTTGAACTTGACGCGCCATCGGCCCCTTCCCAAAGTATTAGCTGTGGATCGGAACCTGCAATCGAGAGTTCAACGCTAGGATTATTGGTCCCTAGACCCATCTTCCCGTCCGATGTGATACGAAGTCTTTCGGAAGGCTGAGTATCGGTGACTACATCTCTAGTCCCAATAACAATATCTCCTTTGCCAGAAGTAGCTTGCGATGTTGAAATAAATCCAAGATACGCAGAAGCGTATGTTTGGTTTGGGGTATAGCCAAAGCCAATTTGAGAGTACGCACCAGTATTTGTAGGATTATGCAGTGCAATAGCACAGTCAGACCATTGACCGCGATTTTGAACATTACCTTTCTCTACAGACAATAAGCTGGCAGGACTCGTCGTGCCAAGTCCAAATTTACCATCAGAAGTTATACGAAGTCTTTCTGTTGCATTTGTAAAAATCCTTAAATTAGAATTCTCCATCTGAGCAATCTCAGCATGACCATCACTTGCTACTTTCAGTTGGAAACCTTGAGAATCATCAGATTCTCCAGTGCCTCCATTCGTCATCTGGAATCCAACAGTTGCTGTTGCTGAATTATGAAGGTGAAAATGTCTACGAGGATTTGCAGTTCCTGCTCCTATGAAACCACCAGATGTGATACGAAGTCTCTCACTACCAGCAGTTTCTACAGTAAAGGTATCAGCAGCAGGGAATCTAATGGCAGTATTAGTATCTCCAGTGTGGACGATTTTATCTGCGATAGAGAAATCACCTGTTGAACCTGATGCATTTGATGCAGTTCCAGTGACATCACCAGTCAGATTACCTGTGACTCCATTAGACGCTGTAATAACACCAGTTACTGATAATCCACCAGCAGAAACTTCAATTCCACCAGTAGTGACTCTAACACCACTTCTTGCTGTAATGAGACCAACAGAATCTACATTGGTAACATCTTCATAAGTTAGTGTTCCACCAATAGATACATTTCCAACTGCAGTAATATCTGTAACAGTAATACTTGGAGAACCACTTAAACCACCTGATGTTCCAGTTATATTATCACTTGAGGTAATATATGTTGAACTATCTACAGAACCATCTGCTTTTAGGAACTGTGATGAGGTTCCACTAGATTTTACAAAAGATGTTGCAGTTATAATACCTGATGAGTTAATATTTCTTGTATTAATATCTGGAGTTGCGCCACTTATTCCAGATTCCGATAAAGATAATGAACCAACATTAATAGTATTGTTTGTTCCATCAAGAGTAATACTTGAAGTTCCTATGGTCAAGATACCAGTAATTCTTGCATCACCATTTACAACAAGTTCTGTTGAAGCTCCACCAACAACAGTATTTCCTAATGTCGTAATACCAGAAATAATAGCATTGTTGGTTACCTCAAGATCATCAACTGATAAACTAGTGGTACTTAATATTCCAACATTAAATGGTGCCGCATCAACCCATTGTTTTGATGTACCATATCCAACAGAAGACTCATCATAATAGATGAATGTTCTACCATAATCAGGACTATACCAAAGATCCCCTGATGTAGGTGATGTTGGTGCAATTGTACTAATACTAATAGAACCATTACCACCACCACCTCCACCAGTAATATTGAGAGTAGCAATACCAGCAGTAACAGTAACTGTTGATATACCCGCTCCTCTAAAATCAAGTATAGTTACACCAGTTCCTACAGAACCTCCTGCAGTATTAATACCAACCCCTTGTATTGGAAGACCAGTGAGATTACTTCCATCTCCATAATATGATGTGGCAGTTACAATACCAGTAATATTGATATTACCAGTTCCAGTAATATTATTAGAATTAAGATCTAAATCTCCACCCAATTGTGGTGTTGTGTCATCAACAACATCAGTCAAATATGATTGAAGATCACTGATTTGAGATTCGGTAATGCTTAGTGCTGCTTGATGTTGTGTTACCGAACTTTGAGTGATATTTGCATCAGGTACATTAGTCCAAGTAACAGCAGAAGAAAGATCATTAGTTTCAGTGAAACTGGTGAGATATGTATTAGTATCAACAGAACCATCTGCCTTCAAGAATTGTGATGAAGTTCCACCAGATTTTACAAAAGATGTTGATGTAGTTACACCAGTTACATTTAAACCACCAGCAGAAATATCAATACCACCAGTAGTGACTCTAACGCCAGTTCTAGCAGTTACAAGACCAACAGAATCGACACTAGTAACATCTTCATAAGTCAGTGTTCCAGCAATAGATACATTTCCAGTTGCAGTGATGTCTGTAACAGTAATACTAGGAGCACCACTTAAACCAGCAGCAGTTCCTGAGGTATTTTGATTACCTGTTGCATTTACGCCAGGGAGGTTGATATCAGCAGTACCATCAAAAGAGACACCACCAATATTTCTTGCGGTTTCAAGTTGAGTAGCAGTTGCTGCATTACCTGTGATGTCATCACTATCCGTAATGAACCCTGCACCATTAGTGAGTTGATTATTATTGGTAGGTATTGTTGGGGTGTTGGTGAAATTATTATAGTCAAGATAATAAGTACCCTCTTGACCATCTAATTGATCTGCATTACCACCATCGGCACTAGTAATGTAAGTAGAACTATCTACAGAACCATCTGCCTTCAAGAATTGTGATGAAGTTCCACCAGATTTTACAAAAGAAGTTGCTGTAACAATACCAGTTACATTTAATCCACTAGTAACATTCAGATTACTTGCAGTGAAATTTGTAACTGTTAAAATTCCTACATTAAATGGAGAAGCATCAATCCATTGTTGTGATGAACCATCGTCATAATAAATTAATGTCCTAGCATAATCTGGACTATACCAGAGATCGCCAGCAGAAGGTGATGTTGGTGCTGTTGTACTGATACTAACAGAAGCGGGAGGAAGGTTCGTTAAATTAGAACCATCTCCATAAT
>Ga0208428_1001049_pt1 | contig 11828 bp, 10 predicted proteins | sample DEB08_DNA_11_FD_184535 | JGI IMG/M metagenome (GOLD analysis project Ga0208428, IMG submission 184535) | Aqueous microbial communities from the Delaware River and Bay under freshwater to marine salinity gradient to study organic matter... | ecosystem: Environmental > Aquatic > Marine > Coastal ... | reverse complement strand
TTGCGGATCGCCGCGCCGCCGCCCAGTTCAGCCCGCCGCCACGCCTCGCGATAGTTCGCATCGATCGCCGCAAGCAGCGCGAGCCCTTCGTCGGAGAACCCGACCTCCCGAGCCCAGGTCTCCAAGGTGGCGGCATCCACCGCCTCGGGCAGCATCGTCTCGCGAAGACGGGCGAAGGCCTCCTCGCGAAGGCGATCGCGACGTTCCGCATCGGTGAACGCCGGAGGTGGGGCGGCGTCCGAATCCGCGGCATCGTCGATCCGGACCGGCGCCCCGATCGCCACGCCCGCCACCGCGAGCATCGCGGCGATGGCCATGGTGGGCATGCGGATGTCGGAGCGGTCGGGCACGCGAGGTCCTCGGGGATCGGGTCGCGGTTGGAACGAAGAGTATCGGCCTCGCTTGCCGGACCTCCTCGATCGTTCGTCGAGATCGCCTCGGGATCTCGATGCCGTATTCTCGACGCCATCCGACGAGGACCCCTCCCGACATGCCCGCACGACGCGCCAAGACCGCCTCATCGAAGACCAGGAACGCCGCTGCCGGTCGCGGCGGCGGATCCGGGATCCGTTCGTCCACCTCGGGGACCGCATCCGCGGCGAAGCGGAACGTCCGCCGTGCGACGCCCGCCAAGGCGCCGGCGGTGGCGGCGACCGGACGATGGCTGGTCAAGACCGAGCCGGAGAAGTATTCGATCTCCGACCTGGAGCGCGACGGCACCACCGGATGGGACGGGGTGCGGAACCATCAGGCCCGCAACTTCATGCGGGATGCGATGGCCAAGGGAGACCTCGTCCTCGTCTACCACTCCAACGCGAAGCCTCCGGGCATCGCCGGAGTGGCGAAGGTGATCGGACCGCCGGTCCCCGACCCGACGGCGTTCGACCCGAAGAGCCCGTACTTCGATCCCGGATCCGATCCCGACGCGCCGACCTGGATCATGGCCCGCCTGGGTTTCGTCGAACGCTTCCCGGCGCTGCTGCCGCTCGATGCGATTCGCGACGACGCCTTCTTCGAGGGCATGCCCCTGCTGGCCCGAGGGCAGCGACTCTCGGTGCAGACCGTGGATCGAGGCCACTTCGACCGCATCGTGAAGATGGGTCGTTCAGGCCGATTCGCCTGAATCGACGATCTCCTCGCGAAGCCGCTGCACGCAGTCCCCGAGGGCGACGTCGCGCCACGATCCGGCCTCGAAGGGACTGGGCCGGGCCTCGAGCGTCTCGGCGCCGGGAAGTCCGCGCTGCCGGAGGACTTCCCGTCCGAACCACCCGCTGAACACGGCGCGGGAGACGACCAGTTCGGTGGCGATGCCGAGTTCGCCGCAGCGCTCCTGCAGGCACGGCCAGGCCCGATCGACGGCTTCCCGCACCCGCCGCCTGGCCAGCGAATCGGCGACGGGATCCTTCACGGGGACCTTCGCGACGCCGCGAGCCACCGCCGCGACGAGACGATCCGCCGCGTCGCGCATGGTCGATCCGGGAACGCCCTTGGTGCTGCGGAACGCCTCGACGTCGGCCGGACGGGCCCGCGCGATCTCGGCCAGCGTGGCGTCGGGCAGCGCGCCGCGCGGGGGCACGTCGTGGTCGCGAGCGATGGCGTAGCGCTCGAGGACCAGTTCGGTGACGATCGCCCGGTTGACCTGACCGACCAGTTCGCCGCGTGCGATCCTCTTGACCTGCGAACGCGGATCGAACGGGGCCTCCGCGAGACGATCCGCCGACTCCTCCAGCGCCCAGTGGCGACGACCGAGTCGATCGAGTCGCACTCCGAGTTCGTGCCAGAGCAGGGGAAGGTAGCGCACGTCGTCGGCGGCGTAGAGGCACTGGGTCGGCGACAGCGGACGGGCGTCCCAGTCGGTGAAGGTGTGGGCCTTTCCGGTGCGATGTCCGGTGAACTGCTCCAGCACCGTCGCGAGGCTCGCCGGCCACGGAAGTCCGCACATCGCCGCGGCGACCTGGGTGTCCACGACGTGTTCGGGATCGCGTCCGATGGCCAGTCGCATCGCCTCGACGTCGTGGTAGGCCGCATGGACCACCACCAGACGGTCCGGAGAGGCGAGCATCTCGTGGAGATCGCGGATCCTCGACGCCTCGCCGCGGGCCTCGAGCGCGAGCGGATCGACGAGCGCGACCTCCTTCTCGGTGGCGACCTGGACCAGGCAGACCCGCGGGCGGAAGGTCTCCTCGCCGATGAACTCGGTGTCGAAGCCGATCACCTCGGCGCCCGACATGCGTTCGACGAGGGCGCCGAGCGCTGCGCCGTCCTCCACGACGCTCGGCGGGCCGCCCGGCACGAGGGCGTGCTCGAGCACCGGCGGCGGCTGCTCGCCGACCGCGCCGTCGGCCTGGCGATGCCATGCGGCGCGCTTCCGGCGGCGGTGGCTCGCCGAACGCTTGGTGGATCTGGAGTCGGTCATCGGGGGCAAGGTGCGGCGACATGTGGGAGAACGCCGCCTTCCACAGCGTATCAGCAGATCTCGCCAGCCCCTACCATGACCGAGCCGTCTCGGCGGCATCGCCTGTCCGCACCGCACCGGAGGACGCCATGGGAGCGAGCATTTCGTTGGGACTGGTTCTGCTCGTCGTGATCGGTCTGGTGGCGGTCGTCGCCGTGCTGTGGGGGATCGGGGTCTTCAATCGACTGCAGCGCCTTCGCATCCGCACGCAGGGCGCCTGGTCGGACATCGACGTCCAGCTGAAGCGCCGCCACGACCTGATTCCCAACCTCGTCGAGACCGTCAAGGGCTACGCCACCCACGAGAAGGAGACCCTCGAAGGGGTGATGACCGCCCGCAACGCCGCCATGACGGCGCACGGTCCAGTCGACAGCGGGGCGGCCGAGGGCATGCTGACCGCGGCGCTCGGACGGCTGTTCGCCGTCGCCGAGGCGTATCCGGATCTCAAGGCCAACCAGAACTTCCTTCAGCTTCAGCAGGAGCTCGGTCAGACCGAGGACGCCATCGGGTTCAGTCGGCAGAACTACAACCGCACCGTCGGGGAGTACAACGAGCAGATCGCGGTGTTCCCGGCGAGCATCGTCGCGGGCATGTTCGCCTTCACCGCGGGAGACTTCTTCGAAGTCGCCGAACCGGCCGCCCGCGAAGCTCCGAAGGTCTCGTTCTGAACGAGCGGATGCCGAGCACCCGCCGAAGCATCGCTTCTTCGACGCGTTCCATGGAGGGCTCATGAGCCGCGACCGAGTGGTGTCGACGACCGAAGCGAATCCGCAGGAGGAGCAGTCCAACGTCGCCCTGCGTCCGGTCCGTCTCGCCGAGTACGTCGGTCAGCCCGATCTCGTCGAGCGGCTCTCCATCGCCCTCGAGGCGGTCAAGGCCCGCGACGAGGCGATGGAACACGTCCTGCTGCACGGCCCACCGGGACTCGGCAAGACGACGCTCGCCCACGTCATCGCCAACGAGATGGGCTCGCGGGCCTATGTGACCAGCGGCCCGGCGCTGACCAAGGCCGGCGACCTGATCGGCACGCTGACCCGCCTCGAACCCAAGGACGTCCTCTTCATCGACGAGATCCATCGCCTCCCTCCGGCGGTCGAGGAGTACATCTATCCGGCGATGGAGGACTTCCGCGTCGACTTCACCGTCGACAGCGGCATGCACGCCCGAACCGTCACCATCAACCTGCAGCCGTTCACCCTGATCGGGGCGACCACCCGGGCGGGACTGCTCACCCAGCCCTTGCGGAGCCGCTTCGGCATCTCGCACCATCTGGGCTTCTACGGTCTCGACGAGTTGTCGTCGATCCTGCGTCGTGCGGCGGGGCTGCTGTCGATCAAGCCGCCACCCGAGGTCGAGCGGTCCATCGCCCATCGCAGCCGCGGCACGCCGCGAGTCGCCCTGCGCCTGCTTCGGCGAGTCCGCGACTTCGCTCAGGTCCGCGCCTCGGGCCGACTCGACGCCGACGTCGTCGAACAGGCCCTCGCCCTCGAGGGGATCGATCCGATCGGGCTCGACGAACTCGACCGCCGCTACCTGCGGGTCCTCGCGGAGACCTACGAGGGCGGGCCCGCCGGTCTCGAGGCGATCGCCGCGACCATGGGCGAGGACGCGAGCACGCTCGAGGATCTCGTCGAACCGTACCTGCTGCAGTCGGGCTTCCTCGCCCGCACCCGGCAGGGGCGGATGCTCACCAGCGCGGGCGCGGGTCATCTCGGCGTCGCCGCGCCGCGGTCCTCGGGTTCCCGCGCAGCGGCCGACTCGGATCTGATCTGAGGGGTCGACCTACTGCCCGAACGCACTGAGGGCGTTGGAACCGAACCGCGACTTCGACACCGCCGGCAAGGCGAAGTTGACCGAGAACGCCACCTCGTCGAGCACGAGGTCGTAGCCGCCGGACAGGATCAGGTCGAAGTCGGGGAAGTTCCGCTCGAGGGCGCCGCTGATCGCCCGAAACTCGTTGAGCCTCAGGTCGTACTGCGGACTCAGCTGCAGGCGGTAGTTGCGACTGATCTCGTATCCGAGTCCGCCCTGCAGCAGCTCGGTCCGGCTCGGCGCGAGATAGCGGTACTCGAGGAAGCTGGTCACCGCCGGGTTGTGCCGCATCGAGAACCCGACGGTGCCCAACGCGAGGTTCTCCAGCGCGCCGCTGGTGGTGATCAGCTCGCGATCCTCGAGCATGTAGATCGCCTGTCCGGCCAGCGTGAAACTGTCGCTGACCTCCCACGCCGCGGCACCTCGCACGTGACTGCCCCATTGGCTGAGCTCGGGTCGCCACTCGAAGAATCGGGGGATCGGACTCTGGGCGTACCGCTCACGCGTCGTCGGATCGGTCGGATCGGGCTGGAAGTCGTCCTCGGATCGGTTGAACACCGCACCGAGATCGATCGTCAGGAAGTCGACGCTGCGCCACGCCCCGGCGCCGCCCCGTTGGGTCTGCCAGCGCTGACGAAGGCCGACCGACGCGACCGCCGCGCCGCTGGCGCCTTCGATCGTCTGGTCGTAGACCGGCAAAGGACTGTCCGCCAGCGAGTCGTACCCGTACCACAGCGTGGCGTAGGGCTCGATCACGTGCCGCACGCGGTTGATGTCGAGGAAGCGGCTTCGCATCCGGTCGTCGATGCGCGAGAAGGTCGCGCTCATGCGGGTGCCCACCGCGCCGAGGAACCGGTAGTTGGAGAAGTCCGGGGAGTACCGCTCGAGGAACTCCCCTCCGGAGTAGCCGGTCAGACGCATCGAGGCGTAGGGCACCAGCTTGAGCGGACCCCACGCCAAGGGCATCGCGAGTTCCTGACGCGTGTCGAACCGCATCAGGCTGTCCTCGCTGTAGCCCGAGTCCGCGTAGAGGTCCTTGACGGGCGCGTTGGGGTCGTTGGTGGCGAAGGTCGCGGGCTTGACGCCCAGCGACTGCGAGGTGCCCGAGGTCACCGCGAGGCGCATGTAGTCGTAGCGGTACTCGCTGGACCAGGTGAGGGCGTCGGAGAACAGGCTGTCGCCGATCCTCCGGTAGGCGACCGAGGGAAACCGATCGACGGCGTAGCCGCGGCTGGCAAGCAGCCACGAGTTGGAGATGAAGCTGTCGAGGTCGTACTTCAGGTACGCCTCGAACGCCGCGTTCTGCGACGCCCACGCGAGACTCAGCGAAGTCTCGTACTGCCGTCGGTTCTTGTAGTCCAGACGACGCCAGGTGGTGATGAAGCTCTCGTCGGAGATCCAGCTGAGCTGGCCCCTGATCGTGGTCTCCCGGGAGACCGCGGTCATGAAGTCACCATCGACGTAGCCGCGGAATCCCGAATCGGTCTGCTGGACGATGCCCGCGTCGGTCTTGTCCTCGCCGGAACTCTCGTAGAGGCCGTAGGCCACGAGGTTCGCGATGGTGTCGCTGTCGGCCCATGTCAGGCGAGTCCCCGCACCGGCGCCTCGGGCGGTGTAGATGTCCAGATCCAGATCCGCCTCGAGTTCCGGCGGCGCGTCGAGAGCCAGCAGCGAGATCAGATCCCAGCGGGTCTCGATCTCCATGCCGCGGTCGGCCTCGTAGCCGAACCGAAGTCCTCGCAGCGGGATCTTCTCGGGACGACCCTTGAACCCCGGGAACCACATCAGGGGAACCCCTCCGGCGCGAAGTGTGGCGTGCTCGCCCTCGACCCAGGCCCCGTCGGGTCGTTCGGTGACGGTGAACTCTCGCATGCCCAGCGAAAGGTGCGGGGTGAAGAACTCGCTCGTCGAGACAATCGCCTCGGATGCCTGCCACTGGTTGGCGGCGACCTGCCGCATCTCCTCGGCCCGGGCGTAGATCGGCAGCGTCTCGCGAAGGCGCATGTAGGTCCGCAGCACCGCATCGACCGCGAGGGCCTGGTTGCGCGGCAGATCGTAGAAGAGCTTCGACGCCCGCAAGGTGATCTCGCCATCCGTCGCGACGACGCCGCCCTCGAGATAGATGCCTTCGACCGAAGAGACGTCGATCGAGGACGCGCCCTCGCGGAGCGAGGCCATCGCGCCCTCCGCGGTGAAGATCACCGCGCGTTCGGACCGCAGTTCGAGGCGACGGCCCTCGCCGAACCCCGGATCGCGGTACTCCACGATCACGCCCTGCTCGGCGACGATCGCATCGGAGGACGGCTCGGCGACGGTGCTGCCCGCGGTGAAGGCGACCACACCGCCGGGCTTGAAGATGGGCACGTTCTCGAGATCCGGGCGGGGCAGCAGCACCGCCTCGGGAAGTTCCGGATACGCCTCCGAGGGCGGGGCCGTCGGAGGTCCCGGTTCGAGGGTCTCCCGGCGCGCGACCGGCACATCGAGACGGGGGCGGGCCGCCAGCGACGGCAGCGGTTCGGCCAGCAGGCGTCGCAGATACGTCGCCAGGCGGGCTTCGGCCGCGGCGAGCTCCTTCGTCCGCGGCGCCGCCCGCCGTTCGAGCGAGGCGACCTTCAGGACCACGTTGCCTCGCCCGCTTCCGGTGACCAGCAGGTCGCGACCACCCGCGGTCAGCCCGGCCCGCTCGGTCGGCTCGCGGACCTCCGCGAAGTGGATCGCGAACTGGTTGACCAGACCCTCGGCGGTGGGAAGGCGGTTGATCCAGACGACCGCTTCGTCCGCTCGAAACCGATGACTGCCGAACTCGACGAAGACGTCGCCTTGAATCACGAGGCGTTGGGTGTCGTCGACCGACCAGACCCACGCCCGGGCCGCCCGAAGCTCGAGGTCCTCCACCAGCGGCGTCACCGGCAGGACGAAGCCACCGAGCGATCCACCCGAGACGGGCATTCGCACCGTGCCTGCGGGGGCGACGTCGGAATCCTGCGCCGGCGTCTGCGCCGGCGCGATCGCGACCGGCAGAAGCGATGCCAGCGCCGCCAGGACGGCGAGAGGAGAGTGCGGGCGAACCGTCACCTCCGCAGAATAGCGGTCGAACCCAGATCCGCGGGCGTCCCGGTCAACGTCGGTAGGCGACGGGGCGGTTGGCGAGGGAGGTCAGTTCCCGAATCGCGATCATCACCGCGATCCCGCAGAAGGCGAAGGCGGCGAAGCCGAGAGCCGCTTGCACCTGACCGAGCGCGAGCAGCCAGGCGACCGCGTACAGGCACGTCCAGAGGCTTCCGTAGCGACGGATCTTCTCCGCCGCGACCGCCGCGGGCACGCCTCGCGTCTTGCGACGGACGTACCAGGCGAACGCCGCGACCGCCAGAATCGGCCAGATCAGGCCACCCATGGTCAGACTCGAAGGCCAGAAGCCGCCTTCGTCGGCCTGCCACCATCCGCGGCCGAGCAGCAGCACCGACCATGCCAGCCAACCCAACGCCAACGCCGCGAACGCGCGAGGGGTGAGGGCGGGGCGCTTGTCTTCCAGCAGATGAAGCGTCGTGGCGACGACCACCGCGTGGGTCGTGGCGAGCCACACCGGAAGGGTGAAGGTCAGCTCGTGGTTCGGGATCATCATGTGCACGCCGTGCACCAGGCCGATCACGAGGAGTCCCATGGCCGGGACGTGCTTGCCGGCGGCGTCGTAGAAGAGAATGCCCGCCGCCGCCAGCGCCGTCAGGAGGATCCCTGCGGTCCCGAACGCCGCGGCGGCGACCATCGCCACCAGCAGCGCCCCGAGGGTCACCACCGCGGCCTGTCCGGATCGCACTCGACCGGCCGGAATCGGTCGGCTCGGACTGAAGGCGCGGTCGTGCCGGGCATCGAGCAGGTCGTTGAGCGCGCCCCCGAAGGCGAACAGGCCCACCGCGACCGCGGCCCCGACGAACAGCACCCCGACGAAGGGCAGCCGGGCCGCGGGCATGTAGGCGTACTCGGGCGCCTCTCTGGTGATGAGCACCACCAGCCACAGGTCCGCGACCGCCCCGAAGGCCATGGTGACCCGGGTCAGCTGGATCGCAGTCAGCATCCGCAGGATGGCTCGCCTCACCCGCGCGATGCTACGACCTGTCCACGGTCCCGCCAGTTGCCTCCGGCGGGGTCGCGCCCGGCGATTCGCCGGCATGCTGGAGGTTCGGATGGACGCGACCTACGATCGTCGCTTCGACATGAGATCGGACCCGACCATCCAGCACGATCGCCCCGACGCCGCCAATCGATGCGCGGCCATCGTGGTCAGCCGCTACCACACCGAGATCACCGATCTGCTCGAGGAAGGGGCCCGCAAGGCGTTTCTCGAGGCAGGCGGCTCCGCGGACCATCTCGCCATCGCCGACGCTCCAGGTGCGTTCGAGCTGGTGGCGATCGCTTCGGCGTGGGCTCGTCGGCCGGAGATCGACGTCGTCGTCACCCTCGGCTGCATCGTGACCGGCGAGACCCGCCACGACCGCTACCTCGCCGCCGCGGTCGCCGAGAGCCTCGCGAACCTGTCCTCGGAACTCTCCAAGCCCATCGCCTTCGGCGTGTTGACGGTGTCGGATCTCGATCAGGCCCGGGCCCGCTGCGGAGGCGCCCACGGTCACAAGGGTCGCGAGTCGATGCAGGCGGCGCTCGCCGCGGCGAGCGCCATCGACGCGGCCCGAAGGTGGCGGCCCAACTCCGGCAGCAGGTCCGCTCCCTCAGCCGCCGCGACCGCGAGACCCTCTTCCCCATGAGCGCCCCTCGACTCTCCCGACCCATTCGACACGCCACGCTGGTGGCCCTCTATCAGCGCGACGTCGTGGCGGAACCGGATGCCGACTCGCTGCAAGCCGCGGTCGATGAGGTCGAGGCGCCCGCCGGCGACCGTAGACGCGGTCTCGACATCGCCGAGACCGTCTGGAACGCTCGCGATCGTTTCGATCGGCTGTTGGCGCCGCTGACTTCGGAGTGGCCGCTGCACCGCCAGCCGGTCATGGACCGAAACATCCTCCGTCTGGCGTGCTGGGAGATTCGCGACGCCGGCATCGACATGCCCGTGGCGATCAGCGAGGCGGTCGAGCTGGCGAAGGAGTACGGCACCGAGCGCAGTCCCGCCTTCGTCAACGGCGTCCTCGCGGCACTGGTTCGAGGCTCGACCGAGGCGGTGCCGGCCCCGGCACTGCCCGAGACCGGGGCCTGACGATGGGGATCTTCACGGCCGCCGCCGCAGCGCTGCGACGGGGACTGTCCCGAACCGCGGAGACGCTCGTCGGCCTCACGGCGTTCCTCGCAGGCCGGCGCATCGACGAGGACCTGCTCGGCGAGGTCGAAGGACGACTGCTTTCCGCGGACGTCGGTGTGACCGCCACGAGGGAACTCGTCGACGCGCTGCGTCGCGACTGGAAGGCCGGACGGATCTCGACCGGCGAGGAGGTGGTGCCGTTTCTCAAGGCGGAACTTCGCCGCCGCTGGGAGGGCGTCGATCTCTCGCTCGCTCGCTGCGAACGGAAGCCGACGGTGATCCTCGTCGTGGGCGTCAACGGCTCGGGGAAGACCACCAGCGTCGCGAAGATCGCCGCGAGCCTGAAGGCCGAGGGCCGCACGGTGCTGCTCGCCGCCGCAGACACCTTCCGCGCGGGCGCGGTGCGTCAGCTCGAGATCTGGTCGGAGCGCCTCGGGGTCGAACTGGTCAAGGGCGTCGAGGGCGGCGACCCCGCGGCGGTCGTCTTCGACGCCGCCGACGCGGCGCTGGCCAGAGGCGTGGACGTGCTGCTCGTCGACACCGCCGGGCGCCTGCACACGCAGGACTCGCTGATGCGTCAGCTGTCGAAGCTTCGATCGGTGCTCGCGAAGAAGATTCCCGACGCGCCTCACGAGACCCTGCTGGTGCTCGACGCGACCGCGGGACAGAACGCGATCCGACAGGCGGAGGTCTTCACCGAGGCCGCCGAGGTGACCGGAATCTTCCTCAGCAAGCTCGACGGCACCGCCCGCGGCGGCGTGGTCATGGCGATCCGCGACCAGATGGGCCTTCCGGTCAAGCTCGTAGGCGTCGGGGAGCGGCCCGAGGACGTCGAGGCGTTCGATCCGGAGACCTTCGTCGAGGCGATGTTCGCCGAGAACGACTGATCCGCGTCTCACGCCGGTCCCGATCGAACGCCGATCCTGCTCCGATGCCATCCGCCGCATCGCCGCTGATCATCTACCGCGACGATGGCCTGTGGGCCACCGCCAATCGCGATCGGTTCGAGGGACTTCGGGTGCTGCAGTGGCGCCCGTCGATCGTGCCGATGGATCCGGGAGTCGATCGGATCGATCTGCTCGAGGGCCTTCCGTTCGAGGACGGCTCGACGCCGTGGATCCACGCCTTCCATGTCCTCGAGCACCTCGACCTGCACGAGGCGAGAGCGTTCCTCGTCGAGTGCCGGAGAGTGCTTCGACCGGGCGGACGCCTCCGGGTGTCGACACCCGAATTCGCAGGACATCTGCGCCGCTATCTCGAGGGCCTCGAGCGAGCCAGACGGCGACCCGACGATCCGCAGGCCCTGACCGACGTCGAGTACCTGCGACTGCTCGTGCTCGATCAGCGAGTCCGCCGCCGCAGCGGAGGTCGGATGCTCGATTTCCTTCGGACCCGCGAGGTCGACCGCGAACTCGCCACGCGGGCCCTCGGACTCACCGGTCCGTTTCTTCTGGATCTGGTGCGGGGTCGAGATGCTTCATCGGCCTCTGCGAACGCCGCGTCCGGCGACGCCGTCGCCGCGCGACCGCCCCGCCGGTCACTGCCGAGTCGTGTGATCGGCGCGATTCGGCGACGCCTGCCGTGGCCCCGATCCCGGCCATGGTGGGCGCTCGACTGCCGCGAGACGCGTGAGCTCGAGATCACCAACTGGGACGACGTCTCGCTGGTGCGGGAACTGAACGGCGCAGGATTCGAGAGTTGCGTCGCGATGTCCGATGCGGAGTCCGGCATCGAAAGGTGGCCCGATCTCGATCGCTGCCCCCGCAGCGGCTCGAGCCTCGAACGATCCTCGATCGCCGAGGGGGTGCGGCCATGAGGCGCCTCGAACCGGTCGCGGGTCGCGAGGGGCGCCGGCGCCTGCACGTGTGGCGCTGCGGCGACCCCTATTTCGCCGAACGGGCCGAACGCCTGCGGGAGTGGACCTGCGTCCGCTTCTCCCACTGGCCGAGTTCGCCGCCGGGCGTCCACCACCTCGACCTGCGACAGCCGCTGCCCTTCGCAGATGGCGTCTTCGACGACGCCTTCGTTCAACGCGTCATCGAGCATCTCTCGCCGGAGGACGCCGCGGGATTCCTCCGCGAACTCGCCCGCGTGCTCCTGCCCGGCGCCGTTCTCCGCCTGTCGTTTCCGGATCTGGAGGAGATCGCCCGCGCCTACCTCGCCGCCCTCGACGCGGCTCTCCGAGATCCGAGCGACGCGAATCTCGTCCGCCACGAATGGCGCAGCGCCGAACTCTTCGACCCGCTGGTCCGAACCCGATCCGGCGGCCGGATGCGGGAACTGATCCTCGAGCAGCGATTCGACATCGAGGACCTG
>Ga0208428_1001043_pt1 | contig 11857 bp, 6 predicted proteins | sample DEB08_DNA_11_FD_184535 | JGI IMG/M metagenome (GOLD analysis project Ga0208428, IMG submission 184535) | Aqueous microbial communities from the Delaware River and Bay under freshwater to marine salinity gradient to study organic matter... | ecosystem: Environmental > Aquatic > Marine > Coastal ... | reverse complement strand
CCAATTAAGTCGTAATGCTTATAGCCAAGACCCGCATGTTCTTCAAAGATGCAGTTGTAGAAACCATTTCCACTTGGAGATCCTAGTCCCACCTGCTGGGTGCCATACATACCCAACAACTGATAGTCTTTCCGAATATAATCTGGAAGACTTGGATCTCTGTGAGTTGGATGTGAACCTAGTCTAGCATATCTAAGCTCCACATATAGATCAGGATTATTATTCTCAGGTGTCCAAGTGCTCTGAGATTTTCCTGAATTGTCTCCATAGATGGGATCACCGTCGCCGTAGTTTGTTATGATAACATAGTCACCGCTACCATCTTGAAGTGGTGTAATATGATCTACTCTAAACTCAGAGATTCTGTTTAAAGCGTTGTCAACACCATTCAGATCCATATAATAGTTAGGCTTAGCTCTTTCTAGATCAAAGGTCCCATAGAAATAAAATTGAGCATCTGTTCCTAAGTCTGAAATTCCAGCAGGATCTCTAGTTATATTTATTATAGTGTCTTCTCCGTCATAGGTAAAGCTTGCAACCTGACCCCAAAGTCCTTCAGTATTTATACTATCTGTCACATAGATGTTGACTTCATTTACTAAACCCAGATTTGCTACCTCACCACCAAGCGTTAATGTATTTGCACCACTTATAGAGAAAATAGCTTGTGCAGATAAGGAGTTACCATTAGAATCTGCAAAGTAAGATAGTCTTTTAAGTACTGGATAACGTGATTCAAACTTTACACAAAGCAATCTTTCATTTCCAGTATAGTCGGCTTGTACTGCTGGCAAAAGGTCTGCATAGATATCTTGTAGACTTATAATAGAATCAGCAGTAACATGAGCTGTCTGCTTAGATCCATCTTTCATAAGATTATTAGCAGCCCAGTTCATAGTAAAGTCTATGAACCTATTAGAGTTTACATAACCACCAACCTTTTTAGCATTAGGTCTGTGTGGTAGCATCTCTATCTGACGTTTATTGTTAGCGCAGTTACCTCCATTAAACGTACAACCAATAACTCCTTTTAAACCTACCGTACTAGATCCTCCCATTAGATGCATATAGGTAGAAAAGAATCTAGCATCTATACATTTTATATAACAGTTCTTAGCTCCATTAACAAGTATAGCAGTAGAATAATCGGCTTCTACATTTTTATACTGTTGATATATGGGCCAGTGGTTGGTTGTATTCTGATGTTGAACTCTAGGTAGCTCTATAGAGTAGCCTTTAATCTCATCAACAATTTCTTCACTTGTGGTTCTTACTTTACCACGTAAGTATGGAGACTCTTGATTAGATTCATCTAAATTAAATCTACCAGCCTGATCAAAAAATATGAATCTTTCATTACTACCATCTACTACAATATTATCAGCAGCAATAACCTCAGGCAAATGAAAGTTTTCTTCTTTAGAAACGCAATCTGGCTCAAATAAGTAACTAAATTCTTTATTATCATGATATAGATAAGCTCTCCTATTTGCAGTAACAAGTTCAGTTGTATTATCTCCTTGATAAAGCTGTCGTATAAGAAGATCTGTTACCCTTAATGTTATTGTATAAGTAGCAGTATCTGCATCAATAGAATTCTCAACTATGGTAACTGAATCATCCCAATAGTTTCTATCATATATGATTCCAGAAATAGGTGCATTAGTTGTAGGATCTAGATCAAGAAGTAAAATCTTTAGTCTACCATTTAAGTTAGACGGGGCGTTTGTCTTAGCCATGGGCGCTGTCTCAAGAGTTCCTCCTCTTACAATAGGATTTGATATACCGTTGATCTCAAAACTATTAAGCTTAAACTGACCTGGCACTTTATCTTGCAGAAAATCTCTTAGATCTTGATAGGAATCTTTTGCATCTTGATTACTACTATCAATTTTAACACAGCTTGTTACAGTCTGTGTTGTAGTCTCCATTGAGGTGGGACCTAATCGGATAATACTATCTAGCTCAATCCATCTATGAAGATTTGTTTCATCAGCAAATGGATCATTATCAACTTTATAATTAACTGTGTCATAAGCATAGTCACTGCTAGTATTACCAATCTTAAAAAGAGCTCTATTGTCTCTCCAGGTGCTATCTAATATTGACTTCTGATCAAAACGCACAAGAGCATTAGGAGATGATATTACATTACAGCGTACCTGAATAGTTTCTTCTATAGAGTAATCTCCTTCTGGTATATATACCGTATCCAGATGTGGGTTAGGTTGATTCTTTGAGACTTTTTGATAGATAGATCTATCATTACAGGCAGCAAAGGCTTTTTTGAAGACAGCCGTATCGTCTGTACCAATCTTACCATCTGCCTCTATAAGGTCTCTAATGTTTAATACAGTAGAGCTAGAGTCTCTTACCCATGAATAGTCAGATGTATTTGAGTGTATGACATTCAAACCATCATCAACTACGTCAGCATTTAAAAGATTAGACTTTAAATATGTAATGTTCTCTGCAACAATATAAACATTATTACAGTCATCAACATCTGCTAACTCAGCTAATGTATCAACAGAACAAGTTGTTACTGGAGTAGGAGTTCCGTTTGTAACAAGGTCCTTTACCTTGATGAGCTTTATGTCTTTATAGGGTACGGGAGACGCCACACCCAGCATATCAGGCTTTTCATGAATGCCTAATATTAATACGTCATCAGGTGTATTTGTTTCAACAAACTTGTCTCTCTTGAAGAAACCAAGAACATCTGTAAGAATGCCTGACATAAAACAAAGATATCAATCTTCTGAATGAGTCCAGCCACCCATCTTATATTTATTGTTGATCTTCTTTTTTCTGGACTTAGAACCTCCCTTAACCATCTTCATGATCTCTACAGGAGACATATCTAGATCTTCACCTCCATCATACATCTTTTTAAGGAGCTTCATCTGCCCCTTACATTTACCCTTATGCATGATTATCTATCTTAATAGTCGCGCTTTTTAGTACCACCCTTCTTGTACATCATCTCAGCACCTTTACCCATCATCTTCATTTCCATGTCTTTAGACATGTCTATTTCCATGCCATCCTTGGCCATTTTCATAAGCATTTTAGGAGCAGATTTGTTAACCTCACTACCCCTCTTCTTATAACCTTTAGCTTTCAAAGCATTAAAAAGAGCTTGTGCACCTTTCTTTTTCATGATAATAATTATTCAAATTCCCTATATAATAATATACTAAAATTAGAGGTAGTAAACAAATTGCTACACTTCTGGAGTTTGTATTCTAACCATCATCTCTGACTTGGTAAGGATGTGATCAAACACAAGCATGGTTGTATCCGGAGGAGTTACAGTATTACCTTCTTCGTCTTCATAAGGCACACCTGGTACAGGTAGTTCCCATACCCAATGGTCCATCCAAATTTGATACTCTGCTGCAGACAAAGGTCTAGCATAGTTGCCGTTGATATCACAGTGACCAAACTGCATAAGAGATTTGCCTTCATTGACACTATCAAATGTTCTAGCATACTCTTGCCAAGTACGTCTGTGCTCTACACCTTCTTCATCAGTGTATGAGCTATCTTCAAAAGTGTCAGGTACTTCTTCTTGTAGTACAGCTGTGTCTACTTCTACCCCACCAATGAATCCATTGATACTCTCACCTTTTTTGTACAGGCGGATCATCTCTTCTCTAGAAAAAGAGGGATAGGTAATTGTCTTTGTAACTTGAGTTAAGTCTTTCATTCTTCTTCGGGTTCAGGAAAATATTCAGGATGTAATCGTTTGCATGTTTCTGTCCACTCTTTAATAGCAGAGCTACTACCAAATACATGGAGTCCCATAGGTGGGCACCATACCATTTGCTCATCCCAAGATGGGTCAACTTCACCTTTCCACAGTACATCAACGTGGTATGTAGTTGACATTACTGGGGGATTCTCTTCGTCACCAGGAGTCTCTACAATGTGACCGAGTTCTACTACACTGTGGCGATGCTCTTCTCCTAAAGCAGTGATAGCTGCCTTGGCTGTATCAGCATCTACAAATTGGTATTTACGAAATGTTCTCATGTTATAGGGTTGTTAGTGTTATACATTCAGCGTTTGTTAATGCAGTTTCAAAGGTCATAACTTGACTTATGTGTACAGGTATATCTCCTGAAACTATAGCCGTTGTGTTTAACAGAATCTTGTAAGGGCCATCGGGCCAAGTATATGAATAACCATCTCTTTTTTTAACCCCATCAACATATATGTCAGTAGTTCCTGCTCCATCATAAACCATACATATCTTATGATTTGCATTTCTTCCAATACTTGTATTTAAAATGGCTTGTTGTGCATCTTGATTCCAAATATTAAGTATGTTATCATTAGTGTATCTAAAGTAAAAGTCTAATGGATTAACACTCAAAAGCAGCACCTGTCCATCAAAACCTGTTGGTATTGGCTCGTGTTCAAAAAACAAACTAAATGCACCGCTACCAAAAGTATCTGATGAATTTTGGTCTACATCATCTTCTCCCCTAGTAGCAATAGCACCATGAGTAGGAATGTAGGAGGTTACGTAAGAGCCTGCTTCTACTTGAGCACCCCATACCAAAACTTCTTCAAGTGTATCACTGGAATTTCTAATAATGGTAAAGCCTAAAGAAGATGCACCTTCCGAAGCATCGTAGGTATTGGTTACATCAAACCGTTGCCACTCATTTGTAACATTACACGATATATATTGTGCGGAATTTGTACCAGGAGAAAGACCTCTGTTGAGTAAAGTTATAGTTCCAGTTCCACTTGTAGTTTTTAGATAAACGCTTATCGTATAGGCACCATCTATCGGATTTTGCGTTCCGCTTGTTGGGCTTCTAAAATTAGAATTATTTACTATATTAAAACCGGCAGTTATAAAGTTACTTAATAGAGATGCCGTTTTAGTCCCATCGGGTGCAACAGCATAGTTTTGTGTTTGAATTACTGGGTTACTTGTTGGGAATCCTCCCCAATCTGTAGAGATATCCAAATATTCTGAATTACGGATTACGTTAGTCCTCTCCGGCTCCAACAACAATGATGGTGTGCCACCAGTGTAGTCTATTCTTGGGAGATCTTCTAGTACACCTGCTTGTGCAGTAGACGCACCTGTTTCAATGTAGTCTGTTGCGACAAGGCCAACTTCTATTTGGAATTGTTGAATATAGATATTTCCCGATACTTGAGCAGTTCCGCCATTTGTAATGAAAAAACGAACAGTCGCAAGTGATGAAAGATTAGCAGTAACCACTACTTTATAAAAGCCATTTCCCGCAGCGGTGATGCTCTTATAAATTAGATTTCCATTGTCGGTGCTTGACCCATCAGTCAAATCAATATAAACATTTGTATCAGTAGATGCGCTAAAATTAAATCTAACACCTTCGTTTGAATCGCCTTTGCGGAAATAACCGCTAAAAGTGTACACACCGCTACCGCTTACATTTTGCCCCAAATAATTATAAGTAGTTGAACAAGTTGCTTTCCAAGCGGTGGTGCCTCCATCTTTATCTGTTTGGTTCTCTAAAAATGAAAAGTTTCCTTTAATCCATTCTGAACCATTAAAAATGTTGCTCTGCTTCAAAAGATTCTCCCTACCCTTCTCAATTAGACCATTCTCATCTACCCTAGTACCAGCAAGGTTAGCTCCTCTTTCAAAGGTGAATTCTATCGGAAGAAAACTCTTTTCCGAAAGACTAGTTTTATATGCTAAAAGGTTAGCGTCTTTGGCTGCCCAATTGCCTCCACCAAGTTGTAATGATGCTTTATTATTCATATACTGTATAATTTAATGCTGCTGCCATTGCTGCAAACGATGGGTATGATGTTCCTGTGAGGATTTCACAGTCGATGTCAGAGAGGGCTTCTGGGAAAATAAGCATTTGATTAAAATTATATTTATTCTCACTTGATCTCAATAAATTAACTTTATATAATTGATTAAAATTAGTTTCTGATGCTGAAAAAGTAAGTGTTTGTTTAACGCCATCAATAAATAAACCAATTTCCGAACCATCATAACGTATTATTGCTTTTGCTGTTTTACCAAACTGATTACCTGTGTAATAATTACCATTTGTGTCACCGCTAAAAGAACGAATAGTAAATCCACCATTCAACCCCCACAACGCAAATATTGTGACATCAGACGAATCTTTAAAGACTATTGAATTATCCCCACTAACATCTCCTGGGTGAAAATTAGCATAATCAATAAATAAAGTCCAATAATATCCACTTGTATTTGCTATTGCATTAGAACAGTTATCCATCCCCCTAGTAGCAGCAGTACCATAAGTGGGGATGTAAGATGTGGGGTAGTAGCCCGCTTCTAGTTGTAATCCATAAATTAAAACTCCACTAGTATTATCTCCTGTGAAAGTTTCATCGTAAGTATCTTGTGCCGTTACATCCGCAACAGGAATTCTAATATTAACATCGCCCGAAGCATCAGCAGTAGCCGTTGCAAAACACCTATACCATCCGTTTCCATAATCTTCCATTCCTACCTCCCCAGTCATTACTCCCGTAGTTCCATCCATTGATTGGTTCTTCCAACGACCACGGTTTAAATCAAAATAAGCTATTCTATTTGATGTAAACGCTCCGCTGCCATCTAAAAAACGCAAAATAATTCCATCAAATCCATCTGCTTTAGCAAACATTGAAATAGTAATCTTATCTCCACTTACAAAACTTCCGTAGCCACCTGTATTTGATTGATGCGTTGAAGTAGGCGTTGTATCGGGAACAAGTTTTGATGCGTTTACAACACCTTCTGGGGATGTGTCAACAACATCATTTATGGCCATTCTATTACCTGTAAGTTCTTCGCCTAAATACTCACTATACTCAATCAAATTAGTCCTCTCCGGTTCCAACAATAATGATGGGCAAGTGTTAGGTGTAGCAGAAGCACTATTGTGATAATCAAATCTTGGTTCATCCTCTAATAGACCTGCTCTTAAAGGTGCTGTAGTTGTTTCTATATAGTCTGTTGCTACAAGACCTTGTTCAAGTTGTGCGTCTTGGATGTAGATGTTTTCTCCTGCACCAACAGCAAAGTTGTTAGAAATGTTTGTTGGATATATTCTTACAGTATTAACAGGTTTGTCAAAAGTAACAGAACAACGATACCAACCTCCACCAATATCTAACATTGAGGCATCTATGATATGATTTGAATTTGGGATTGTACCATTTGAAAGATTAAACCAAGCCCTTGGATGAAGACCACCTGATTCAATTCCAAAAAAAGCAGCATAATCTACAGTTCCTTTTTTAGCGTAAAAACTAAGAGTATGAACTCCTGAAAGAGAAACACTTTGTTCTAATCTACCACTTGAAGAATTTGTTTCTAAAAGCCAAGCATCTGTAGAACCATCATAACCCGATTGTCCACTCGTTACACTTACACTATTTAAAGACCAAGTCGTGTCAAACTGATTACTTTGTAATAACAAGTTCTCCCGCCCTTTCTCAATTAATCCACTAGAGTTTACACGGGTAGCTGTAATATCGGATCCTCTTTCAAAAGTAAAGTCACCACTTCCGTCTGTGGGTTTAATACTATAAACTTTACCTGTATTAGTTCCACCAACAGCACTAGCGGAGGAAGCAGCGAAATCAGATACTAAAACTAAAGATGCGGTTTTAAAAAAGCTCATGTATTAAGGATTATTAAGTAAATATTCAACTTTAGTTGTACCACATGAAAGGTTTTCGACAGTACCACCATCTGCTAATACTCTAGTTGAGAATGCTGTGTAGATTGGGTGATAGTTCTTCTGCAGATAGTCATACACTTGTTGTTTTTGATCTGCAGTAAGCTCATCACTATAAGCAAGAATCTTATGTACCTGGTTTGGAATCTCAAAGTTTGCAAACAGTCTGTGCAGGTATTCATAGTCAAACCAGATCTGATACATATCTGCAAAGGATACGTTCTTTACCCAAGACTCTACACCAGAGTTACCAGAGAGTGTAATCTCATAGTAGTCTGCTATGTTCTTCTCAATGTCTTGGCGGTTGGATGTTTGGTCAGAAGCATAAAATATCATCTCTTGAAGCTTGCCATTTAAGGAGCTGCTGCCATTGGTGTTTGAGCCTATGTTAAAGTTGTTTGAATCAGTTGCAAAAAGACCATTCAACGCACCTGTGCTTTTTGTGCCATCTACATATAAATCAACATCTGATTTAAATGCAGATAAAAGATATTGCTGATCTGCAGTTATCAATTGTTCTTCGTAGATGCTCCAAGTGCCTCCAATTCTGATAGCTCCATTTATTCTTAACGCACCTGAAAAAAATTGCACTCCCAATCCATGTCTATCATTTGCTGAAGTTCTATTGGAGTAAATATAACCGCTTACAGAAGTATCACCTGAAAAAACGGAAAAAGATGAAATATCACCTGTTGATGGAAGAATAGTCGGGCCTGTCGTAATGCCTAAAACGTCATCCACCCCGTCAAAGTCAATAGCAGGTTTGCTATTCTTCAACACTAATGCTCCATCTGAAACAATAAGAGGTTGTTTATCTGGTGTTGATTGTGTAGCATGGTTTGCATTAGCTTGATCATACCATGTTGCTACACGTCCATCAGTAAACCCATCAATGTTGTAGTAACGCCCGATGTTGCTCTCAATGCCCGTGCGGTTGGTTGATTGGTCGGAGTTGAATATGATGAGTTCTTGAATCTGCAAAGTTTCAGAACTTAAAAAGTCAATGCGGAAACCTTCATTTGCGCTTGTATTTACAGAGTGGCTAATCGTTTCGACACTTGCCCCATTTTCATGATATGTTGCACTCGTTGGACTCACCTCAAAGTTCGCAAGAATTTGAGTACCTGTTGATATACTTGCACCATTTCCCAACCAAGACGACCCATTGAAGAGCCATCCGACTGAACGCCTTCCAAGTATCATCGTGCCGTTAACATCTCCCTCACGCATATCAACTATATAGCACTCATCGTCAATATTGCAAATTGCAAAAATGTCAAAGGTGTCTTGAATAACTGCTGCTGCAACATCTAATTGTTTCAAATCTCCTAATAGTGCCGCCTTTCCATTCTCAGTTACCAATGCCCCCGCACTCACGATAAGTGGCATCTCAGCTGGGTTAGATTGTGTGGCGTTATTTGACCCTGCTTGGTCGTACCAAGTTGTGACCGCTCCGTCTACATTTATAGGAATGACCGAAACATCATCGATTGAGCCAACAAAATCAGAGGATGCGGTGAATACCACTCGTGGTAATGAATCAGAACTTGTTGCCGTAGCGCTATAAACACCATTTGCATTTATTCCGCTGAACTCAAGTGCGCCCGTTCCCTCGACTGTGGCGCTCAAAGTTCCTGCCGAATAGTTTTTGACCTCAAATGAGAATGCAACTTCCATGTTTTGAATGGCAATACCTACCTCAGTTTTGAATTCAGACAAGCCTGTTTGTGTTCCGTCACAATTTGCAGTACCTCCGCTAATAGTCCACCCCGTTCCTTTTGTCCAATTGCTATCGGTTGCAAAATCTCCGTTCACAACCTTTTCCACATCCGCATTCACAAAAGCAAGGAGAGCCGTGGTGTCCAAATCTCCGTTCGCATCAAAGCCAATGTCTTGTGTACCTCCATCAGAAGAACGTCTAACCTCAATAGCATCACCTGTATAAGCTGTCCGTACTTTACGCAAAGAGTATGCTGACACTGCTCCCGCGTAGTCATCAAGCACAGGACCTGATTCATTTACAAAGTTTGTAATTGCTGTAGTATCTAAGTCTCCTCTACTATCTGGGTAGAAGTCTTGTGCTTGTAGATCACTACTTCTAATTACATTGACTAGTGGTCCTTCATAGTCTCCAATAACCTTACGCATAGAATACGCAGCAGTTGCATCCTCTAACTGAGCATTCTTATAGAAGAATGGCTTGTAGTCAAACTGCTCATTTATCATGTGCAGTTTTGCAGTGTGCGGGAAGTTTACCTGTGTCTCAGCATCGTTGTGCCATTTGCCAGCAGGGTTAGTATAATTTCCATTTATTGTGTAAGGTACTTTAACAGATTGTAAGCCACCATTAATTGTAGTACTGTCTCCTGTTTCAACTATTCCTATAAGAGAGTATTCACCATTAATGTTAATACTATTAATAATACCTTTACCATATCCAGAACCAAATGAAGCTCCCACAACAATAATGTCTACTCTGGTAGTAGACGTGACTACAGGATATTCAGTTTCATTAACAATACAAGTTATTACACCGTCTGTTCTTTGAAGCCTTCCTATATATCTAGTATTAGTAGTTATACCGGTAGTTATTGTATATAGATTACTGTCTATTCTAAAAAGTAGAGACCCTGCTGAAAATCTTAGGTATTCTCCACCACTAGAAGCAATGTAAAAGTCATTGCTTGTAGGAATTACATCGAAATCAATGAAAAAATCTCCTGCAAAAGCTAAAGGAGTATCTAGTGTGATATCATCATCTACACCATCAAAAGCATAAACTTCACTAAACCCTTTCTTAAGATTCCAATGGAACTGATCTTGCTTGATCCAGAAATCAGATAGAGTAGCGTTGGTTATTGTACCATGATTGTTATTACCAGATACGTCAAAGACTGTGGACCCATTACCTGCACTTGGTACTAAAAAGATCTCAAGACTATCTGTATCCATGTTATATGGATTAATAGCTCTTGCTTCCTCAATAGTCATCGCTTTACTATGTAGTGATACCCAAGCAAGACTTCCTCCAAGACCTGGAGCACTATACATTCTACCAATCATGTTATAAGGAGCAACAGCTCCGGATTGAGCAGGATCTGTAGTTACAGTTCTTGAGTCATTCTCTACTACAAATGATAGGGTATTTGCTGAATCGTTTCTAATAATGGAAAACTTCTGCCATTTATTAACCACTTCTTCATCTGGGATAGCGGAGCTGAAATTATAGCTGTTATTATAACCACCAGCAAAGTAGTAAAGCCTTGCATCACTAAAGTATAAAAGTCCTTGCGTAGTATTTTTATTTGAAAGTATCTCTCTGTTTGTACCAGATCCAGCTAATGAACTATCTAGGTAAGCATAGAAGGTGAGAGTAAAATCACTCACATCAATTTGACTAAAGTCAACTTTGTGAGGTGTTTCTAAATACGCTCCATTACTATTAACCAGACTAAGAGGTTGTGCTACCTGTCCTTTGTAGGTTAGTGGGTTACCAAGTACATCTGTAGTGTTGTCCTTAAGTCTTGGTACATAGACGTTTGGTTGTGTGACTACAATATTTTTCAAGTAGAACACATCGTCATTGCCATCGACCGTGAAACTACCACCATCCGTTGGGTGCACACGAAATTGACCACCTGCCGTGATGCTCCAATCGGAAATGGTTACACTCGTCCAAGTTGCAACCACACTTTGTTGGTAGCTCCCATCGGTTCCGCTACTCGTTTTGAATGAAATTCCGTCCACTGTCTGACCACTCGGAATATAATATTCAAACGAAACATCGTGAACATTTCCCAAATCAATAACACCATTGATCCGAACAGAATGACTTATTGCACCACCACTCAAGGTGAGCCGAAGAACATCATCTTTTGAGGTTGTTCCATCGCTTATGCCGTCAATGTTACCATCTGCCGTGCCTTCATCTACCTTTGCAAACCATCCATCCGTGCCGCTTGTAAAGTCAGATGTGTACACATTTAAAGGAGAGTACCCATCTGTATTCAAGAATGTACCTTGATCACCATTTGTGATTCTTACATCCTCAACACGGAATGTAGATATTGTAGCATTGCTAATAGTACCGTGGAAGTTGTTCATCACACGGTTGTAGCAGGTAGTACCATCACCTT
>Ga0208428_1001033_pt1 | contig 11943 bp, 28 predicted proteins | sample DEB08_DNA_11_FD_184535 | JGI IMG/M metagenome (GOLD analysis project Ga0208428, IMG submission 184535) | Aqueous microbial communities from the Delaware River and Bay under freshwater to marine salinity gradient to study organic matter... | ecosystem: Environmental > Aquatic > Marine > Coastal ... | reverse complement strand
CAAACCAAGAAGATAACCCTGATACTCAGAAACAGGATTCATATCACGACCTTTTTTATACAACATCTGTCAACCTTTCAATTTTGATTTCTTTCGCAGATTCTTTCTGCAACTCAGACACGAGAGTAAAAGCCTCTTTCCAAGAGACACACCGAATGAACTTAGGAACCCAAAGACCTTCTAGAACACCATCAGTCTTCAATTCATCCCAAGAAACTTTTGCTACATATCCCATCAGGGCCTCCTTTGCGAATCACTTACTTTTGCATCATACCACAATTACAGAAAATGTCAAGGGCTAATTAAAATTTAATTGGCTCTTGTGCAGATACAGGCATCTCATTCAGAAAACACTGTATATGCGTAAACAAATTAAGATTCATATCGTTTGTTGTATGAGTTGAAAATACCAAATCCTTTGCTTTTCCTCTGTAGAGAATCAGTCTATTTTTCATGCTTGGAATCTTTTCTCCACTAGGAAGTTTAACATATGCATCACTATCACTGGTGTAGTGAATTGCATTATCAACACAGCCTTTAGACATGGAGAAGATGTTATACTCTTCGATTTCTGGTGTTTTGGGATACCAGAGTACTCTGACATCTACTAATGAATCAATTTTTAATGAACCTTTGATACTGTTCAAAAACACTTCGTCAAAAAGAGCAAAGGTATCACCTTGTGAAGATAAGTCACAATAGATTGGATGAATCCAATAGTGATCATTGGACGTATCACGCCTTAGGACATGGGGCGCATAAAACATGGGTATTTTCCCATCCTTAATATGCTTCAACCACAAATCATGTTTGGCTCCTAATAAAAAGTTATCTATAACCCTATGTTCGCCTTCTTCTAAAATCATTACGCAGTCTCCTTTATTTCTGTGCGTTCATCGCCCTCAATCTTAAGGACACATTTACCTGTGTTCAGATTGTCCACCCAACCGTAAAACTTACCAGCCAAGTGAGCATACTCATCAAGGTCATGCTTGACACGCTGGCCAACAATGTTGCCGCGCTTCATGTACCAGTGAGAATTCTTACCACGACGGATGACAGGATCAAGATAGAGAGTATCCCAACCATCAGGATCATACTCTCGCTGTTGCTTGACGTAATCCGTTTCATGCTCAGATGACTCAACCATTTTGACTGAATCAACTTTCTCAATGAAGGTATCTGACTCCTTACAGATCAAATCGATGACCTCACGAACTGACACCAAATCAGCAGCCTCGACAATGTAGTTAGAGCCAGGCTTGTTCTTCCAACGGAACGTCGTACCATCCCAATGATCACTGTGAGATGCGTAGTTTTCCATAGTGTAAGTCTTCACAACAAAAGCAGTCATTATACAGTCTCCATTTCATTGATCATTTCGTTGACGATCTGATTAGCACCGTCCCAAGTTTCAAAGCCATACTCATCAGCAAAATCCATGCTGCTCTGACAGAACACACGGTCATTCAACCAATCAATATTGTGCGTGTCGAGAATATACTTGAGTGTCTTACCGTTCTTAGCAAGACCGACAAGGTTTGCTACACCTTTGTAGACAGCAACAGCACCGTTCTGGGCGTCAAGGAAGATTGTCTCTTTTGTCATGTCTCTCTCCGAATCACTATCAACTTACATATACTTTATAGCAATTCTGGAAAGGTATGTCAACACCTTTTTTCAATAAATTTTGAAATAAATTGGCCACGAACATTTTTGGCTGTAAGTGGCTGAAAAGGTTCATTATCTGGTAGAATAAAAGTGAATCGAATATGATCATTTTTCTTCATAAACCACTCCAGATACCCGATTCGGTGAGCGTTATCTAGGTGATTCGCATGTGTTTCGGGTCCATAACCTTCCTGATTCTTGAACAGATTGTGGGTCGATAACTCTTTGTCTTTTAAGAGAAAATCAAAACCCAAGCAGTATAGATGATCGTATCCACGCCGAATCGCTTCTAGCATTGCGTTCATCCCTGCATTACTGCGTCTCCGATTCGGCGAGTACTCAGCATCTTCCCAGCATTCATCATCTGGTGGAAAAATGATTCGTTCATCTTTACCGAATACTTCATCATTTGCTTCGATGATTGTTTGGAACTGCTTGTCGATTGAAACCAGATAATGAAAATCATTAAACTCTCTGTAAAGAGCATTGCATCCAAAGATGGCCCCTTGATCTACAAGTTTACTCAGATTAACAGGTTTACGACTAATCCCGTTCCCGATAATAAATGCTATCTTCTTCATCGAACTCTTCATCCTCTAGATATAATTCAGCCGCATCCTTCAAGTGTGTCTTGAAGTTTTTGATCGGCTTACGCTGTTCTTTAATGCGCTTAAAGCCTCTTTCGTCTTCGCTTTGGGGAGACTTCTTATTTTTAGCCATATTAGTGACCTATCTTTCTTTCACCAGTGTTTACCCAAGTTGGGGAATGCTTCCGCTACCAGCTTCTTTGTGATACCTCTGAATGGTAGTTTACCGTCCTTCATACCTAGTAGTACTTTAGCATCGCCCGGATCAACAGACTCAAGCATCTCAATAAAGAGTTGTTCGCGTCGAGCCTGTTTCAAATTTCTCTGTGTGTCAGTATCACCTTCAATGAAGATATACATTCTCTTCAATTCAGCAACCAATCGTCCTTCAGCTTCGATACCTTCAGCAATTGGTTTGTATGGCGGTACACCTTCTGGTAGAAGCCATTTAACTCTGTCGTCATATGTCCAGCCAAGAACCTGTTTCATCGATGCGCTACTATGCTGTTGTAGCTTTGCAATCTTTTCCTTCTTGGTTCTGCACTTCTCAACTTCTCTAAAGATTTCATAGAAGGTCTTTGTCATTAAAATTCTCCAACGTGTTCCATAAGATTTTTCAAACGCTTCTTGATAAAGTAATTCAACAATCCCTTTCTTTCGGGGATTTGATACTCATCATATTGTTTATTTATCTGCGTCTGAATCTCTGATGGAATCATGTCTAAGTTTACAAGAGCCTCATTACGCTTGTAGTTGCGTAGCATAAAGTCATTACAGAAGTCAACAGGATCAAGACTAATCCATGTGTCAAGTTTCTTTGACATCAGAGGCTTCTGTCGCTGGCCAGCAACGATACAGTTATCACCTGACAAGAAGTTAGGAATACCATCGCCTCTGTCACCCTTCATAATATGCTCTCGCAGAAATGCTTCTGGATTGTTGATCCGAATCCATTTCTTTGTGATAGGGGAAAACTGTTCGACATTTGCATACTTCTGTAGCTGTCCAAAATCCTTGTCACCAGACAATACCAGAATAGGTTCTACATCATCTGCTTTTAGAATTTTACCAAAACGATGACACAGAGTACCGATGATATCATCAGCCTCTGCTGTTTCGATCTGAAGTACACGCCAAGGAAAATTTTCTTTTAGTTCATCACGAATGGTGTTTAGAACCGTAAAGATTTTGTTCCAGTCTAACGGAGACTTCTCTCTGTCATTTTTTCTGTGGGCTTTGTAGTAGGGGAACATCTGCTTACGCCAATAGTTCTTATCATCACAACAGATAACAAGATCGCCGTACTGTTCACCAAACTTACCTTTGTATAGACGCAGGCTGTTTAACACCATATGTCTTACAAGGTCTTCATCGATTTCATTGTTTCGATTGTTTCCAATCTGCATCATCAGGTTTGAAATCATCACCTGATTCAAGTCTAAGAGTATCATTGTACTTACTCACATTTACATCCTATATTATATAGTAAACTATTCTCTGTATTTTGTCAAGTCTTTAATTCGACTTTGTATCCACTCTCTTACGATAATATCCTGATCTGTGTATTGACCGTCTTGCAACACTTCCATACGAGTCAATTCGTTCAATAGAATTCTTTCGGCCACCCAATCTTCACTAGACATTGCATACTCCGCTGGCACTTTACCCCACCCCACTTCTCTGTCCCATTGTCGTTGTGTGTAAGTATTACTCATCTTCTTTACCTAGTAAGTTGTGTTTACCTTCCAGCATAACGACTTTATCATGTTTGATCATATCAATGATCACCTGTGTTAAATCTACTTCTTTCTTCAGATAATAAATCTTGGTTTGTAGTTCTATCATCTCTTTTTGATAGAATTCAAGTTCCTGTTCTTTGCGTAACTTTTGTTCTATAAATTCAGATACAAGAATGATACGCTGATCATCACTCATCGAAAAAATCTTCATCATCATCTACATATTCAATCTTAGGAAATGTAGAACCAAATTCCTCATCTTCTTCTTTGTCAGCAACTTCCATAGCCTGATCAATCTGTTCATGCAGTGGATGCTCCAAGCCAACACTTCGATACATGGATGATCGAACTGTCTCTACAGTAAATGCAAAATCTTTCATGAATTCGTCTTTTTCGATTTCGATTCCAGATAGACTGATGTTGGCTAGAAGTGTACTACAGTGATGATCGACAAGAGCATTGACATACTCTTCCTTTGCATGACTGATCTTCGCTTGAACTTCATCAAGAGATTTCTCTTGACCGATAGCGCGAATATTAGTTTTGGGGAATTCAATAATTGTTGACATTAGAAACTCCTCTGTTGAATCTATTTATCATCCGCGTGGAACCACAACGCGCCGTTTGACGACGCTAGTCCCTTCCTTACCATATCGATCATCGATCCAATCACCGTTCTTAAGATACCATTCGCAGTGACGAATGTATGCAGCAGTATCGGCCACATGCATAGCAGCATGTTTCAATCCTTGTCGTTCAGCCTTACGATGCTCAGACAGAAGTTGCTTCTGATGCTTGATCCATTCAGTCACGTTCTTTCGTGAGAAGGTATCATCATCAGGAAGTGCAACGACAGATGGGTGTATGTTCTTATACTGTGGCGGGTTAGCAGCTTGACGCTTCTCTCGTGCTTTCGCTAGACGCTCACTAGCAGCCTTCCGCTGCTCCTCAGTCATAGGCTTACGCTTACGCTTCACCTTTGTGCGCTTGGATGTCAAATCCTCTAGGATTGCTTTCTCTAGCTGTTGACGTGCAGCTTTAGTGGCTTTCTTCATGTAGTTTCTCCTTGTGCTACTAACTTGTCCATTTCTTTAATCCAATTACCTTGGAAATTGGTTTTCTGATACCCGTGATCAATCTGCCACTCGTCCATCGTAATTTGTCTGGGTTCGATCTTGGGCTTGCCGCCCGGAAAGAAGAGATAAGCGAGAGGCTGGCCTTTGCGAATAAACAATGTATCTTTGTTGTTAAACGCAGCCTTGGGCATCAGCATGTTTAGGCTTATTGGCATGTATAGCTTCGGATGAAGCTGTAACGTGCCTGTCATAGTGAGCATTTCAGACTTCTTATCTAAATGGTAGCAGGGGTCTAAGAAGACCATTTCCATCGGCTCATCTGCTATGAGAATAAACTTAAAGGTAAACAGAAGATTGATGTGGGTTTCCTCAAATGACGGGTGCATCATCTCTGCTACATCACAAGATGAAACAGACTGGAAGCTAGGCTCCGTCTCACCACTTGCAAATAAGATTCTACTACCTGCTTGGGGACCAATGATCATAACGTCTTCCGGTGCGCGAAGCAGATAACTGTTTTTGAATAGACGTACAAATGAGGGACAACCCTTGACGTTTTTTTCAAAGTCATTCCGGCTTACGTCAAACTGATCTTTTGTATTAGGTAGCTGCTTGAACCAGTCTGGAAAAGAGGGGGTTAGCCATTCGTGTACTCTCTTAAGAGCAGGGGCGTGAGGCGTAAGAAGATCACATTTCATAACTATCAGTCTTTCATGATTTCAAAGTTATCATCATTCGATAGGTGAATCCAACGAGTGTCTTTGACTTTCTTTGAAGTCCACTCTTTAGTCTTAGCAGCATCGCGGGTCTTGATAGTGAATGTCTGTTTCTCAGATTCCACTAGCATCGCTGGTCGACCAATGAATTGTGAAATCTCTCTGATCGTCCATATCTCACCATGTTGCTCAATACGGTTTTTACCATGACGCGATACACCTTGAAGGCAGATAGTGTCTCCAACCTTAAAAGAGTTTGTGGCCATGCTCAAATCCTCTCATAATGTCAATTTCATCTTGACGCTCTGCAATCCAGTCAAAAAGATGCGGACACATCTCAAATAACTGACTACCAGCAAAGAGTTTGCGAGTACCATCGAACCCTACTACAGTGACCATCAAGTCAATACCAGCAGTGGTTCGTACATCCTCGACAATACCGATGTCAGGGATAATCGTACCCCCGCTTACATCACACATCCACAGTTCTTCCATGAAAGTCTTTTCTTCTGGAGTCATTGGTATCTCCTTACCAAACAAGTAAAATAGGAAGTGCGATAACGATCATAGTAGCTGTAGTACCGATCACGATTTTCAAAGCAGTCAACATTGCGAATCACCTCTCTTGTTACTTGTAGATAATAGCAGAATTAGAGATTAAGTCAAGGGCTTTTTTCACTAATTTTGTCGATTTTTTTCTCAATTCTTTCAAGGGTTTGAAAGATATCATCTCTGATTGATTGGAGGGATTCCCCGTTTTCATCAAGAGAATCAGATGCAAGACGCCGAATCGTGGCGTCTTGCTCTTCCCTGATTCGGCGTAGCATATATGCTTCGTGTCCTTCTCTCATTAGCTTACTCACATAACTTTCTTCAGCCATTCTGCTTCTGTAGTCCCTGTAGGAACCCTGTCCACTCAGCAGCCCGCAAATCCCAATTAAAGAAGTTGTCAGTCCAGTTCTTTTGGAACATCATCTTGCGTTGCATATCATCTGTGTTATGATTCTCAATAGCTGCATGAAGCATATTAGCAAAGATGTTTGCATGTTTATTGAGGTCTTCACTCCACTGATACATTGTAGCAAAATTTCCTGTTGTCTCTGGTAGTGCAGCATAGTTAGGACATACGACTTGACAACCAGCAGACATAGCTTCGATCACACTGATACATGAAGTCTCAGGCCATACATTTGGATATGCATAGATGTGTGCTTCCTGCAATGCTTCACGAACCACATCATTAGGTTGATAACCATGATAAGTCATGTTTGGATGTTCACGGATTTGATCGAACATTTCAAGATATGGTTTATCTGCATCCGGCCAACCATACGCATTGAATGAAGAGAATACATCAAAGTGAATCTTATCACCATGAATCTTAGCAAGTTCTTGAATAGCAGCCACAGCAATATTCAAACCACGATGTGGTGTTGTGTGATAGATCAGACGAATTTGATCTTTGCTTTTCTCTTTCCAAGGAATAGGATCGATTGCATTGCGGAGTACGAAAGACTCGTTAAAAGGAACTCCATGTGCGAGATGATACGTTTGAAACTGATAGTTTGATACAAACACCAACTTTGCAAACCGCTTACGCAACTCATCATTTGACAGATGCTCAGACTCTGGATCATCCCATGTATCATGAAGCCACAAAATGTTTGGTTTATCTGGGTCCATATAACGGACACGAGATTTGATGATATGAAACTGATCAAGCAAATCATTATCGACACGAGCATACAACTGCTCGTTCATCATCTCAGTACCACCCTTTGCATTAGCGTAAGTACCGTCTGATGATGGGCCCATTTCAAATTCATCGTCTTCTTGTTTTGTATCATCAATGATATTAATTTTACTCATGATTTACTCCAATAGTATATCCTGTTACAGAGTCGAATCTAAATGATCTCCAACCCTCTTTCTCTAAATCCCAAACAGCAATATAATCATTTGATTTATCTGCTGTACCCTCAGTAACTTCTTTCTGTGGTGGAAGATATTTATCATTCAAAGTACAACGCATTGTACGAGCGGTCCCATCTCTTTTAAGGAAGTTAACTTCGACCACGCCTTCTTGAAGTCCAGTCGTTATCTGAAGTCTCTGTCGTAGAAGTTCTTCTTGCTCTTCTGCTTCAGCGTTCATATTATCAACAATTGTCACCGTATGCTCCTTCATCTAAAAATGATACTAACTCAGTATACCCACCAATATGCTTTGTGTCAAGCCAAATCTGTGGAACAGTTTTGAATCCATTATCAATGAGGTATGCTCTTGATAAGTCACTTTCGTTGATATCGATATACCTATAGTCCTCTTCAAGGCCATCTAAAAGATTCTTAGCCCGTACACACCAGCCGCAATTTTCTCTACCATAGATAACATAAGTCATTGCACTAATCCGCGAAATAAGTCTCAAGCATTTCTAGACGATCATTAGCAGCAGCCATCTTGTCTAGTTCACATTGGACTGCTTCCATGATATCATTATGTTCGCCGATACCAGCAGGATTCCTCATGTAAACTTCTACATTAGCTTTGTGCAATTCAATCTCACCTTTAGCGTGAGCGATAAGTGCGTTTACCATTGTCTGTCGCATTTAGTTCTCCATTTAGTTGTCTCATGAGGTATGCGAATACGTTACCCCAATAGTTGTGTGACCATGAGCCTACTTCACAGTGACCCATAACTTCAAGCACATTGTCTATGCGCTTTTCTGTAAGTTCAATCGGATGCATTTTCTTCACGATGCTCCTTCAATCCCGAAATCATATCTTCAATATCTTGGGTTTGAATGTCATACATCTTTTCGTAATCGGGATCAAAGTCTTCTGGTTCTTCAGCACCTTCTTCTTCTTCATCCCAATAAAATTTTAGGTCAAAGTTCTTGTATGCTTCTTCTCCTATATATTCTTCGTCCCACAAATCACCATCAGCGTAGACTAAAGAACCAAAGAAGTTCGGCATCTCATCATCATATGTACCTGTCATGATCACGTCTGGATCAATAGCATGAGCCTCTTTATGTATTCGTAGAAGAAGATATTCTGGATATCCCCATGCAGATTCAAAGTGAATACTTTCCTCATATGCATCTGTAATATGACACCACTTAGCACCGATGTTGTCAATATACCAACCATAGGTTTCTGGATCAGACTCAGTTGCATCCCAAGTATCGAACATCTCATGGACCGGTCTAAAGTGTTCGTAATTTGTACGCTCTTCATCTGGTATTGTCATCTTATCTACTAGATCACCAAACCACTTTCTTACTTCATCATTACCTTCACGAATTTCAATCGTCGTTGACACATGATTGGCCATTTCCATTTCTCCTATTTCTGGAACCTTAGATTATACTGTTTACCGTTGTGATAGAATGTCACAATAGAATGAGAGTAGACCTCTATGACTTCCTCATCATAACGAGTTTCAATTTGACATACTCGTTTTGTACCACCAGTAGCATTAGAATTGCTGTGTCCAAGCATACCACCAAGCAATGCACCAACAGCACCGCCATTGTCTACATTCTTAGTGACATTATTACCAATAATTCCACCAATGATAGCACCCGCTAATGCGTCACCTGTCTTATCACCACTTACTGAATGATTAGTGCAGACTTCCACATTATAGGGAACTCGATTTACGACTGTCTTATTTACGTCTTGTACTGTTTCAGCGTGAGCAGATAGTGGATCAACAATCAAAAGTCCACCTAGTACTGCAAGTCCAAAAAACAATTTGTTGTTGTACACTTTTTATTCTCCTCTAGAATTGGCGACTGCGGCAGGACTCGAACCTGCGACCTACAGTTTAGAAGACTGTTGCTCTGATCCAACTGAGCTACGCAGCCAATAACTTTACAAGCCATGTGTGAAGCAAATTAAATAATTCCCAATCGTCTTTTGCTAGAAGGAATACTATTACAATTGCTAAAATTAATCTCATCTCAAACTCCAATGTTGGAAGTCAGAGAGAACAACATAACCCCACACCATAACAGATGGAACTTTCACTGTGGGCCAACCAACCAATATGTTCTCTCCGACTCACTGATACATCCTAACAAAAAAAGAGGGCTGTGTCAAGCCCTCTTTGCATTTTTTTATGACAAAACGTCATTTTCTTCTTCCGTGTACGGCCACATTATAACTCTCCTTAAAAGAGGCTGATTTTGCTCTGCCCGTAAGTAAGTTTTCGCTGACGACGCTCCAAGTCAACAAGATCAACAGACTTTGCGAGATAAGCCTCCTCTTGTTTAACTCTCCATTTATGAGTATCAATTGGAGTAAAAAGTTTTTTAATTTTCGATAGCATTAGTCAATCTCCGCTAACAACGCTTTTAGTTTTTTCTTTGATTTACCCACTGCTTTTGCTTTAGCAATATCTTCTTTGTTTGATGTGTCACCACCAACGACGACAAGTCCAATCATACCCATTCCCTTGTGTGGTGTACACCAGTAATAGTAGATGCCTGTCGTATCAAATTGAACAGATACTTCTTTACCGTTCTTTGACTTTTTGGGAACATCAGCACCATCTGGAAATGCGATGAACTCAACATTGTGTCCCTTACTTGTAGGAATCCATGTTACCGTCTCTCCTGCATCGATCCACACTACATCGATTGAGTAAGCCATCTTCTCGCCATCAGCGCGTTTGTTTAACATTTCGATTGTTGTGTCAGCATATGCTACTGTAGCTACAACAAAAGAAATCAACCATACAAATGTTAGTGCTACTATCTTCATTATTTTTTCTCCATGATTCGTCTTGCTTCTTCAGCATACCCAAGATTGCGTAACTGTGTAGCTGCTCTTCTTTTACCGACTTCTTCAAAATAGTTAAAAAGTTTATGCTTAAATTTCTTTTCCATTGCGGGGGAATCTTCCTTTCTGCTCGTAATAAGTCATAGCCCAACCGGCATCCTGACCCCATTCTGTTTTGGCCCAAACTTTGAGGGCGTCACGATCCGCAGGTCGACGCGCCCAACCTCTCAGGCCAGAAATAATTCTGGACATCGTAGTCTCCAATATTTTTTGTAAATTTGAAAAGGCACAAGAGATTTCTCTCTTGCACCTGTATATATAATTACGTCAGGCTTACTGACATATATTACCGAATTGAGACTTTTTAAAGTTTCTCAAAATCTTCCATATGATGATAGTTATAACAAATTTTATTTACAAACCAGTTATAAAATTTCGCATAATTATCCACCATAATTTTTTTATCAATATTTTCAACTTTTTCTAAAGTTTCATCTAAATCGTAGATATCGCCTTTGATAACTGCGTCATTGTACTCAGCATCACCAAAGCGAACCACTGGTACTTCATGACACATAGACTCCATACCTGTACCAGAGTTGATAACATACACAGCTTTTGCTTTTGGAATGATGTTATGAATATTAGCATGATCAATCCACATCACCTTATCACGGCCTGTTGCGATCCTACGCATATCTTCCATGCTCTTCTGATTCATTGGATGACTTTTGAAGACAACCACATGACCAGTATCATCTGACCATTCACACAGATTCTGCACAACTTCTTCCATCTTGACTTTGCTGTGCCATAGAATAGTTTCATCATGAGGAATTTGCAATGGACAGAAGATAAACTCTTCACCACAGAAGAATGAATCATCATTAGGCTGTTCATACTTACTGTGTCCCAACTTTACACGATCTTGAAAGTTAGCAAATGTTTGTCCGTTGTCATCAGGTTCAGTATCATAGCTTTCACCGACGAAAGAGCCTCCACCACCCCAGCCCTTGTTATCAACAGTAAAGAGCCATGGAACAACAGTCTGCATAAAGTAACGACATCTATTATCACCATCAAAGTTATGTTTCTCAACATGAGGGATATAAGCAATGTCTGGATCATATTGATCCACAAGACTATTGTGAAACTGGAACCGCTGTGCTTCTACGACAACTACCTTGTCGCCCTTCTCTCTATGATGCTTCTCTAGCATCTCCATCCACATAGCCCAATGGGTCCGTATCTCTGGTAGACTTGTGTTAGGTAATTCTAGTCCAAACTTTTTGAAAGGTAAGTCTAGTCGGGGCTTCAATAACAATACTTTTCTACTCATGTCCAACACCTTGTGGTTGCATCACCCAA
>Ga0208428_1001032_pt1 | contig 11946 bp, 31 predicted proteins | sample DEB08_DNA_11_FD_184535 | JGI IMG/M metagenome (GOLD analysis project Ga0208428, IMG submission 184535) | Aqueous microbial communities from the Delaware River and Bay under freshwater to marine salinity gradient to study organic matter... | ecosystem: Environmental > Aquatic > Marine > Coastal ... | reverse complement strand
ATCCACGGCCATGCGGTGCAAAATTATGGATTGAAACTGAATCTGAAGTTGTCACAACAGGGGTTAGGGACAAATGATTAGCATGGCTGAATTGTGGTTGACTTTTGCTTTGATTGCAATCGTCATCATCTATCTTATCGGAACCGGAAAAGTACAAATTGGAGCATAACAAAATGTCTGATACCGTATCAACTAACAGCGTTGCATTCAATGTCGCAGAATTTCATATGGATCAAGTAAAGCGTTCTCTTAATTACCTTGAGAATTATTCATCCCGTACTATGAAAATCAGTGAAATTATGGATGCGTCAAACAAAGCAGAACGCACAATTATGAAACTGAAAGAATTGCAGTCTGAATTGGCAAAGCAACTTGAAACTATCTAAAATCTGAAACGAAATATGTTGCCATAGCATTTTTGTTGTGGCAACATATACAAAGATTGATTGAGAAAGGTTTTCGTCATGTTCAAAAAACACCAACAAAATATTGAAGAGTTTGCACGCAAAAACCCTGACAACTTTGCTCAAGTTGTGTTGTTCGTTTCTGCTACTATTCAGCAAATGTTCCATACGGTTCCTGCCATTGTTGACGATGTTCGTGAATATGGCTTGGATTCAAAACACCTATGGGGGTCTAAAAAAGATACTTGGCGCTATACACTAGAAAACAAAGACTTGCTTTTTGAAGCTGTATTCTCAGATATGGATTTAGAAAATAAGTTGTTATCTATTGCAGAAATTCCGGGTATCGGTCTGGTCAAAGCTGGATTTGTGTTGCAGCTATGCACAGGTGAGGTTGGTTGCCTTGACGTGCATAATCTACGTCGATTCGGTCTGAGCGCTCAAACATTCAAACTCGGAAAAGTTAAATATTTGACAGCACGTAAGAAAGCAACACTTTATATCAAAACATGTATTCAGTGTGGTGGCTCGGAAACATTGTGGGATGAATGGTGTCAATTGATTGCCGACAAATATCCACAACGCTGGGCAAATGACGCCAATCGTGTATCTGAAGCCCATGAAGAAATTATCACAGGCGCTCTCAAATTAAGACTTGGAAAAATTATCTGTTCTGCGGAGGATTCCTAATGTTAGAACGCAAATACCCGATTATCGTTTCCCCCTACAAGCGGGGTGGTGCAGATGCCTACTATGGACGCCCACCACGCCCCCATTATGAGATTTGTACTGAAGAAAATCACTTGGGTGAAAAAATCACTGAAGAAAATATGACTCAAGAACAAATTGAAGAATATCTGCGGGGTTATAACGATGAACCCGACCGAAAAGATTGGGGTTGATAAAAAAATTATTGACAACTGAAATATGGTTTGATAGTGTATGTTCATTCCTGCACTATCTACCTACCCTGAAAAAAGGTGAATATCATGGATGCCCTTGACAATTACACTGATGACCAGATTGAAGTGATGCACTGGCAAACACAAATTCCTCAATCTGTTGTGACAGACGTTGTAAAAACGGTTTCGCCCAAATTGCCTAAAATTAGTATTGATACGCCCAAAGGTTCGGCTATCTCTGACTTCAAATTTATGGCGGATGGTGAACCTATCGGGCCACGCTCTTATGGTCTTGTCAAAAAGTATATTGAAGAAACGCTTGATCGTTATGAGAATGATCGAATGCACGATGACTTGTTTGATGAAAAACGTCAAACAACTGCATTTATCAAATCATATCATATTGCAATGTTTCTTCGCCAACTAGATCAAATTTGGGATAACTAAAATGTCTACTCGTTCTTTTATCGGTATGGTCAATCGTGACCTCACAATCACGTCCGTTTACTGTCACTGGGATGGTTACGTCGAATATAATGGCAAAATGCTTCTTGAGCATTACAACACACCTGCAAAGGTCCGTAAACTTTTACACAAAGGTGACTTCTCTTCACTGCAAAAAAATATCAGCGACATTCAATACTATGTTGATCGTGGTGATGAAGACACCGGAGCGGTAACACAAAATCTCGGTGATTTTATTAAAATGTGTAAAGAGTCTTGGTGTGAATATTTCTATGTTCTCAAAACCGATGGATCATGGGCTGTATCAACTAGCACCAACCCTGACATCTACCGCAGTCTTGAAGAGGTGATTAACGTAGAAGATCCATACTACTACGATGGAGGCGCTACATACTCTGACATCGAAGCTATTGACATTGTAGAAAACAGTGATATAATTGACTGTGAAGGAAAGAAAAATAATAATATCTTTACAGTGGGTATGTTTCTTGGATCTGTAAGAAATTCAATTGTAAATGTTGAATTTGAGAAATCAGATGGAAGTCTTACTGAACGTTATGTGACTTTAGCACCTTTTCTTATCCCTAGTGAGAAAAAGCCTAAGTCAGATGAAACAGAAATGACTTTAGAAGAAATTACTGAAAAAGATTATGTACGTGTATTCAGTATCACTGATAATGATTGGCGTACTGTAAAACCTTCTAAAATCAAAAACTACTCAAAGCCAGAAGTAGAATTTGCCAACAAAGATGGTAAATTTGTTCTTTCTTTAGATATGGCTTAGTGAAAGGTTCTATATTATGATTTTGCTTAACAAAGAAGTCTATGACTGCATTCGTTCGGCTGACAATGATACTCTCAATCTAATCATTGGGGAAATCAAAAAACGTCAAAGTGTTATTCAACAAGAAGCTGGCAGTGAATTTTCTGTCGGTCAATCGGTTACGTTTCCCACTAGAAATGGTCAATCTGAAAGTGGGATCATTGAAAAAATCAATCGTAAAACTATTCTTGTTCGGACTGATGCTTATCAGACGTGGCGTGTGTCACCAAGTCTGTTGAAGCCTGATAACTTTTATGCTGGAACGTAAAATGAGTAATAAAGAATATGTCTTGTCTTTTGGTCAAAAGATGGATGCTGTCTTAGCAACAATGATCCTTGAAGGTTGTTATGAAGAAGCGTCCTATGACGACCATATCACTTCTATACAATATCTTATTGATACAGGTATCGTCTGGAATTTACAGGGTTCATATCAACGAATGGCGCAGCACGCCATTAAAAATGGCGTTTGTTCAATTCCGAATTAAAATGTCTTGCAAAGCAACATATGGTTTGTTACTATATGTTCATTCAATAGCCAAACTTACACTATGAAGGAAATATGAAATGGCTCACGAAATTGAAATCATCGACGGTCAGGCTCAAATGGCTTATGCTGGGGAGGTTCCTTGGCATGGTCTCGGTACTCAGGTATCTTCTGACCTATCACCCCATGAAATGATGGTTGCTGCTGGCCTTGATTGGCAGGTTGTCAAAAAGCCTATCCAGTATGGTAACAGCAACGAAAAGAAAACTGTTATCGACAACAAAGCTGCGCTTGTTCGGGAAACCGATAACCAACTTTTGTCAATTGTCGGTAACAACTGGCACCCCATCCAGAATGAGGATGCATTCTCTATGTTCAATGAGATGTGCCAAGCTGGTGACATGGAAATGAACACGGCTGGTTCTCTCAAAGATGGACAGATTGTGTGGGGTCTTGCAAAAGTCAAAAAGTCTTTTGCACTCAAGACTGACCAAGGCGAAGATGTTGTGGATTCATATCTTCTCTTCTCCAATCCACACGAATTTGGTAAGTGTGCAGATGTTCGTTTCAGTCCTATTCGGGTTGTTTGTAACAATACGCTGACTGCTGCTTTGTCAAATGGTAAGTCTTCTGTCCGGATCACTCACCGGACTGCATTCGATCCAGAACACACCAAGCGGTTGCTGGGTATTGCTGACATGAAGCTTGAGACATATCAGGAAGCTGCTGAGTTTCTTGTCTCCAAGCGTTATGATCCTGATACACTTATTGAATACTTCAACAAAGTATTCCCTGTGTCTAATCAGGCCAAGACGCTCAAGGTTGCTGACAGCATTATTGACCGTCTTTCATACACAGCACGTAAGGCTGTGAATGTCATGGAAGAACAACCCGGCGCTGAACTTGGTGCTGGATCGTGGTGGCAAGCATTCAATGCTGTTACCTACCTGACTGACCACCAACTTGGTCGGACTGCTGATGCACGTCTACAGTCTGCTTGGTACGGTCCTAACAATGCTCTGAAAGCAAATGCTCTCAAGTTTGCTACTGAGTTTGCAAATGCATCCTAAACTTTGGCGGGGTGGGTCTTGGCTCACCCTTCCTTCACCCTTTAAGGATGATGATTATGTATCAGGTTCAATGGACAGATCCACGGGATAAGACAGATCATGTTGTTCGGTTTGACGATTACGAGAAAGCTGAAGATTATGGTTGGTCAATTGCAAATGCATTCACTGACATTCAAGTAGAGATTATCGATATGTTCAAAGGTTCTTGGTCGGCCTTTAAAGTCGATTCAGCAAAAGAGGTAAAATGATATGAGAGTATATTTTACGATTGATCGAGACGATGGGAATACTTCTATTTTCCCATTACGAAATAGTATCAAAGAAGCACGGGAATTGTACTATGCAAGGTTTCCTGACGCTGAGAGTCGTAAACACTTCAGAGAAGTAAAGGTTTATCGTCTTGGTCGTGAATATGGCGATCATGGCCCTTTGAAACCTTTTCTTCATGGCTATTACGACAAGACATTCAATAAGAAACGTAAGAAGAAAGTAACCTTTTTCGAACCCTTCAACTTCAATCCTTGGAGTAAAGCAAATGCCAAGCAAAACACTGCTTAAAATCTGTAACAGTGAAATCAAATCGATTGAAGAACAGATCGATCAACATGAAAAATCTTCAGTTCTCGACAAATCGTCTTTGCATTATGCAACACTTTGGAAGAGACTTCGTGATCTGCACGAACTGAGAGAAATCTATGAGGCTATGGACGGATGACATGAATAAAAACCTACATGTTTTTCTGACAAGTCGTTTAGAAGAACTTGAAACACAAAAGAAGTATTATGAGGCAAATCCTCGGACTTCTAAAGGTACAAACTATTCTGAAATCAAAACACAAATTCGAAAAATCAAACAAGCTTTGAGTGAGAAAGTAAGATGACAAACAAAATTCCTCGAATCCGCCGTGAAGAACTTATCGAAAAATATTCTGAATATGTTGTAGAGGCAATGGACCTTGGCGAGCTTATGCTGTATGCTCAAGAGCAGATTGCTATGGGTATGATTGATCTTTCTGATGAAGAATTGCTGGAAGACATTTCACAATCTTTTGACGATGAAGATGAAGACAGTCGTAAGCTTTACAAGTTTACTCAGCAAGAAAATGAAATCATAGATCAGATTGCTGAAAAGTATGTTGATCAACAAATCTCTGAAATGATCCGTAACAATGGTGGACACCCCCTGTCATGAATTTAAATTGTGTTTATATTCATAAAAACAAAAACTACAACACGGTTGGAGGGTTGCAGTACATAGCCGATCATGTTGCAGATGTTCTTAAAATTCTGGACAATGAAGAGGATTTGCATCCGTCAGAGGTTTTGATTCAAGTAAGACATGCACTACGTTACGTTAAAATTGAGAAGTAAGATGACCGAAAAAGTAAAAACGACCCGTGAAGTTATTGTTCGTATCCAGCCACATGAGCTAGACATGCTTGTTGACACAATCCGATTTACAGCTAACCTACGGGATGTCATGGCTGTTCAGTTGGAAGGTGAAGAAAGTATGAAAGAACTGAACGATCAGCCTATCTTCAACGAAGAGGGCAAAAAGCTTCTTCGATACCTTGAAGATCTTCAGTTTAAGTATGATGTTCCGACCATGCGCCACACTCTTCAATAGGAGATAAAACATGTATAAAGTAGAAATGTTCACTCATTACAAGGGTGAACTTGACTACATTCTGCATCAAGACTTCGAAGATGCAAATAAAGCAAGAGATTTTAAGAACACCTGTCAGAAAATCTTTCCACAGTTTACAGTAGTTTTTACGGATATGAATTTTTCTGACAAAAAGGATAAATGGTTAAAGAAGAGAGCTTAATCATGGAAACCAAAGTTTTGGATAAGTTTGGCAACGTTCTGTCAGTGGGTGATACTGTTGTCGGTATTCTGACTTTAAATCAGAAAGTTGTGACGCATAGCCCACAAACTGTTAATATTACAAAATATCGTAAAGGCAGAACTATGCTCTCAAAAGGAACTGTTCAAAAGTTTTCTGATACTCATGACAAGTCTAAAATATACATCAATTGGCATGAGACTGGAGAAACAACACGAATCTTTTTGGACAGAGTTTGCAAAATAGAGGAGAATAATAGTGCTTAAAAGTTGTGTGAAGAAACTTAAAAAGCATTGGCTTTTCGAGTCAATCGGCTTTGGTATCGTTTTTGTTTTTGTTGTAGCATTTTTTGTTTTACTTTGGAGAGTTTGATGGACAAGACGAAACAGATTAAATCTGTAATTACACGAATAGAGAACATTGCTCGTTACGGTGGCGCTGACAAGCAAATGGATGAGTTAGATATGAAAGAATTAAAGATTCTTGAAGACCTAGTACACGATATATCTCTAGAGTTTAAGGCTCGACGTTATGAAAAGGAGGCGTCATGAACGTAGCACTTAGGGTAGTAGTGTTTTTCGTGTGGGTTTTGGCGGCTTTTTATATCGTCAACCTGCTGGATTTTCTATTTTACGGGAGTTTCTGATAGACAGGTCTAATATTAGCGTGTATTGTTAATCGGAAAGCTTAAATACCGGAGGAAGTAAGCTTGTGATACAAGAAATCTGGGGATTTTTTATTTTGGTTATGATTGTTTACGGTATTTGTCAGGTTTTAAAACTCGTGATTTTGTAAGAGAATGGTATGACGCCACGGCAAAAAGAAGTTTATGATCTTTATCAGCAATATCAGAACTTTTCTGAAGTTGCCCGAATTCTAAATATCGATAAGTCTGTTTGTAGACGGACTTATCGGAGGGCTGAAAAGTACCTCGAAACAGATTCTGGTATTCAAATGGCAATGTTTGATACTGGATTAAACGATATTAGCAAGGTTCATTCAGGATGGCTCAAAACAGAGCAAGCTAGTCTGTATTTTGTTAATCCAAAGGAAGAAGGTGGTATTGATAATCTTATCGATACCTTCAAAGAGGCTCTTAAGGATTGTCCTACTTCTTTACCGACTGCTGCACCTGAAGGCACGGATGCAGATCTTCTGACTAGATACATCCTGACAGATCTGCATTTCGGCATGTTGGCATGGGGAAAGGAATCCGGTGAGGATTATGACCTCGATATTGCCAAACATAGACTAAAAGACACCCTTTCCACACTTGTCGAAACAACACCAAACAGCAAACATTGCGTAGTTTTAAATCTTGGAGACATGTTTCATGCAAATGATCAGAAATACATGACGCCGGGAAGTGGACACATCCTTGATGCTGATGGTCGTTTCAGTAAAGTCATTTATGAAACGATACAATCTGTTGTTGCCACTATCGAAACTCTGAAAACAAAACATGATGAAGTTAAATATGTTGGGATTTCGGGAAATCATGACCCCGATTCGAACCAATTCCTGACAGTAGCTCTTATGATGCGGTATCAGGATGACCCAAGAGTCGATGTTACGTGGAATCCCGGTAAAATGTGGTGTACTACGTTTGGCAATAACCTTATTGCTGCCCATCACGGCGACAAAGCACCCCCACAACGGCTTGCAATGCAGGTTGCAGACGACTTTTCGAAAGAATGGGGGCAAACGTACTGGCGTTATCTCGATACAGGACACATTCACCATGACTCTGCAAAAGATATTGGTGGCGTTTTTTGGGAATCACACAGAACTTTGGCAAGTCGGGATGCTTATGCAACCGGATCAGCCTTTACTACTCGTAAAACCTTAAAGGCAATCACCGTTCACCGTGAAAAAGGTGAAATTGTTCGAAATACAGTAGGTGTTCAATGAAATATTACGTAATTTGGGAAGAGTCTGGTGTTAAGAAGAAGAAAACCTACTCTTCTAAACCGGGTGTTGCGTACTGGAAAAAGAAAATCATCAGTCTTTTGGGTGAAAAGGCAATTGTTGAGGAAGGTCAAGAGTTACCTGCCGAAAATGAAGATGAAGAACCCAAAAAAGTCGTAATGACAGAGAAAGAGAAACCTCTTGGTCCTGTCGATGAAGAAAAAACTAAGCTTTCCCCGGATAAAACGGGGAAATTTGTGCTTTCCAACTGGAATTCACAAACTGGAACCTACACAAGTAGGATTTATGGAACCCTAACCGACAAAAAGCGTGTTATAGAGCCTGATGGCTCTATTTCTTTGGAAGGAGATGATATTATAAAGAAACACGACAAAGAAAAAGGTATTTACACACTCACAGATGGCCGTAAGTTCTCAGTTATGGGATGGCCTGTATAGGAGACAAAAATGGACTTTGCAAAAATGTCAGTAAGTCAGTTGAAAAAGCTTCATGATGATTGTAAATATGACCTTATGAACGAACAATTTAAATACAAACGAAAAAATCCTGTTGGGTTTTCAAATTTATATCTTGACACCTTAAAACATAATATGATAACAGTAGAAAATGAATTAAAACTAAGGGGTGAAGATATTAAATGATTCAGAGTCGGCCTTGGGGTGGCTGGGAACTGCTCCACAAATCGGACACATATGCAGTTAAAAGAATAGTTGTAAATCCCCAAGGCCGACTCTCCTTGCAGTACCATAATCATAGAAAAGAGCATTGGTACTGTGTAGCTGGAAGGGGAATAGTTACCATTGATGATGTTGATAAAGGCATTTTTGCTGGTGAATCCGTAACTATTCCCCTCGGGTCGAAACATCGGCTCGAAAATATTTCTTCTTCAGAATACTTAATCATTGTGGAAGTTCAAGAAGGCGTGTATCTTGAAGAAGATGACATTATAAGAATTGAAGATGATTATGACAGAAATTAAAACTGTAGCAGTAGTATCAGGAGGTTTTGATCCTCTTCATCCCGGCCATGTTTTAATGTTTCGAGATGCACGTAAATTTGGTCAGATTGTTATTGCTGGTGTAAATTCAAATGATTGGCTTACTCGTAAAAAAGGTAAACCGTTTATGAAATTTGAAGATCGGCTTTACATGGTTCAAACGAATCAATATGTTGATCTAGCTATGGGGTTTAACGATGACGATGATACAGCGATTAATCTCCTTTATAAAGTCTCACAAGCATTCAGTGATTATCATATTACTTTTTGCAACGGTGGAGACCGTGGTAATTCTAATACCCCTGAGTATGATCATTTTAAAGGTGATAAGAGATTTCATTTCTCCTTTGGGGTAGGAGGAGACTGGAAATTTTCTTCTTCTTCTAAATTGCTTGATGACTGGAAAAATGGCTGATATAGACCCTTTCGACTATGAAACGTGGCCTGTTCTCAGTGATATGAGAAAAGATCTCAGAGAAAGAATTTTTGATGAGGAAGACTCTGAAAAAGTTTTTTCTTTACAAAATCAACTAGATGACGTAGAAAGCATGATCAAAGAAGGATTGTCTAGATACGTTCCTTTTTAGCTCCCTTGGCGGAAATGGTAGACGCTGCAGACTTAAAATCTGTTTTCCTTTGGAAGTACCAGTTCGAGTCTGGTAGGGAGTACCAACTTAATTTATACGCTACAGCGTATATTATTGTTTTATACGCTGTAGCGTATATTTTGAATCTCTGGCGACGGTCAGAGTAGTATAGTGACTGAATAATCCGTGGCAGATGCGGATAAGGTAATACCGAAGGGGATAGCTTCCCGTCTTAGCAGATGCAGGTAGGTTTGGTCCGAGTAGACAGGAGTTTGCCAGTGGTCCATTGTGGGTAATCCTTAATCCCACCTATACACTTTATATTCCCTGATAGCTCAGTTGGTAGAGCAGATGACTGTTAATCATCGGGTCGTAGGTTCGAGTCCTACTCAGGGAGCCACACTAAGGAAAGTGAAATGAAAATCTACATCGTTACAGAGACCGTTAAAGTAAAAGATAGCCGTGAACGTATATACAGCGCTTTAAATTCCTATAAAAATAGGGAAGATGCTATGAATGAAATAAAAATTCATAAGCACAATCAAAGACTTCATCTTATCAAAGAAGGATTTGTGGGCGAAAATGTCACCGAAGAAATGCTTCAAAACGAACAAATAAATCCTGTTAAATACCACATTAAAGAGGTAGAGTTGAAAGATGAGTTTACAGGAATAGAGCTTAAACAGGACAATAAGCATCTCTTTGCAACAACATTAGAAGAAATCGCTTCTTAAAATGTTAGTAATGGGTATCTGCTCCGTTCTTATCTTTGCTGCTCTTTTTGCTTGGGTTATCATTAATGAGCAATTTAGGTAATAAATGACCTTAACACCTTGTGTTTCTTTGTGTAAGATTGTAGATGGTAAATGTATTGGTTGCAGTAGAACCAAAGAACAAATTACTAAATGGCGATCATATACAGACCAAGAGAGATATGAAATAATGAAAGATCTTGGCTATGGTAAACGTAAAGGAGGAAAGTCTAAATGAACAGATACACTCTCAAAGAGTTTTTGAAGGTTGTGGAAAGTGCAGACATTATCTACGGAACCTGTAGTTTGAATGCTGCCATGACAATTCAGAGCAGAATCAGAAAAAAAAGCTTGCTTAGTCAGTTAAGCAGTGCTAAAGGTATTGATGAGTTTGGGATCTTTGCAGAACTTACTGAAGATCACAAGGGACGTAAGATTCTTAAACTCATCTAGGGTGGGAAGTGATTTTTTTCGCTGTTTCCTTTCGTATGGTTAATTTCTTTACTTCTCACCCGCCTCCTTTCGTATTTGGTAACTGTTTGATCCAACAGTAAAATGGATCTCCTTTGGTTGGATAAACTTAGGAATGGCCTTTTGTAAGATTCGGGCCATTCCTATTTTTTTTAGGGCTTGTAGTTCAGGACTTGTAGCTTAAAGGTAAAGCTGGCTGCTCATAACAGTCACGATCTCAGTTCAAATCTGGGCAGGTCCACCAACTTACTTCCCTTTTTTCGGTTTTCTTCTTTGGTTAAATATTGTAAATTATCTTCATGGTGTTTGCCACCCTTTGATAGAGGGATGATGTGATCAACTTCGTAACCTTCTGGTCTGTTTTTATAAAATTCTCTTATCTTATTTGGATCAGCATCTTCTGAAATAACTCTATATTTTTTAGCTCTATATCTGCTTTGTGCTTCTGCTTTTTTTGCTTTTTGTTCTTCTGCAGTAGCCCATACATTTTCTTTTTTCCATATTGTAGCGCACTTATTACTACAAGTTAAAGATTTGGCTCTTTTTTTAGGCTTGTTACAAACAGCACAAAGTCCCTTTTCTTTTCCATGCCTTCTTACACCTTTGTTGTTGTAGGATGTATTGCATGATCGGGAGCAAAATTTAGGGTTTTTTGTTTGCTTTGAGCAATGTAAACATTTAGTGTAAATACACATAGCTGGAAATCTCCTTGATAGTTTCTAGAGTAGGCAGGAACTGCAATTCCGTGGTCTACACTTTTATTTATCAGTTCGAGTCCTGTCAGGCCCACCATAAAACTCTCTAAATAGATTAGAGTTTTTTTTTAGAGGGTCTGATGAAAAAATTTTCCGATTTAAAAACAGATATTTGCTTAGGTTGTCAGTTGTCTGAAGCTACGTCACTAGGTTCAACTTCGGTAGACCAAGACCATTTGTTTGGTATGTGTTCTGCTAGCCGATCTTTTACTTCTTCTATTCAAGTGCTTTTTGTTTATTACGCTTATGCTGGTGTTTTTCTTTCTCATGGAAGGGGGTCAAATCTTTCTGTTGACGAGATGAGGAAACAAAGAGAAGAGTTTTTTAGTGCACAGGGTAAAATTTTCTTAAGGGATACTTATCCGTCAAAACAATTAGACATAGAATGTGTTATTAATTCCTTAATTACTATTACTGACAAGCCTTTTGAAGAAATATATACTGATGTTTTCAAACT
>Ga0208428_1001026_pt1 | contig 12014 bp, 7 predicted proteins | sample DEB08_DNA_11_FD_184535 | JGI IMG/M metagenome (GOLD analysis project Ga0208428, IMG submission 184535) | Aqueous microbial communities from the Delaware River and Bay under freshwater to marine salinity gradient to study organic matter... | ecosystem: Environmental > Aquatic > Marine > Coastal ... | reverse complement strand
TAAATTAAATGTTACAGTAGAGCCATCGCCTGTGAGAGTTTGTTTCTCAAATGCGCCGTATTGTGGGTCTCTTCCTATGTATGCCATAATTCTTTATTCCTTATTGAAACTTATACCTTATAATTACAATACCTTTTCCGCCAGCGCCGCCATTTCCAGTAGCAACACCGCTTTCTCTAGCAGCCCCACCTCCACCTCCACCTGTGTTTGCTGTTCCTGCTGCTCCATTTTTTGGTCCGCACCAAGGAGCACCAGCTCCTCCACCGCCAGAACCACCAGGCGCACCGTTACCAGTGCCTGCTGAATGTCCACCTCCTCCACCACCACCAGCATAAGTTGTTGAACTTGCTGAAATTGAAGTTGTTCCACCAGCGCCGCCTGCTCCATTTGCTGATCCAGGGGCACCTCCTACTGCTGTAGCTCCACCTCCTCCGCCTGTTTCATATGTAGGTGCTCCTGTATTATCACCACCATTATTTCCTTGAGGTGGACTTACGGGTGGAGTATTTCCTAAACCTCTACCGCTATTATAAGAACTACCACCTCCAGAACCACCTGAACCACCAACTGTGGTTCTTGCCCCAACACCTCCACCAGCAGATGTAATTGTTGAAAATACTGAATTTGAACCATTAGTTCCAGCAGAACTTGGTGTAGCGCCTGCTCCACCACCACCAACTGTAACTGGATATGTTGTAGCACTAACTGATAAAGCAGCAACACAAGCACCTAATGGGCTTCTTGTATAACAACCTGAAGCAGCGCCTGAAGATTCTCTATAACCTCCAGCACCTCCTCCACCTCCTGGATAACTATCATTAACATAAGTGCCACCAGCACCTCCTCCAGCAACTACAAGATAATCAACTGTATTTGATCCAGCAGCATTACCAGCACAAGAAACAACAAAACAACCATCACCAGTAAAAGTATGAATTTTGTAATCAGTTGATTCTGTTACTGTTCCACCTGTAGCAGTTACATATAATAGAGTTGATTTTTCATTTACAACTTTCCATCCTTCGGATACGTTTACATAAACCAGTTTATAAGAATCACCATCTGTATCAAATGTAATATTATTTGTAGAACCATTTATATTATTTCCATTTCTTCCTACAGTAATAGAATTACCAGAAGTAATACAAGATAATTCAATAACATCACCTATTTTTGGTGAAGCAGGTAAATTAATTGTATGAGCACCAGCAGAAGTATCAATAAAATAACCTCTACCAGCAACAGCAGTTGTATTTGTTGAACCGTCAGCAACAATAACTGATTGCCATTCTACGATTTGGTCGACTACATTTGATAATTTTTGTGTTTTAGTTCCCATTGTTTATCCTATATCGGTAAGTACCTAAATTGTATTTCAGCACCCGATACTGGTGCTGTTGAAAATGTTAAAGTCGTTCCTGAAATTGTGTAATCTGTAGTAGGAACAAGTGTAACACCGTTTACTATTACTAATACATCAGCAACTGCTCTACCACTATTTATCGTAAAAGCAACTGTTGATCCATCACCTGTTGCTGAACCAGCAGAGTATGTTAAAGTAGTAGCGATGTTTGATTTTTGAATTTTTTTAACTTGACCAGCAGATGTATCATAAATCAATAATACATCAGCGTCATTTGCTTGTTCGGCTAATTCTGTTTGACCTGTAAATGCGCCTGTAGATACATCACCCGCTCTTGCGATTGATTCTACTTGTGTAGGATTAACAACATAGATTTCATCACTTGCCGCTGGCGCTGTGTTAAACACAACACTTGTTGGCGTTGTAAGTGTGTAAGATTTAGAAGCACCTGGCTCTTGTCTAACATTGTTTACTACAACTGTTAAATCATTAGCGCTTGACGCACCTTGTGATATTGTAAATGTAGTTGTAGACCCATCGCCTGTAAAAGTATCATAGGTTGCGATAGCTCTTGTTATGTCGCTTGGTTTTTTACCAATATAAGCCATTTACTATTCTCTCTCTTTTTTATCTTATACGTCTTCTAATACAGTAACAGTTGCATCTAAAGATGAACTTGCACTAGAAGCAACTCTGATTACATCACCTGTCGTTCCATTATTTTGAACTACTATTTTGTTACCTGACATTATCTCTAATGAGGATCCTGCTGGTATACTTGCGCCTTTGACAATATACACATCATTTGAACCATCGTAGTTATCTAAAAATACATCTGCAGTAACACCTGTAGCGGCTTTGTTTGCAAGTGTAATTCCGATAACGATTGATTCTAATGCTGATGAACCTGAACCTGCTGGTACTGTATAGACAGCATCAGAAGATGCGCCTGTACTTGTTCCGACATCTGGTTTTGTAAATCTTTTGAAATCGTTAGCCATTGTTGTTTCCTTTTAATATTTATACTATTTATAATGTTATCCTAATGCAACTGCTTGAGCAATTGCAAATCCGTTTGTCGCCACAGAAGCCCCATTTATTTGAACATCTGTAGTGAAATTCGCAGTTCCTGATCCAGTAATATTGACTATTCCTGTAAAAGAACCACCAGTTAATGTCGCCGTACCATCAGTAATTGTACTTGATGTAATACTTGTCAAACCTGTTATTGTAGAGTTAAGTGTAAAAGTAATTGTATCAGTCGCTGTTACTGCAGCTGATATATTCGTATCACCCGCAAAAGTAATAACATCACCACCTTGTATCGCTTGAGTAGTTGAAGAACCACTATCTACAATTGAAAAACCAGAGTAAGTAGATGCTGACACTTCATTAATCGCTCCTACTAAACTAGTAGCAACCGTTGTAAGTGTCGCTGGATCGCCTATATCTGTCGTAGAAAGACTATTAAAGGTCGTTCTAAACTCTTCCAGTGTATTTGACGTTAATACTGTTCTAGCGGCCATTTTACTTGTTTAACACTCCCTTAATTAAGTCTTTGATTTCTCTTAATTCTGCTTTCAAATTATTTATTTCTTTTACTGTATTTCTTATCTCATCACTTTGTTTTTCTCTTTCTCTCATTCTCGCCTTAATCATTCTATATTCTTCATATTGAAACTTGTTTGTGTTTATAACACCATTTGAGTTTCTATCTCTTTTTAATCCAGGATATTCTTTTATCTTTAATAAACTCATATTAACTGTGTGCTATTACTCTTAAATCTTTTAATTTTGGTACAAATACTGTATTAGATGATTTCATCACAATTTTTAATTGTAGATTTTTAAATTCTGTTATATCATTTACATTAATTGTTCTTTCAGAAAATATATCAATAGGGTCTTTTGAAGTAACAGAGAAACTAGTATCTGTAAATTTCAATTTAGTTAAATCTGCTTCATCGTCCCACGCTCTATAATAAACTTTTACATCTGTATTTTGTGGAATGTTCGCATCAAACAATATTCTTAAACTATCAGCAGCTGTGTCTAATACTAATGTTCTTGTAATATAGTTTGCCAAGTTAGTTGAACCTGTAGGCGCATAGTCATCAACAAAACTATCGTATTGTTTGATCGCCCAATTTAAACTATCTTTTCTTACAGCAAGTGTAAATGATGTTGAACCATCACCTTCAGTTGCATTTGAATCAAGTGTAATTGAACTTGCGCCAACACTTGCAACAGTACCAATAACTTTTTTCTCTAATCTTTCTTCTACGCCACCATCTGGAGTGACAACTTCATAAACTGTAGTTGAAATAATTTTATCATCAGCGTCAATTCTGCTTGTGTTATCAGCTGTACTTGTAATTGTTGTACTTCCTGTACTTGGAACGTGTGTTCCTTCTAAATTAAATTCATACCAATCATTTACAACATCAAAGTATATTGTTTTTGTAGTTGGTAGATCAGCAAATGCACTTCCTAAAGTTACTGTAACTTTATTTCCGTCTGAAGATTCAGCAAAGTGGTCACTACTTGATACTTCTTCAACATTATTAATTGCGTAAGTACCATTAATTTTACTTGCCAAGATACCTTCTATTTTTAAGTTTGAACCTATTTGAGCATTTGCTAAAATATTATCTGCTGCGTCAATCCAAGTTACTAGTTGACCATTACCATCAGAGTTTTCTGATATTTCAATAACACTTCTTCCTACAATTTTATATGCAACACCAGAATTTGCTGCTAAACCATTTGCAGTTAATTCTAATGAAGTGTCATTTGTAATTGAATCTACAACACCAATTGCTGTATTTCCAACTCTAATTGTATCTCCAGCTTTTACTTCTGTTTCAAAAGAAGTACCTGAACCTGTTACAGTCGTTGTACCTGTTCCAGTTGTGATTGTTCCTGTTCCTGTAACATAACTATCTGTATCAACAACTGTTCCATCTTCTAATAATACTCTTTCATCAACTGTATCAACATTTAAATCACTTGCTGTTTTATTATCAATTAAATTAGATACAGCGTAAACAGCTTGTTTTTGTAAATCAATTACAGGTGAAACATTTGTATTTGTAGAAACCATTTGAACTGTAAATGATAATGTAGGTGTTTTTACTTGTGGTGATGAACTTAATAAAGTTTCATTTTCGTAACTCTTAACTACTTTTCTACCTTTAAAGTCATAGTTTTGATTTGGTATGATTGGTAAATTACCAGTTGCAGTTCCACCAGCATCTGTTGCGTTTACAAAATAAGACAATGAAGTATCTGCGATAACTAAATCGTTTGTTTTGTAATACATAGAATCCATATTTAATTGTCTTGTACATCTTACAACATTTCCACCATAGAAACCTTTTACAAAATTAGCAGTTGTTCCTGTTAATAATGAGTCTCCATTTGCGTCTGTTGTTTGAAGTGTAATTAAGAAAGAATCTTTTGTTATACCTGTTCCTAGTACTGTATGAGAACCATTTAATAAATGTTCTGGCGCACCTGTTGTTGTACTTCCTGTTCCATATAATCCTTCTGGAACACCAGAAATAACAACTGTATCGCCTGATGAGAAACCGTGATTTCTTGCTTTAACTCTAACTGTTGTAGAACTTGTTGTAAATTCAAATGGATTAGAATCTAAAATATATGTTTCAGGTGGTAATGCTTTTAATGGTACACTTGCAGTTTGTGAAATATCAAAAGTACATTGATTTAATCTAAACTTCATATCTAATAATGGACTTTGTACAAACTCTTGCGTGTTTTGAGAAGCGTAAAGAGCACCTGTTAATGGTTGTTTCGCAATTACGTTAGTTGTAATTAAATCTGTTTGACCTAATTCTGATACAAACATTTGACAACCTGGTTCATCAACTTTAGCAACAATCGCATAAGTTTCACCATCTCTTAAATAAACTGGTGCTTGAAACTTGAAGTTAGTTGCAGTTGCTCCGTTTGTAGATGTATTAATTTGATCTATTCTTTTTATAACAGTAGTAAATGGAATAATCCTTGATGTAGGAACACCATTATCACAAACTCTTAATTCTACGATTACAGGTCGACTACCTGCTTCAGAGAAATATAAATCAACAGATGATACAAAAACACCACCTGGTGAATCTACTGTAAATGTTTGTGCTAGAGGATCGTGGCCACCTCCGCCGCCTCCGCCGCCTCCACCGCCTCCACCGTTGTTTGGTGGTGGTAAACTTCTAACAAATCTTGTACTTGTAGATGTTCTTCTAATTGATCTTTGTTCAAATAATCTATCTTGCGCAAATCGAATACTACGAGAATTTACTACAGTTGCTTCTTTTTCTAATGATAATCCAGTTGCGCCATATAATACTGTACCAGCACTATCAAATAATGCATCACTATTTGATTGATTATCTGTTAATTTAAATGTTCTTTCACCTGTTCTAAATGTGTTTTCAGGTATTGAGAATACTCCAACAACTTGACCTGCAGTATCTGTTCTTAAAATATCACTTGTAGATTTCATAGTAGGTGCTGTTGTTGAACTTGTACCATCATTGATACTTGTAATTGTTGCTGTATTGAAATTATTTCCTCCAATATCAACTGTACCAGTAATAGTTTCACCTACAGCAAAACCATTTTTAATATTAACTAGGAAAGTATCTACATTATCTGATACAACAGCATTCGCAGCGGCAACTACACCACTTGCTTGTAATCTTAATAACTTACCACCATCATTGATAGGATAAGCAGAAGTTGAATATGCATCAAATTTATCTATCGTAGAACCATCAACACTTGCAAGTGTTAAAGTTGTTCCACTTTTAGCAGTTACTTTAAATGTTCTTAAATTTAATTGTTTAGAGTGATTACTTCCTAATGTAGTAATTGTAGTCGTTACATTATTTGGTAATTGATTTAAGTTTGAAACGATACTTGGATTTGCTCTATTCGCATCTAAATTGTACAAGTAAACGTGATGACCTGGTAAAATACCATCAGCACTATTTACTGTTAATGTGAAACTAGCAGCACCAGCGTCAGCAGTAATATTAGAAATTGCTGATATAGTTGTTGCTGTGTGTGTATTGTTTTTAATTACATCTCCGACAGCAAACGCTTGTTGAACAATACCATTTTCATCTGATCTTGCTGGATCGTCAGCAAGTATAGTTGTTTCGGCAGTTTCTAAAGTAAAGTCTAAATCAGCAGCGCCTGAAACTTTTGTTAAGTTAAATTTGTCTGCTGGTTTTATATTACTATTTACATCTGTCTGGTCAAAGAAACCGTAGAATTTTGTATCTGGTTTTAAGTTTCTAGCTACAAAGGTAACAGGTTTTGGTCTTACATATGGAATATAAGACACATCAACAACTCTATCACCATAGTTAATTGAGTTTGTCGAAGTTACTGCAGATGTTCTAATACCATCTCTTGTTGCTGTTCCTGTAAATGTTGTAATTGTATTTTGAAATATAGCATTTCCACTTTGAAATTGTCCACCTGAATTTGTAGTTGAAGAACCTGTCCAGTTGTTTTGCCATTCGTTCCATTGTGTTCCTGTAACTCCTAAAGTGTCAGCAATAAATCTAATTGCATCTAAATTGTTATCATCTGTAACTGTTAAGTCAGGTCTTCTATCAACCTCTTTCCAGTTATCACCTTCAGGAAATAAAGTAATCTCTCCTCTAAATGCACCTATTTTATATGGGTTAACATCTATTGCTCTTGTGGCATATGGATTAAATACAAATACACTTTCTGAATAAGGTAATGTTAATACATCACCTGTTCTTTGATAATTTTGACTTGCTCTTTGAGAACCAGATTGTAGATTTTCAGAAATCTCTAATGCATCTGTAAAGTGCATTGGTCGTAATTCTCTTTTTTGATTATCAATCGCTATACGATAATCAGCATTTTTAACATCACCTACATTGTGACCTGTAAATTGATCTACAATAAATCCGTTTTTAAATTTATCAATACCTGTAATAGCATCTTTAATTGATAGTTGTTCTGTTTCTTTTTCTAGTAAACTTAAGCTAGAGTAATATTCTAAATTAGATATTCTTCTTTCTAAATTACCAATATCTCTCATTGTGTAACGTCTATTATCTTTTTGATTAATAGTTACATCACTTGCTTGTTTAGTATATGCTGGTAAAAATATTGTTGCAATAACCATACCTGATTTTGGATCAGATGGTTCTTTTGGATCTTCAGCTGGTGTTCCAGCAATTACATTTATTTGACCTGTACTGTCAATAAACACTTTATCTGCTCTAGGTAGATAATTTGCTAAAGGTGTATTAAAGTCAGAACCAATTTTTGGTATTTGTGGTAAGAATGAATTTAATCCTTCAATTACAGGACGATAATCAATAACATCATGCAAATAAATTTCTTGTTGTGTTCCGTCTGTTTGTGTTACTCTAAATGATGGTATGTCTTCGTAATCAATACTTGATAGATAACTATCCACACTAAAGTAATTACCTGAACCACTATAAGCAAAATATCTATAAGTCACACTTAACGCACCAGTGATTGCACCTGCGCCTTCTTTAAGTGTTAATGCACCTTTTTGATAATGAGTTGGTCTTTGTCCTGTGTCTATATTAAATCTATCAGTTACATCAACAGCGCTTGATGAAGAATAAGCACTAAAGTTACCTGGTGTCATTGAAACTGAAGTAATGTCAAATACATCAGCGTGATTTAATAATACATTTTTCGCTGTAACATTTTTAGCACCTGTAATAGTAATAGTTGCTGTTGTAAGTGTTTTAATTTTCTCTCTCGCCGCTAAATTAATTTGTTGTACTGTTGTAATTAAAGTATAACTTCTGGATGCTGTTAGACCAGAAATTGTAACAGTCTTTCTATTTGCGTCATCATCAAATGCTATATCAGCGGCTGTTAAATTTACAATTTGATTTGTGACATTATCAAATAATGTGTAGTTATTAATATTTTGATCCGTTAGGAAAAATTCGTTTGTGTTTGTTAAAGTAGAAGACCAATCACCAGAACCATCAGCAGTGTTTGTAATAACTCTACGTACTTCGTGTTGACTTGAAAAGTTAACATCTTGTCCTGATGCGCTATCAAAACCTCTTAAAGTTTTTGTATTATTTAAACCTGTTCTGAATAATAAGTTTGCGTATTGAGGTTCGTAAATTTTTGTATTTCCTCTTTCAAGTGTAAGTGTTCCTGTTGCTGAAATTAAACCTGCAGTTAACTCTCTATCTAAAACTAATGTATTATTATCTGTAATAGAAGCAACATATCCTACAAAGTTACCACCTAGTATAACTGAATCTCCAACTTGAAAATCTAAAGTAAATGATGTTCCTGTACCTGTGATAGGATCACCACCTGAACTTGTAATAGAACCATTTGCTGAACCTGATACAACAGTTGTACTTGTTACTTGATCTGCGTTAGCATAGAAATTAATTACGCCTGTTTGACCAGCATCTGTAACCCATTTAACATCTCTTTCTAAACTTTTACCACTATTTAATTTAATATCAAATAAAGATAATCTGTAAAGTGATGATGATGAGTAAGTACCACTATGTAATTGAAATGATCTAACTCTTGCAGTACCAATTAAACCTGATTTACTTGCGTTTGTAGATGAACCTATTGTCGGTGGTGTGTCATAAACATCTGAACCATCCCATAGATAAACTGTTTCAAAAGTATCTATACCTGGAGCACCTCTTACAGTATCTACTAAAATATAATTACCAATTGGTGTTCCAACTGGTTGATCGTCTAATCTAGCAATGTGACCATTTTCTACACCATTTATTGGTCTTGCTCTATTTACAGAAATGTATTGAGAAACTGTATTTTCAATTTCATAACCTTCAACATATGCTTTACCTGGATCAACAACCATTGCCACTTTATCAGCGTCACCATAAGTTACACCTGAAACAGGTGTTGCTGGAGTTGCTGGAAAAACACCATTGTTATTTCCATCAATTAAGTGTTCTCTTATTGAAACTAAAAATTTGTTAACTTCATAGTTACCTGATTCATCAAAGGTTCTACGAGCAAATGTTTTTTCTAATTCTGCATATTCTGATCTTGTAATTTTTCTTTGAACAACACCATTTTTTACTCTTACTAATTCTACAAATCTAACTTCATCTTCAGATTCTAATGCTAATCTTTTTAGTGATAAATTTATTTTTAATCTATGTGCGCCTGGTGCATTGACGTTTGAACTACCTTGTGCGTTATCATTTAGTGAAGCGTCATCACCTGAAGTGATAATTTGATCAGTAATTTCAAAACCTACTCTATATGATGGTGTGTTATTAAACCTTGAAATGTATAAGTGTAATTCATCATTTTTTACAAAAGTTCCATCTACAAAAAATACACCTTCTTTAACTTCAACAACATAACCTAAGCCAATAACATCTCTTACTGCGTTTTGTGTATAAGTTGTACCTGAAGTACCATCATCACCAAGTGTTTTAATTGTAACAGATATATCACTTGATTGATTTTCTGTTAAACGATAGTTATTCGCAGTCGTGTTATCTGCGGCTAATGCTGTTAATGTTTCGCCAGGTAAAAATCTTTTTGTTTCACCATCTGATGCTGTATCTGTGTATTTAAAAAATAGAGATGGAATATCACTATCGCCAGCGACCATACAAGTACATTCTGAAGTATCATTTACAACAGCTTTAACACCTGAAGTGGCACCTGTAATAATTTTGTTTCTAAATTGAGTTAAGTAAGTAGTAACACTTACCTCGTTAAATGTATTTTCTAGTTTTGCGAAATTAATTTGATTGTCAACATTTATATCACCAGGGATAACCATTGAACCTTCTTCAAAAATATGTCGACCAAATCTTTCGATTTGATTTTGAAGTATTGTTTGTAGTTGTGTTAACTCTCTCGCTTGAACTGCGAAGCCTGGTCTAAAAAGGATTCTATGAAACTTTTTTGCTTCATCAAAATCATCAAAGTAAGGCGAGAGGTTAAAGTCTGTTGGACTTGGCATTTATTTCCCCTTAAAACTCAATAATTAATTTAACATTTTCCGTCTGGTCTGAAGCTCTTGTAATAGGCGATCTATTCTCTATGTATATAACATCTCCATCATCTGATTCTATTTCCGGATTAGCATATCCACTTGTAAAAGTGATATTATCAACAGTTTCACTTGCTGTTGAACTTGGTGTTCCAGATGCAGAAGAAGATTGTCCTGTAATAACATTTGTACCCGAGAACGCTGTCAAATTACCATTACTATCAGCACCTTGGTCATTAAATCTTGTTTGTACATAATATAAAATTCTATTTGTTGCATCCCATTCTACAACTTTTCCTACTGCGCCAGTTGTTGCTTGATTGATTTCTTCATCAACTGTAAATGTTCCTGGTGTAGGAGAAGCGGCAAATCGTACTGCGTATGTTCCTCTTAATGTGTTTGAGGAAGCAGCAGATGCACCACCAAAGTTATTTGGATCTCTAATTAGTACAATTCTTCTAAAGTCGTTTGCTGTTGTAAAGTCACCTGTGTTTGAAGCCTCACCCGCTTCAAAGTTAACATTTAACATTACATAAAAACCACCTAATTCTTTAATTGCATTTTCACCGTGTCCACCTTTTGGTTCTATAATACAATCTAATTCAGCGCCTGTTAAGTCAGTTGCGCCAGCAGATACTATGTCTGCGTTTCTAATATAAGCGTATGTGTAACCTGAACCAGCATTTGTTACTGTTACAGCAGATACGACACCTCCTGATGTAGTAACTGAAACTTTTCCACCACTACCATCTCCTCGTATATCAATATTTGTAAATGTACTATTGACTGAAGCACCAGAACCTGAAGATTTAATTTTAACTATATTTACTTCACCATCTGTGTTTGCTGCGGCTACACCTGAATCAGTTGCAACTGCCATAAAATCTGTTGATAAAAAGTTAACTTGTTGAGCAGCTGTTAACTCATACATAAATTTCCATTTGTAGTCATCACCAGTTGTAATAATATTATTACTATCGCCAGTAGGTTCAAAAGTAGATGTTCCACCGTTGTTGTTATCTAAACATTTGTAAACTCTATTTTCACTATTTAAAACATAAAAAGTAGAATCCCATAATGTTGAAGCACCACTATCTGATGTTTGTGTAGTTGTAGTACCTGTAATTCTATTTCCGTAATCGTGTCTATAATAGTCGTAAACTGTACCTGATGTCCAGTTTCTTCTTGGTATGACATATGATACATCTGAAGTTGCCACTTTTTTTGCGGCGATCAAATCGTCAAAAGAATAAAACTCTTCCTGTATTGAATCTACAGGTGTTAATGGAGAAGCATCTGATCCTTCATTTTCTGTTCTACTATCAGGTCTTGTTGAAGTTGTAAACCCTTGTGGTCTACCTATTCCTAAATAAAAGACATTTGAAGAACCTGTTAACGCAGTTGTAAACTTTTCTGCGTTATGTATTCTAAATTTATTTGTTATTATTGCCGCCATTTTTTATTCCTTTTTATTATTTATAACCTCTTTCAAACATTATTATTGAAACTTGTATCTTATAATTACAATTCCTTTTCCACCAGCAGCACCTACTGATGAACCTAATCCACTACCACCTG
>Ga0208428_1001025_pt1 | contig 12039 bp, 20 predicted proteins | sample DEB08_DNA_11_FD_184535 | JGI IMG/M metagenome (GOLD analysis project Ga0208428, IMG submission 184535) | Aqueous microbial communities from the Delaware River and Bay under freshwater to marine salinity gradient to study organic matter... | ecosystem: Environmental > Aquatic > Marine > Coastal ... | reverse complement strand
GATGTAAATAGTGTGTTAGTATTCTATAATGGAATTTGTATGGTTCCAACAACTGATTATACAATTGCTACCAATCAATTGACATTTACATTTGCGCCTGTGAATGGTTCTAACATCATGATGAGATATTTACCAGTATAAGGAAAAATGAATGGCAAGTAATTCAAAATTTTTAGCAGAGCTTCTTGATTCTAATGGTGATGTAAATACTGCTAATTTAGATAATTTATCAAGTACATTAGGAACAGCATCAACAAATGATACTGGTGATTTTCTTCAGGTTTCTAATAATCTTTCTGATTTAAATAATGCTGCAACTGCTAGAAGTAGTCTTGGATTAGGAACAGCAGCAACAACAGCAGCAACGGATTATGCTACAGCAGCGCAAGGTACAAAGGCAGATTCTGCATTACAGCTAAATGATCTTCCTCCAGCAATTCTTTCAATTACTGGAATTATTTTTGATCAGTTTCCATCAGATATATCCGTTTCATTGTATAATCCTACTAGCACAGTTTCAGTGAATTATCTTAAAGATGGAGTTGTATTAGTTACTGAAACTAACATTTCAGTAACTAATGGCACAATTTCTTTAACAACTCCTTCTATAATTTATAATTTAGTTTATGATACTATTATTGAATTTGAAGTTATTAATTCAACAGGATTACCTTCTTCAAATAGAGTTTCAAAAATAATTCAACGTAGTCCTACAGGTGGAACTATTTCCACTTCTGGCAATTATCGTTATCATAATTTTACTTCATCTGGAACATTTTCAACTTATACAGCAGATTGGCCTGTTGATTATTTAATTGTTGCTGGCGGAGGCGGTGGTGGAAGATATGTAGGTGGTGGTGGTGGTGCTGGTGGTTTACTTCAAAATTCTACAACCATTTCTGCAAATTCTAACATTTCGATTACGGTTGGTGCAGGTGGCGCAGGAGGTCAAGGAACTTATGCAACAGATTCTTCATTTGGAACAATAGCAACTGCAATTAGGGGTGGTTATGGTGGCCAGCTATTTGCCGATGAAGATGGACAATCTGGAGGTTCTGGCGGTGGTGGCTATGGTGCAAATTCACCTGGTACAGGTGGATCTGGAACTATTGGGCAAGGATATTCCGGAGCAAATGGAAGTGGCATCAGCGTCGGTGTCAGAGGCGGTGGAGGCGGTGGAGCTAGTCAAGCAGGACAATTATACAATGGTGGTGATGGAATAGATTACTCGACATGGGCTACTGCTACTGCATCAGGAGATAATGGATATTATGCTGGTGGTGGGGCAGGAGGAGCTTATCTTAATAGTTCCAGTACTTCTTCTGGCGGAGCAGGTGGTGGCGGTGATTCAGCATATTCTGGAAATAGCGGACAATCCAATACTGGAGGTGGCGGAGGTGGCGGAGCTGGCGGAGCTACCTCCAATGAGGGACCCCCTGGTAATGGAGGATCTGGAATAGTAATTATACGGTATCAGATTACATAAAAAGGTAAAAAAGTATGTCGCATTTTGCAAAAATTGAAAATGGATTAGTAACTAAAGTAATCGTAGCTGAAAAAGATTTTTTTGAGAAATTTATTGATGATTCTCCAGGAATATGGTTACAAACATCATACAATATGCGAGGAGGAATTTATTATGATCCAAACAGTAACATTCCTGCTGATCCGCAACCAGAAATTGCAAGTGATGATGGAAGAAGGAGAAAAAATTATGCAGGAGTAGGTTTTACATATAATCATGAATTAGATGCTTTTATTCCTCCACAACCATACCCAAGTTGGATTCTGAATGAAGAAACATGTCTCTGGAATTCTCCAGTACCATATCCAACTGACGGACAAGTGTATATTTGGAATGAAGAAAATACTGTCTGGGAACAAATAACAGAATAAATAATAATATGGCAACTCTTACAAACATATTCATAGATCAAGGTGCATCGTTTTCAACATCAGTCACAGTTACTGATACAGATGAAAGCGCATTTGATCTTGCTGACTATACAGCAGAAGCACAAATAAGAAAGACTTATGATTCTCTTACATCAACCAGTTTTTCTACATCAATTGATACAAATCCTGCTTCTGGATTGATTACATTAGAGTTGACCCCAGCACAAACAACTGCACTGGAAGCAGGAAGATATGTTTATGATTTGGTGATTACATCAAATGGTGGAATAAAAACAAGAGTGATTGAAGGTATTGCAACAGTCTTGCCTAGTGTTTCAAGGAGTTAATAAATGGCAATTACTGCAAAGATAAATCGTGCTCCTAATGTTGCAGGTTCTGTTTCTCAAGGAAATCAAGTACAAGTGACCAGAGTTCAGGTTCCAGCTGCAACAAAAGCAACACAACTTACTGATTTTGATTTATCAGGAGTACAGGATGGATCTCTATTACAGTATAATTCTGAAAGAAAAGTATTTGTGACCACCACATCAATATCTGGAGCAGCATTTTAAGGATAACAAATGGCAGCAGCAACAGTAATACAAGTTAAAAGAACTACAACAGGCAATATTCCATCCACCACCGAACAAGGTGAGTTGTTTTATGTTTATGATACATCTAATGTTTCATCTGGTGCAGGTAATAATGGTCAACGTCTTTTCATTGGTGATCCTACCAATAATACAAATACTCCAAGAAAAATAGGTGGTGAATATTATACTGGATTAATGGATCACACTCTTGGCATACTTACTGCTGATGCTGCGATTCTTGTTGATGCTAATAAAAAGATTGATAATTTAAAAATTGATAATATTGATATTGATGGCAATTCAATCATTTCCACTGATACAAATGGTGACATCAATATCACTCCAAATGGATCTGGTTATGTTGTTATTGATGGATTAAATTATCCACAAGCAGATGGAACAGCTAGTCAAGTTTTGTCAACTGATGGAAATGGCAATCTTTCGTTTCAGTCAGTTGGAGGAACACTAGATATTGCTGCAGATTCTGGAACAGATAATGGTGTTGTTTTAGGAACTGATACATTGACGATAACTGGTGGAACAGGTATTAGTACATCTGTCACAGGAGATACGATTACAGTCAATGGTGATGATGCTACCACTTCTACAAAGGGTATTGCAAGTTTTGACACAAATCATTTTACTGTTAGTACTGGTGCTGTTACAATAAAAGCAAGTTCTATTGAAAATGGAGATTTAAGCAATTCTACCATTTCCATTGCGGCAGATACAGGAACAACAAATGCTGTTGATTTGGGTGATACATTAACAATTCAGAGTGGAACTGGAACAGGTATTGCTACATCAGTTTCAGGTGATGTTCTTACTGTCTCTGGAGTTGATGCTACCACTACTACAAAAGGTGTAGCAAGTTTTGCAACAGCCGATTTTGCGGTAACAACTGGCGCAGTTTCAATCAAAGCAGCTGGCGTATCAAATTCACAGCTTGAAAATAATTCAGTTACAATAGGTTCAGATAGCATAACTTTAGGTGGTACATTAAGCGCATTTACTTCTTTAACAGTAGATAATATTACTGTTAATGGAAATACTGTAACAACTACAACAGGAAATTTAGAATTAAATCCAACAGGATTCATTGATGTAAATAATAATTTAATTTCAGGTGTTGCTGATCCTGTTAGTGCTCAAGATGCAGCCAACAAGCAATATGTTGACGCTGTAGCGGAAGGATTACATATTCATGCTTCTGTAGAAGTTGCCTCAACAACAAATTTTGCAGGATTTAGTGCTGGCACTATTACATTATCATCTCCGATTGCGGTATCAACAGGTATTGATGGATTTACTGATGCTGCGCATTTGGTAACAGGCGCAAGAATTTTGATCAAAGATCAAACGAATGCAAATGAGAATGGTATTTATACCATGACAGTTACAGGCGGAAACATAACTGAGTTTACCAGAGCAGATGATTTTAATACAGCAGTCGAAATAGCAGGTGGTGATTTTGTATTTGTAATTCATGGAACAGAATACGCAAACACTGGATGGGTTCAAACAGAACATGTTACCACAGTAAATACTGATGATATAAGTTTCACTCAGTTTTCTGGTGCAGGAACATTTCTTGCAGGTGATGGACTTACTCTTACGGGAAATGAATTTTCAGTAGTCGGAACATCAAATAGAATTTCTGTTTCTGCAAGTGGTGTTGATATTGATACAAATTATGCTGGCCAAACATCTATCACAACTCTTGGTACAATTGCAACAGGAACATGGAATGCAAATGTGATTGGTCCAGTATATGGTGGTACAGGTTTAAGTTCTTATACAACTGGTGATTTAGTTTATGCTAGTGCTGCAAATACTTTAGCAAGTTTAGGAATAGGATCAACAGGCGAAATTCTTACAATAGCAGCAGGTGTTCCTGCATGGACTGACACAATTGACGGTGGAACGTATTAATAAATATGTCAGTAATTAAATTAAAAAGATCAGAAACGGGTTCTTCTGTACCCACTACTTCCGACTTGGCAGTTGGAGAAGTAGCACTTAATACGGTAGATCAGAAAATATATGTAAGAGATAGTTCTAATAACATTATCACAGTTGCTAATTTCTCAACAGGTGGTGGTTCATCTCTTGCACTAAATGATCTTTCTGATGTTTCTACCGCAAGCGCAAGTACAGGACAAGTTCTTACAGTTCAATCAGATGCATCTTTTGCTTTTGAAACACCATCAGCTGCAGCAGACGATTCGTTTATAAATGCAATCATATTCGGTTAAAAAATAGATGGCAAACACATTACTTTTAAAAACGTATGATGGTGGAACAAATTATGCAACAGCTAATTCTGATGCTTCTGTTTATACTGTTCCTTCTGCCAAAACAACTATTATAATCGGATTTATGATTTCAAACATCACAACAAATACAATTGTTGTTGGTGTAAAGATTACAGATAATGATGCTTCGCAGACAGTAAACTTTATGAAAAATATTTCAATACCTTCTGGATCTTCATTAGAAATCATGGGTGGAAACAAGATGATATTGAATACTGCTGATGTTTTAAAAGTTACATCTGATACGGCTAATTCATTTGATGTAACAATTAGTATTGTGGAGCAAGATACATGAGCCGAGCACTAGATGTTGCAAATGATCTTTCTACTCTTGGTCCGAAATATGACGCAGGAAATTTTGATGCCATCTCAGTAACAAATTCTGTTGTAGATGCAGGACAACTTCTTGGAATTGATCTTTCTGGTCTTGCAAATGCTGGCGATTATATTTCAGTCAATGTAACAAACGCACAAGATGATGAAGTTCTAGTTTTCTCTAGTGGTACATTGGTTAATCAGGCATTATCATCTATTGACCATGACGCATTGACAAACTTTGTTGCAAACGAACATATTGACTGGACAAATGCAACAGCAAATTTCTCGACAACTGGAACACTTAACACTCATACAATTCCATCAGGATCAGGAACACTTGCTTTAGTTGGAGATATTCCAACAAACAATAATCAGTTGACAAATGGTGCTGGTTATATTACTTCAGCATCTCTTAGTGGGTATCTAACAGCTGAATCTGATACACTAGATAGTGTAACAGGTAGAGGAAATTCAACAACAAATGGAATTTCTGTTGGTACACTTAATACTCATACAATACCATCTGGAACAGGAACACTAGCATTAACATCTGATATTCCAACAAACAATAATCAGTTGACAAATGGTGCTGGTTATCTAACAGCTGAATCTGATACACTGGATTCCGTGACAGGTAGAGGAAATTCAACAACAAATGGAATCACCGTTGGTTCCTTAAATACTCATACAATTCCATCAGGAACAGGAACACTGGCATTGGAAGCAGATACAATACTCACAGCAATCATTTATTCGGCAGCACTAGGATAATTCATGGCAACATTTGTAAGATATTCTGAAACAGCAGGAACATCACTTACTGCTGTAAATGGTTCTGGTCCGACAAATGCTTCGATTGTTGTTGGATTGATTGCCTCAAATACAGGTAGTGCCTCTGATACAATAGATATTACTATTGGAACAACAGCTGATTATTCGGGTGCTACATTTGATTATGTGATTAAAGGTGCACCGATTCCTGTTGGTAGTACACTCAGCGTTTTGGATGGAAAATTAGTAATTAATTCATCAGATATTATCAAGGCAAAAAGTACGAATGGCACAGTTGATGTTACTGCTTCTATCTTGGAGTTATAAAAGATGAGCGGATATGTAGGCAGCAAACGATCCAGCAGTCTAGTCAGTTTTGATGAGGGTACAATTGGCAGTGGTGTTACGTTTCCTACTGGGCATATAATTAGAGTTGAAACTACAAACGTAACTACTGCATTCGTAGGCGCTAATAATACGAAAAATGTATGGAATGACTTAACACCTATGACTGTTACGTTAAACAATAAATTAGCCTCTTCTAAATGTTTTGTTTGGGCTGTAGTGAATATGAGTTTAAGAGATAATTATCAAAATGGAATTCGTTTAATAAGAAGAGTAAATAATGCAGATACTGCTATTGCACTTAACACAAATAATTCTTCTGGTATTAAGGGGACGACTAACAATTTCACCTTGCAGGCTTATGGATCTGACAATCAAGCAGGTTTCCCGATAATGTGGATGGATACAACATCGGCTACTTCTGTAACGTACAAACTTCAATATTTTATACCAAATATTGCAACTGAAGCCTTTTATTTCAATCAAAATAAAACTACAACTAATAGCAATCAATGTCATGGAGTTAGTTCCATCTCAGTAATGGAGATAGCCCAATGAGAAATCAAGCCATACTTGACACACACCCAGATGCTTCTTTTATTGATGGTGATAAGGTTTTTAATATAAATTATGAACCTCTTGAATTAAATGAGGATTTAATTCAAAAAAGATTGTCAGAATTGAATTTAGAAACCCCTTTAAATGTTTTAAGAACTATAAGAAATGAGTTGCTATTCAGATCCGACTGGATGGCAGTATCCGACAGAGTAATGACTCAAGCCCAAATCGACTATAGACAAGCCCTTAGAGATTTACCAGAGACGGCAGACCCACAACTAGACGAAAACGGACAACTTACCAACGTAACGTGGCCTACTTATGAGTAATGCACGGAATATAGCGAGTATCGCAGGGGAAGATGTACTCAATGCGAGTAATGAAATTGTACCAGTTTATGCGTGTAGGGCTTGGGTGAATTTTGATGGGACTGATGCTTTTAGTCCAAACCCTAGTACAAGCGCAATCCGTGATTCTGGAAATGTAAGTTCAATTTACCAAAACGGATCAGGCGACTATACCATAAATTTTACGACTGCAATGCCTGATACAAATTATTCTGTAGTTTGCTCTGGTAGCATGGAAAGCGGTAATGTCCGAAGAGGCTCATCTGTTGGCCCAAGGGGAAACGGTTCGTTTGATAATGCCGCAAACTCTTATTCAACTAGCAGCATAAGGATTTTAAGTGCAATTTATGGGACACCATCACTAAATCCAACACTGCTTGATTTGGATGTTGTGAACGTAACGATCTTCTGCTAACCCAAAGGATTCAAATGAAACTAGCAATTTTCCCCAATGAAACAACCATCTCTGTTTTAGTACCTGCTCCAAACTGTGGACTTACGCTAGAAGAGATCTGTGCTAAAGATGTCCCGACAGGCGTCAAATACAAAATTATCGACAGTTCAGAACTTCCAGCAGACCGTGAATTTCGGAATGCGTGGGACTATGATTTCACCAACAGTTACGATGGAATAGGAGCATGATTACGATCAATCTGACAAAAGCAAAAGAGATTAAAAAAGAATCTCTACGACAGGAACGAAAGCCCTTACTAGAGGCTCAAGACGTAGCGTACATGAGAGCACAAGAAGCTGGTGAAGACACCACTGCTATTGTTGCGGAAAAGGTTCGCTTACGGAATATCACAATGCTCTGTGATACCGCAGAAACCGTGGAAGATTTAAAAGCTATTGACATCAACGCATCATGACTACTGCTGTTGAAGTTGCTGAAAAGGGGCATCAACTTGCTGCGTGGGTAAATTTTAACGGAACGTTAGCAATGACCGTTGGGTCTAGTTATGGCCCAGATGCACCTCCTGCTGATTACAGTTCACCTAATCCAATCCGTGCCGCTTACAATGTTGCAAGCATTACTGACAATGGAACAGCCAATTATACTGTGAACTTTGCGACTGCGATGCCTGATGCGAATTATGTTGTTACGGGAACAGCAGCTGAACCCGGAGCAAATAATCCGCACGTTCTTGTGGTAAATGTTGTTCAAGATGTCGAGTATGCCCCTACAGCATCTGGATTCCGTATTAGCGCACTGGAGCCGGGAGTAGCCTGGGGCGATGCTAAATATTTCCAAATTGCTGTCTTCCGCTAACACCAAAGGAACCCAATGACTTCAACGGACACTAAATGAGTTACATCGGCAACCAACCCGTCCTAAACACCAGTGAATTCCGAGAGGAGTTTTCGGTTACGAGTACACAGACGGTTTTCAACACCTCTGGATTCGTTACCAACACAAACTCTGAGTTTCTAGAACTTTATAGGAATGGTGTTCTGCTTAGTAAAGATGACTACACACTGGATTCTGATGCAGCAACGATCACGCTAAACAATGCGGCAGTTAGTGGAGACATCGTAGTTGTCACAGGACGCAGAGACATTACGAAGAGACAGACAGAACTGGGTGAGTACATTGAAGAATTTAATATTTCTAATACTACAACATCTTCAGTTACATTTAGTTATCCACTAAGCAATATAAATACTTTTGTATTCCTAAATGGAGTTAAACTAGCAGCATCTGATGTTACAATAAACTCCGCAACAAGAGTGATCAGTTTTACTGGTGGAAATCTTGCGAATGGAGATGTGGTCACCGTAGTCAGTCGGAGTGCAGTTTTGGTGTCGCATGATCGGGTGTCGCACTATAGCACTATATCAGACGATGTAACGGTTCCAGCAGGACAGAATGTAGCTTTCTTTGGAGACACGGAATTGGCAGGAACAAACAACATTTACGGTAGTCTTGTAGTGGCAGGAGGTGCTGCTAATTTTAGCGGCACAACGAACATTCTCGGAACCTTTAACGGAGTAGGGTAAGATGGCAGGACAGATCAAATTAAATAGTGTAAACTTTGCGAGTGAGAGTGGTGGGGTTGTGACGTTAGATAGTGGTGTGGTAGGGAATGGGATTATTACCACTGCCACTTCACTTCGTCTTAATGCCGACATTACTACTAATTCAGAAATACCTGCTTATACAAAATGGACTAATGTTAACACAACAGCAAATGGTGGCAGTTTAGGGAATCAAGTGACTGTAGGCACAGGGATAGATGCTCCTAATGGATATTTTGTTTTTCCGTCAACAGGTATTTACTTAATTCATGCATTTGCACATTTGCAAAACACATCAGGTGATGCATCTCTTACACTTAATGTTTATTATTGGAATGGGTCAACCTCTAATATAATATTTTCATTAAATAACCGTGATAGTGGTGATGTAGGAGTGGCATCTTCTATGCAGATTGTTACGATTTCAGATATTGCCCATAACATTTATCCTCAAAGTAGTACTTTAAACAGTGGCAGCATTATTACTGGACATGCTGATGAACATATGACTGGATTTACATTTTTAAAGATAGGCTCTTAATATTTTAATTAGGAATTGAAGCACTAGAAACTCCAGCCGAGTAACGCTATGCCCGAACCATCTACACTTTCAATATGATGTATAAATTATCTCCAATTCAACAATTCCTTTCTTATAAATAATAGTATATAATTCTTCTTCAAGTAAATACTATATGGCCAACCGTCTCCAACATCTCAGAGGTTCAGAAGCAGAACATAGCACTTTCACAGGTGCAAAGGGTGAAATCTCTCTTGTTACGGATACTTCTTCTGACAGAATACCAACAGGTGAAGTCAGAATACATGATGGAACAACTGCTGGTGGATTACCGCTCACACTGGGAACAACAAGCAAACCATTAACCAACAATATTGTCTTGGGTTCTGGAGTTGGCATAAATTTTAATAATTATGGATCAGAGGATTCTAATAGTGCCACTACAGTTGGAAGCAATCTTCTGGATGACTATGAGGAAGGAACGTTTACACCAACATTTGCAAACTTTAACACAGGCAACGGTTCTATATTTGGAATTTATAGAAAAATTGGCGATATGGTTACCATTTATTGCGGATTTACACTTGGTAGCACATCATCTTTTTTAGGGACAATGGACACAATTGGAGGGTTGCCATTTACAGCTATAAGCCCAACTGGATCTAATATTGAAAACAACATCTTTTGCTTAATAAAAGACGTAAATAATACCAGTCATCACGGCTTTGCGAGAGTACAAAGAGGGGCAGCAACAATTGCGTATCCACATATAAATAGTGCTGAACTTGGATCTAATTTCATCTCATCAAGCACTCCATTTACTTGGACAACTAATGACAATATGACTGTTTTTGGTCAATATCTAGCGAGTTAAATAATGCCACTAACCAAACAAACCATCACAGACAAAATAGAAATCGTTGGACAGTACAACCACATTCAAGTCCGAGAAGCAATCCAAGTCCTAGAAGACGGACAAGTCATCTCGCAATCTTATCATCGTTATGTAGTTGCTCCTGGAGAAACTTCTAATGATGCTAAAGTACAAGCAGTAATTGCCGCAGTTCATACACCAGATGTGATTGCAGCATACCAACAACATTTACAAGAGCAATCAGAAGTATAAACCAATATGCCATACTTAGGTGCATCACCAAGAAACATAAACACAAGATCGGTAATTGACCATCAAGAATATCTGGGTTCTCAGGCAGATACCTCCACGAATTCTGGTTATTATACGTTCTATGTGAATTACACACCAGGAAATGTTTCTGTTGTGATTCGTGGTGTTCATATGGCAAGTTCTGATTATACTGCCACAAATGGAACAGATGTCAGAATATCAACTTCCACGATTACTCTTGCAAATGATGATGTAATTGAGATTATTGGCTATGGAATTCCAAGCAGTCAGATACTTGAAAGAAGTGATGTAAACATTACTGGTGGACAAGCAGTTAATCTGACACAAGTTGGAGCAAGTTCATACAAGGTTGGAAATACAGAGGTTATTGATAGTTCTGGAAATCTAATTAGTGGAACACTAGGTGCAAATGTCAGTTTTGCGAACATTGCCGATGATGCTATTTCCGGAGACAAGATTCATAGTGGAGCAATTAGTAGTAGTACTCTTGATGGAATTAAACTTAAATCCTCTGGAGATTCAATTACAAAGAGTGATGGAACTACTGCGGTTTTGAGTGAGAGTGCTGGGGTTGTGACGTTAAATAATGGCACGATTGGGAGTGGGGTGGTGTTTCCTGCTGGTGTAGTAATTGGAATGGCTTTTTTAGCAGATGTTACAAACGGTACTGGTGGAGCATCAAGCACTTCTGCTACTTTGCGAAATTTGAACACAACCATTTTTAGCATTAACTGTCCTGTCACAATTTCGTCTAATGAATTTTCTTTTGATGAGATTGGAACATATGTAATTTATGCCAGCGCACCTGCTTATGCAGCAAATAGACATATTTTGCGTTTGAGTGATGATGGGGGATCATCATTTATTGGAGTTGGTTCAGCAGAACTCACTTCTTCTAGTAACTTCGTAGTTACAAGATCGTTTTTATGCAAAAACGTTACTGTGTCAGCATCTCAGATTACTGGTGGCGGATCTCAACGAGAGTTTGGGCTTTTTCATATAGTACATACTACAGATGCTAATGGCTGGGGTTTTAGTAATGATGACACAACGACTGAACAATTTTTACAAGTACAAATTTTTCGATTGGCTTAATTATGAAACATCCAGACGGGTACTATTACTATCGGTTAGAAACTCATAATGTCTGTTCTAAAGACCCGATGCCAAAACACGCAGGTAAAGAGATCTTACCAACAGATCCAGAATTTGC
>Ga0208428_1001023_pt1 | contig 12046 bp, 10 predicted proteins | sample DEB08_DNA_11_FD_184535 | JGI IMG/M metagenome (GOLD analysis project Ga0208428, IMG submission 184535) | Aqueous microbial communities from the Delaware River and Bay under freshwater to marine salinity gradient to study organic matter... | ecosystem: Environmental > Aquatic > Marine > Coastal ... | reverse complement strand
CCTCGTGCCTAACGCTGCCGTCCTGACGGTATCGGAAGCACCGTACATGGCTACGGATGAAACCATCCTGAAGGAGAACATCCTCTACGCCTTCCAAGGTGAGTACGCCTTCAACCTTGAGCTGAAAGGCTATCAGTGGGATACCGCCAACGGTGGTACCAACCCTGCCGCAGCAGCACTTGCAACTGGTTCCAACTGGGACAAAGTTGTTGCTAACGACAAGGACACTGCTGGTATCGTCATCGACGTAGACCAGTCCTAATCCAATGGTGACGGAGCGGGGGGCCTTCGGGCCTCCCGCACCTGATCCTTAAAACTGTACTGACATGGGTTCTTGGGCCGACCTTACTCTTGCTGATGCTACGCTGAAAGGCATTGCTCCCGTTGACATGATTGACGGGAACTTTGGCATTTTTGACACCGACATCAATGAGACGAACCGCCTGAACGAAGCCAAGCAGTACATTGAGATGCGTATCGTTGCCAACGATGCTCTCTTCGCGGAACGTGCTGACGGCCCGCAGGAGATCATGGACGCGGCGATAGACATCAACAAGACATACATTGACAACCTGATCCAACGGATGATCGGGTACAAGTATGTGCAGGCATTCTATGAGACAGAGGCGATGGGCGGTAACAGCCTGTTCCTCGCTCGTGCTGAGATGATGGAGTTCCGCTTCAATGAGACGTTCACCGCTCTGATGCGGGTCTTGATGCGTGACCCTGACTTCTTCGATCAACTGGACGGCACTACCGACGAGGACTTAGCCTCCTTTGAGGGTCCGCGCAACTGGGTGGGCTAATGGTCGCACCGAACCTGTTTGGTGAGCTGGACAAGATTATCAAGTCTGTGGTGCCTGCTACCATTGAGTATGGCGAGAAGGTCGCAGAGCTGGTACGCATTAGAACGCGGTCTGGCAAGAACATGAGGGGCGGACCTTTTGCCCCATATAGCCAGCGGTGGGCTGACAAGAAGAAGGGTGGGGCAAGAACGCCTGTCACGCTGACCGATACGGGTAGTATGCTTGACGGCCTTGTCGTCGTAAATAAGCAGGCAACGCTTGACTCCTCTGGCAGGATAGCCGTTGAGATCACGAATAATGACAAGGACGATACTTGGAAGATGAAGAGCCACCAGTATGGCATCAGGAATCCACAGCGTCAATTCCTTGGCGTGACCGATGAGGAGCAGAAGGACCTTCTCCGCGTCTTTGATGACACGATGTATAGGCCCGTAAGCACCAGGGACGAGATTATATATAAACTGTAATGGCCTACCACAGCACACAGGAAGTATTAGATGCCATCCACGGCCAAGTAGAAAAGACGCTTGGTGACGCGGTGGACTCTGTTGTGCAGTTTCATGGCACCTTGGATCAGGCCATTGACTCACACTTCGGCCAGGGTGCTGGCACAGGCGTTCACAGCATTGTGGTAATTAGCCTTACAGAAGGCACTCCTGGTGTTGTGACAGGCTCTGGCATTCCTCTGTACATGGAGGAGATTGTAAACATCCACATCGTTACTCGTGGACGCAGGGGCGATTACAAGGGAATGTCAAGCAGGCTTATTGAGATTGCTGACGCTTTGACATTTGATCTGTTTGACCAAGCAAACAAGCATCCAGATGTGTTGGATCGCGTAGCGGCACACAACTTTGTGTCACGCCGTGCAAGACCGACCAACGACCCAAACGCTATGGCGTTCTTAGTTACATGGAATATCAAGCCCCGGAGGGCAGACTAATGACCGTAACTACCAAAAACTTTATGGTGATCGAGGGGGTGCGTGTGCCGATTGGCAGTACACTTACCGTGGACAAATCGTACAAGGGTGCGGTTGACATGATCGGCAAGAGGATCAGCAAGGAAACCTACGATAAACACTTCAAGCCGGAGCCAAAACCGAAGGCCAAGGCAGAAACCAAAACCGAACAAGAGGACTAAACTATGGCTTGGTCAGCAGGACCTGGTGAACTCACCTCCATTGCCTTCGGCGGAACCACAATTACGTCGGAGTTTCTGGAAGGATACTCGCTCACCACAGAAAAAGACAGCTACGACGCTGCCATTGGTCACTCTGTAGATCGCGGATCTATGAGTAAGACCCTTTCCGTAAATGCCTTTGACGTATCGGCAATCAATGCCATCCATACGTTGATGACGGCCCGCACGGAGTCTACTGTCACCGTTACCTATCAGGACTCGCAGACGCAAGCACTAAATGAGTGCATCATTCGCGTTACGCCGGTACTGAATGGTGTCAGTGATGTGGCAAAGGTGTGGCATGACAATGCAAGTTCTGGAAACAACGCACTAACAAGCAACTGGGACGATTGTGGCGTTACAATGGATGTACCCACGATCTCATTCTCCTTCCCGTTTGATGGCACCGACGGTCTTGGCCGTCCCTACTTCTCCTCATGTGCCATTGAGGTTGAGTTCATGCTTCCGGGAGATCAGTACGCTACTTTTACTGATAAAGGAACCTGCTCAATCGCATTTGCGCTTCCTGATGGAAACTTTCAGGTAATGAAGGGGGGTCGCATCTACAAAAACTACGCAGATGACGATGGCTCTATGCCTCGCGCAGTTCGTCTTGTGTATCGCGCTGTTGGTGACTCTTGGGGCGACCTCATTGAGTTTACGGACGGCGGCGATCCAACCGCTACTACTGAGGCATTTAATGCCTCAACACCAACGCTTATGCAGGATTACCTTCATGGCATCCTAATTGAGGCGGTTGGACGTGGATATGACGAGGCAGACGTTACAACGTTCTAAACAAGTAAAGAGGGATCATGGCTAAGATTGACATCAACACAGTCATTAACGGGGAATACGAAGTAGCAGTGGGGAATGAATATGAGGTGGCTCCGGGAAAATGGGGCCGCCTCCTCCCCCCTACTGCCGAGCTTCAGAATCGGGTATTCAAGATGGCCGAAGAAGAGGGCATGACCGACCTCAAGGTCTGCCGCGAAGTATTGGCTGGACTACCCGACTTCTCAGACGACAAGGCGATTACCGGCATGGCGAGTAAGGCGGTGCAGGATTTTTTTACGTTAGTGCTGAGGATCGTAGAGAGGCTGAATCCAGACTCAGCCTTATCAGAGGCTTCAGCGACCCAAAGAGCCGAGTCGTAGAGGCGGGTTGGTCCCGCAAGTTCATGCGCGAGACAGACGCATGGACCATTATATGCCTTGAACTGGCCATAGATGACCCTGTAAGGTCAAAGGCCATCAAGGAGCATTGCACGTACACGGAAATTGCCGTGGCTTGGCAAAACAATCGCCGCAAGACTGAGGGCGTCGGCTACAAGATCAAGGATAAATAATGGCTGAGCAGAATGTAGTTATTAAGATCCAGGCCGATGTCTCTAAGGCGACGAATGATGTTAAGGCGCTTCAGGAGGTTATCGCGAAGCTATCTACTTCTGGAACACAGGCTGCATCTGGGACCGAAAGGGTAAGCAACGCCGCGAAGAAAACTGCTACTGCATCTCAGCTCCTTGACAGGGAGATAAAGAAAGTAGTTGCAGGCCAGGGTAATCTTCAGAAGGTATCAATTCTTGCCAAGAAGGCTCTTGACGAGCAGGCTGCTGCGGCAAAGCGTTTGCAGCAAGCATCTGCTGCCGTTGAGCAGGCTGTCGGCAAGCAAGGTGCAGCAGCTCTTTCTGGCAGCGGGCAAATAGGAGGCCTTGCTGATGCCTCTGGCTCCGCATCCTTTGCCCTTCTTTCTCTTGGCCAGGCATTTCAGGATTCTGCTCAGTTCGGGATGGGTTTTGCCCAAGGGCTTCGTGCTGTTAACAACAACATCCAGCAGACGTTTACCGCCCTTGCCCTTGGAAGTGTTCAGGCCGGTGGCTTCACAAATCTGCTTAAGCTGATGGGTGGATCCCTCTGGGGTCCGGGTGGCTTGATACTCGGCTTCTCTGCCGTAAGTGCAGCACTTGAGTTTTTTAGCACCAGGGCGCAGCGGGCAAAGAAAGAGGGTGACAATCTCGCAGAGGCATTCAACAAGCTGTTTACGTTTTCCTCCGGCGTAGAGGCTGTCAACATATCTTCATCGGAAAGCTTTGAGCGGCTTGCAGATGGATACGAGGCACTTGCCAAGGAGCAGGACAAGCTGGTAGAAGCAAATACAGAGATAATATATCAGGAGACGCGAGCTGGTCGCGCACGTGTTGGAGAAAGGCTGAATGAAGAAGCAAAGGCTGCACAGGTAGCTGCTACACAATTTAGATTATACGCGCAGGAGCAAAAAAAGTCCGCAGAAACAGCTCGGCAAGATGAGGAGGCACTTGAAGCAAGAAACAGAGTTCTTGGTATTAACGGCGTTCGGGTTGAGAACCTAACGACCAAAAGACGCGATCTTACTCGTGCACTGGTTGACCTACAAACGCCCTTGTCTGATGAAGCAAAAGCTATTCAACAAGGCAACATAGCACTTCAGAATCAGATAGATGCCCTTGAAAAGGCAAGGGACTTAAGGGAGCAGCTGCAGGCTGCTATCGGTGCAAGAACGCTTTCTGATCAGGAAAAAGAAAATGTTATTGCCGAAGAGAGGATAGACCTGTATGAGCGAGAAAGAGAGGCGCGTGAGCAGATTGCCATTAATTCAAGGTTGGCATCGGATGCTGCATTTGCTGCAGATCGAGAAAGGGTTGGGCTACTTGAAAGCGTTGCTGCCTCTGGCCTTGCGACTGTGGCTGAGTTCAACACCAAGTTCCTTGAAACAAACACAGTAATATCTTCAATACATGCCCAGTCTGTTCTCACTGAGGAGCAGTTTGCAAAGTTATTTTCTACAGGGGGAATTGAGGAGTTTATCAGAAAGCTGCGCGACGAGCATACTGTCTTAACTGATCTGCAAAAAATAACGCAAGATCTATCTGATCTTCGTGGCCAGATAAATAGCGCAGACTTTGAGGCCATAGCAATTAAGGAGCTTGAGCTTGACTTGGAGCAACAGTTTGCAGATGCTCAAAGACAAAATATCCAGCTTGCTGCACTAAAGGCATCCCTTGAAGCTGGCGATGAAACCCAACTTGCAATTACAACGGCGCAGATAACAGCAATAAAAGATGTTAACGAGGGGCTAAGGGAGCAGGTAAAACTTCTTCTGATCAAAAGGGGAATGACAGTAGAGGAAATTGAGGGCATATTCTCCGGCCTTGGTATTACCGAGGATGATGTGGAGAAGGCCGATCAGATGACAAGGGCAATGGAGCGACTGAACGCAGCAATGGCGCGAACTGCTGCTCAGGGAATCGCAAGGGTTGCCACCGGCTTGCTTGATGTTGCAATTGGTGGTGAGTCATTTAAAGATGCAATACTCGGCCCCATTGCAGACATGGCAATACAGCTTGGAAAAATTGCTATCGCAACTGGGCTTACGATGGAGAAGCTTAAGTTTTCATTTGCAAACCCCGGATCTGCAATTGCTGCTGGTGTTGCACTTGTTGTTGCTGGAAAGCTTGTCAAGTCTACTATTTCAAACGCATCAAAAAGTAGTGCGTCATCTGCGGGCGTTTCTTCAAGCAGGTTTAGTTCTCCAAATGCATTCTCTGGAGCTGGGAACATAAGCAACCCAATGTTTTCTGGAGCTGGCATACTTACGCCGAATAACATGGTTACAGTAGAGGTTCAGGGCAGGTTGCGTGGCTCAGATATATATCTTTCTGGAAGATCAGAAACAAGAAGCAGGTCAAGAATGGGGGTAGCCGGATAATATGTCTTTTCCATCGTCAACAATTAAATACTACTCATCATTTGAGTCGTATGATGGCAACACGTATCAATGGGAAATTCGTGAGCGCGGGTTCTCTGGATCAGCGATTCCGCTAACTCCAAGTACAAGAAGCCATTGCTCAACAAGGTGGGTCACAAGCGGTGACGATGAATTTGGGCCTATTATAGGCAGTGAAACATCGCTGTCATTTTTTGACAATTCACTTGGTGATGTATTCAATGATCTATTCGGATCCGACAGCTCGCTGCACAAAAAATATGCACTTGCCATAACGCAATCCGGCACGACGCTGTGGATTGGTCTTATGGAGCCGGTATCTTCTGATGTTGATGAGGATGGTCTTACCACAATAAGTGTATCTGCAACCTGTGGTCTTGGGCGGCTTGAGAACTTTGACTATACGTCAAATGAGGACACCGGGGACCCAAGGACAGGTCGCGCAAGGCTGACCACGATAATTGCAGAGCTTTTATCTGCTACCGAGTTTGGTCTTGATATATATGTTGCCTGTGACATGTACCCGAGAAAATCATCTGGGTCACAGCTAACTGCCGATAACAATCCCCTATACAATGTCTATGCGGACAGACTGGCATTCTCCGTAGGACAAGATGGAAGTGACCAGGACAGGCCCGTTGCCGCGAACCACTATGAGTCACTCAAGGCACTTTGCGAAAGATTTGGCCTTGTGGTCTTTCAAGCAGAGGGGGCATGGCACGTTTATGCGGAAGAGCTTTTCTATGGAACGGCAACTCCAGGGCCAACCAAATTTTATAGGTGGAAGTACGATAGCAGTGGGGCGGAGTCTGGCGGATCCGAGCCTTCAAACAGGGAGGAGTTTATACATGCTATTACGCTAACAAATGAGACACTAACCAGACAGAGGGCGACCATCGGGCAGCTGCCGCAATACAATGCGGTAACGGTTGAATATAATCATGATGTATCTCAGCCACTCCTGAATACCGATTTCTCACCGACGGCTGAGTCGGGAAGAAGAATGATGGGTCGGACTGGAACTGAGTATTGGGTCACGTCAAATGCCGCTGTGTCTCGAAGGGTTTCTAATTTTCAGCTTGAAGATGAATATGAGTGGAGAATCGACGCGGTTCCTTTTGATTGGGTCGGGGAAACGGCAGCCTCAATAAACAGCAGCATAGGTAACTTCAAGGCCTCCCAGACAACGCTTAGCACTTACAAAAACGGCGACCAATTTCAGCAGCAGATTGAGTTCTATATAGATAGTGCTACTGGCCGAAATACTGCATTTAACCAAGATACAATGGTTGCAATGCAGATAAAGCTAAACTCAAGTCCGACTCCGTACTACTTAAAGCTTGACACCAGCACAAGTGATGAATCTCGTCAGGGAGAGTGGGTTACAACACCTGATACTTGGGTCATAATAAAGGTTGGGCCAACGTCTCTTGATAGCTGGACATCAATAGCATTTTTGACTGGCGCTCTTCCTGATGATGGAACAATTACCGTTACCATCGGACCAGTTGTTGAAAGCCTAATATATACCGATGATGCCGGGGCAGTATCAAATGCAGACTATGTTCTTTGGGATAATGTTGATTTAAAGTTTGTCAGACCTGATGGCACCCTAAATCCTGTAACCACCATTGTAACAAACTATCTTGTTGGAACAGAGAAAGACGACTATAGGGGCAAGCTAATTCAGACTGTTATTGGAGATGGCCCGCAAGATGATTCTCGCGGATCACTAACATATTCTACTGACATATCTGACCGAACAGCAGACTGGGAAAAGGGGCCTGTTGGTGCGTCTGCATCTGGAGACAGTATTGACGATCTCCTTACAAGGATAGTTCTTCGTTCCACAAATAGGCCGAGGCGAACTCATAATACTACATACGAGACACTATCTCAGCGCATTTCACCCCTGCGAACAATACGAAGGGGCGGGTCAAACTATCGCGCAAAAGAGATAGCATATGACTGGATAGACTCGGTAGTGTCTGGATCTTGGTATAAAACCCAGCAAACTGGATTTACTGACAACATAGAGTTTGGCATAAAAAGCGGAACAGGAAGCGGATCACTTTTGCGTGGATCCGGAAGTGTTGCGGGAACATTTGCTGGCGGGCTATCAACGTCCCTGCTGTCTGAGCAGGCGGTAAGAATAACCAGAACGTCATCTGTTATTCCGCAGGGGGTATATGCAACGAATCCGCAAGAAATAAATGTTGACGAGATTGCCGAGCCCCTTCTAAAGGCTGGCGATAAAATAGTAATCATAGCGCCCGATCTTAGCTTCTATCGTGTTGAGGTTGCATCTGACCAAGCGGCGGGTGCAACTTCTATATCTATAGTAGACCCAGATTCAGAGTCAGACCCAAAGGCAAACTTTGATTTTCCAAGGCAGGTTGCATATCCAGCAAACATACTATTTGTTGAGGATAAGCTTCTTTCTATTGCAAGGAGTGGTGAGGAGGGATTTGCCGTTACTGTTCTTGGGCAAGACCTTGGCCTTGTCAACGAGACGAAAAACGGATCCTATGACATCCTTGCTGTAGATGAATGGTCGGCCACCATAAGGGCTGGAAGCACCGTTGAGATTCAGCAGAAAGATGGCAGCTTTGTTACTGTTGAGCTCACAGAGGATGCCTTTCGCGGAGCAAGCTCAATAAGCTTTACCCTGCCCGGAGAAGAGGCGGCTACTGTTGCCCTTGATGTGGAGACTGGGGACAGGATTGCGCCATCTGGCTCTGTTGGCCGCGCCGACTTTACTGTTACTGCTGACGCTATAACGTCGTATATCTCTACCGACGGCGATCTTATTGCCACGATTACTACGGACGCGGATTCTGGATTTATAGCCAGCACGGATACTGACGTAACGGGCATATTGAAGCCCGGAGATACCGTCTACTTCCACGGAGCAAACAATGGCCGTGTATTTAAGCGCACTGTCGCATCGGTTGGCTCACCTACTTCAAATGACTTTGGCATCACATCTGCATTTGGCGGAGATGACATTCTTGCTGTTGGCGACTATGTATTTGGCGGCACCCTTGTTGGGATGCGTATTGACGCTGACGGCGTTGACTTCGTTAACACGCATATTAAGAGCGACAACTACAACGGCACGATTGACTCAGACGGTGTTATTACAGCCAATGGTGACACTGGGTGGGCGATTACAAAGTCTGGCGAGGCAGAGTTTGCCAACCTGACTGTTCGCGGCACCCTGTCAACGCTTGAGGGGACGATTGGGGTTGGTGATTCTGGCGTATTTAGCCGTGCAGTAACTGGTGGCGAAATAAAGATTGATGGTGATGGCCTTTCGCTTATATATGACCGTGCCGCCGAAACGTCGGTACCTATTGCTACCGAGATTACATTTGACAATGAAAATGGCAGCGACACCGTTGCGCTTGGCTTTTCCGCATCGGATACTGGTGGCGGCGTATGGCTTACTGATGAGTGGCATATTGACTCAGCCGTTCCGATTGACATATCTACAACCGGTGGCAACTATGATATCAGCCTAACACCGCATGGAACTGGGCAAATTATTCTTGACTACGCCTCATTCCCTGCATCAGATGGCACAAGTGGGCAGATCCTAAGCACAAATGCTGACGGCACTCTTTCTTGGATTACAACATCGGCTGGTGTAACAGCATTTACTGACCTAACGGATACTCCGGCTAATTACACCGGAGCAGCAAGCAAGTTTGTCAAGGTAAATGGAGCGGCAGATGCACTTGAGTTTGTTGCTGATCCGGGATACCTGACGGGGCCATTTGCGACACTTATAGGCGCAGCGTCAGATGCAAGCGGGACACCATCAGATAAGCACCTGCTTTACTATGACTCGGGTACCCCCGGCTGGGTATCAACATCACTTGCGGACATATCTGCTGACATAAGTGGGAGTAACATCAGCAATGATGAGGGGTGGACATCAAATGCAGGAACCGTTACCGAGGTAATATCTGGCCTTGGTTCTGGTATAGATGTATCCTCTGCTACAACTACGCCAACGCTTTCGCTAAACCTCAATGAGCTTGGCTCAGGAACAATAGTTTCTTTTAGCGGCGTATCGGCTGGTGGCGACTCAGTCAATCAGTCTATTGGCACTATAAATGTCGGCAGCTTTAACAATGATGCTGGATACACAACTAATACCGGTACTGTTACAAGTGTAATATCAGGATTGGGAAGTGGTATAGATGTTACATCTGCTACTACGACCCCCACGCTTGTCCTGAACCTTGATGAGCTGAGTTCGGGAACGATTGTTTCATTTGCAGGGGTTTCTTCAGGCGGCGACAGCATAAAGCAGGCAATAGGAAACATTGGACTATCTTCCTTTTCCAATGACGCAGGATTTACTAACAATACAGGAACTGTTACAAGCGTTATATCCGGAACAGGATCTGGAATTGACGTTTCGCTTGCAACCACAACCCCTACGCTTGTTCTTAATCTAAACGAGTTGGGCGCTGGGACAATAGCCTCTTTTGCTGGAGTATCCGCCGGTGGTGACAGCATAAATCAGGCGATAGGAAACATTTCGCTAAGCAGCTTCAATGATGACCTTTCCTATGCCCAGTCTGGCGACAACATATCCATCTTCACCAACAATGCTGGATATATAACGGGAATATCAAGCCTGACTGACATTGGGGATGTTAGCGGAACGCCAGCTGATAAGCACATTATCTACTACGACTCAGGAGGACCGGGCTGGGCATCACAGACACTTGCATCTGCATTAACAGACCAGAATGTTTCCTCGCTAATAAACGATGCGGGATATACGACAAATATAGGAGACATTACCGGGGTAACAACCAGTGGGACAAGCGGCCTTGATGGTGGCGTTACATCTGGGACGGCTACCCTTTCGCTTGACTTCTCTCGCTTGACAGCAGGGGTAGTGGCCGATCTAAAGGCTGGGACCATTGCCTTTATTACCTCTGGCGGTAACATGAGAAAGGTAGCGGCAAGCAATCTGCTTTTTGAGACAGACGGCGTTACGGGGACATTCTATGACACAGAGTTCCAAACGGTTGACGGCGGCACACAAACCGAATACAGGCAGCGCACCGTAACAGTAACAGATGGCCAGATTACCGCATTTGGTTCATTTGGGGCATGGCAATCTGTTGTGGTGGCATAGTCTAAACTAAATTTTCACATTTTATTGCGCTGTACTTCACAGTCGCAGTACATTACAACATCATGGCACGGAAGAGAGTAACAGTCATCGGTCCCCTTGTCCAGCGTACCAATCAGGCTATTACGCTGACGAAGAGTAGTGCGTTTACGCAAACGTCTACCGATGGCAATCAGCTGACGGCATACCTGTATGATGAGGACTCTTTTGAGTCCATGACGGGTGGGGTCAATGTGACCGTGGGCTCCCCTGTTGGGGCCGCCGCCAACACAGACATTTCTTTTGAGATAGATACGGCAACAGGGATCACGCTTAGCAGGCGAACAGAGCGCTGGGCATTGCACGTTGTTGACAGCAACGGCGAACAGTTGGTACCAAACAAGGCTACTGGCGATGTGGTGTTTCTGCTCCTGCAAAAAACCCCAGCGTAATGGCAACAGACAGCCGATATGCTGCTGATCTTCAGTTAGGTCAGTATGCGTGTGACATTGTAATCATTGGTGCCAGCGTATCGTACTTCTGGATGAGGTTTGAGGAAGGTGATCTCATGCTCTACGAGGACGGCGCCGTAATGGAATTTGAGGTAAACTAATGGGCCGTAAGTGGACCGATAGTAGCGTAGAAACAGGAACGAGCGTTGCCGCTGGCGACCTTATCCTGACCGTATCTGATCCTTCTGGCACACCTGTATCTAAGAAGATTACGGTCCAGAACCTCATGGACTCTGACAGCGTCCGTGAAGCCATCAGAGATCACCTGGGCGACGTTGTAATTCAGGGCGGTGCTAACGTCACGGTTACGCACGACGACCCTTCTAACACCATTACAGTCGCTGTCACGAGCCTTGACAGCGCCCCTGTCGGTGCTACCACGCCCTCTACTGGCTCCTTCACGGTTAATACCGTAGACCAGCTCGTCTTTGACATTGCCGCTGCTATTGAGTCCAACACAGCGGGTGAGATGTCGTGGGACGCTGATGCTGAGACGGTGATGCTTGCGCTCAACGACAACATTCATATGCACGTTGGGCAGGACTCTCTGTATCACGCTGTTAACCAGACGGGTAGTGATATAGCAAAGGGTACGGCTGTCTATGCTGTGGGTACGGTTGGCAACAGCGGTAAGATTACGATTGCCA
>Ga0208428_1001021_pt1 | contig 12055 bp, 24 predicted proteins | sample DEB08_DNA_11_FD_184535 | JGI IMG/M metagenome (GOLD analysis project Ga0208428, IMG submission 184535) | Aqueous microbial communities from the Delaware River and Bay under freshwater to marine salinity gradient to study organic matter... | ecosystem: Environmental > Aquatic > Marine > Coastal ... | reverse complement strand
CAGAGTCAGTTGGAGTGATCCCATTGATATCAGAACATTATCAGGCACCAGTGTTGCACCAAACTACATCAAGATTAACAGCAATCCTGTCTCAATGCCTGTGGGCACTCAATTTGATGTACCTGGTATGATGCTTGGTTTGATTACAAGATTGCAAGGCCAAATGAGACCATTGATATATTTGCCAAGCATAGACACATCAAGCACAGCAGTCACACCATATGCAGTGACATACACCAGAGATGAGAGCCAGATGCTTGCAGTGTTGCAAGGTGACATCTCAACAGAGTCTGTGATTGGTGATGAGTTGATTGATGAGGCCTTTAGAGTGAGCACCATAGTACTGAGAGAGGTGTAATATGTCAGAGTATCGTGACAGATGGCTTGGCAATCAGCCAATATTTTTGCTCAGTGTGACATGGGGCGGCTTTGTATATCGCTTTGCCACCAAACCAGTTGCATTGACAACATCAAGCACTGTGCTCAACTTTGATGGTCACCTCAATGATCCAGAATACACCCAAAAGAGTAGAGTGTTAGGTGCAGATTATGAGAGTCTCTCTGTGCCATTTGCATTGTTTTTTGATGGCATCAATATTGCAGATGAATACAAAAAGGGCAATGTGCTTGATGGTGCACCATGTGAGTTGGCATATGTGCTTGATGGTGAGACAGATTATGATGAGAGAGTCATCTTGGCAACTGGCAAAGTGTCTCAGCCAATTTTTGGATATCCAGAGAGGTCAAAATCATATGTGGAGTTTGCTCTTGAGTCAGACTCCTTTGTCATTACTAGAACATTGATTGATGGAGTCAACAAGACACACATTATTGATGAGGGTTTGCTTGGTTTTACTGAGGCAGGTTTTGCATCACTCGACCAGAGAAATTTTGGCAAGACAATACCTGTTGTATTTGGCAGGCTCAAAACAGTTGACAGTGTTGATGTGCACCCAGTGCCATTGTACTACATTGGTCTTGACTCTGATTTGAGTGATTATAATTTTACTTTGGCATGTCATAAAGTGATGAGCACATCTGTTGAGTGCAAAGATGGCAACACAGAGACTGACACAGGTGATGTGCTTGATGCTGAAAACTTGTACAGTGATTTTTTAAAGAGTGGTTTTTTGCAAAAGATAAATGAGAGGTCAACATCATATATTGCTGTTGATAGCAGCTACTTTGGTGGCAATATTACAGATCCATTGACAGATGACCAGCTTGAGTATTGGGGCCAGTGTGAGAAGGGCCTCAAATCTCCTTTTGGTGATGATGTGCTTGAGGGTGGTGGAGATGTTTGCATGTGGGCTTTGACATCAAGCAATGCAAATATTGACTATGCAGCATGGTACAACCTGAGACAATATCTCAATCAGTACAAATTTGCAGGTGTTATCAATGATGAGACCATCACTGGCCTTGCTTGGTTACAAGAGCACATATTGCCATATCTACCAGTTGAGATCATATTGTCAAAAGATGGCCTTGCACCAAGGCTCAACATGATGGCCTTGGGTGTTGATGTGCCTGTTGCTGATGTGATTGAGGCAGGTGCTGTCTTTTACAGGCTCGGGCCTTTGACTCCAATGTCAGAGCCAAGTGATATCATCAATGAGGTAACAGTGCGTTTTGCTTGGGATGGTGCAAGGCAATCATATATCTCAAAGGCAGTGGTACAAGCAAATATACCTGAGTACTCATCTAGTTTTGGCTTTTTAGGCACTCCAATTGCAATCACAGCATCACAGTATGCAGTTGTATCACAGCAGGTCTATGGTGCAAAGACAGCAACATTTGATTTGGCATATGTATATGATAGAGTAACAGCATTTAAGATTGCACTTGATATGATACGTTTTAAGTCAATGCCAACATATGTGGCACAATATGCAGCATCTCCAGAATATGGCTTTTTGCAGTTGGGTGATGTGATTGAGTTGACAGATCTTGATATCTCGATTGACCAGCAAAAGGCTCAAGTCATTGCAAAGAGATGGAATATTACACACTGGGTATTTGATTTGAAGATAGAACATAACCACATAGCAAATGTCAAACAGTTGTAATGTGTTACAATGTGCACAAGAGGTGAGTATGCTGCCAAATATATTGCAGAGAGTCAAAGAGCTTGGTCATCAAGTCTTTGAGGGTGATAATTTTGATCTCAACATCATTGGTGAGAGATGCCAGTTGGATACCAATGCATTTGATGATGTTTTGCATGTTGTTTACAAGGTCAGTGGACTTTGGCAACATGAGCAATTCAAATGTACAACAGATCCTGGCTTTTATTATTTGCAAAATCCCTCGAGGGTCAAAGGCACTGCAATACTCATGCCAGGGCAATACAAATCATCTCATACAATAGGACTGCACAGAGGCAAATATACAGCACTTGTGCAGAGAGCACCTGTCAAAGTGTACAGAGACCCAACAAGAGACAACAGGCATGATATAGATGCCAGTGTTGTTGAGGAGGGTTTATTTGGCATCAATATACACAAGGCAGGTACAGATAGCACAAGAGTTGATAAATGGTCTGCTGGCTGTACTGTGATTGCAAATGCAGCTCATTATGAGAGATTTATCAATCTGTGTGATGCACAAGTTGCTGTCAATGGCTGGAGAGAGTTCACATATACTCTCATTGTGAGAGATCAATGATGGAGATGATCACAGATATTTTGCTCAATGCAGGGCCAATTGGAGCCTTGGCATTGTATATGATGTACTTGAATAACAAGCAAGAAAACAAGCATGATGCACAGCAAATGCAGTATCTCAACAAGATTGAGATGATGAGAGGCAATGATGAAGCTGCAAGAGAATCAATGCAAAACAAATATGAAAACAGAGAAGATGCATTGAGAGACAAATATGATGCAGTGATTGCCAAGATAGACACAGAAAGAAGAGATCAAGAAAAAGAGATAGCCAATGCACTCAACAGAGCAGTTGAGAAGATTGACCAGATGAGCACCAGGGTTGACACACTCAATCAGAGATTTGATGATATCAACACAAAAATAATGAGCACCAATCAAAGGCTGACACAACTTGAGACACAGGTTGGCAGATTAGATGGTGCTCTTGATGGAATCAAAGCGGGTTTATCTAGTCGTCAATAATTACCAAGAAAAAAGACAACATAAAGAGCAACAGCAGAAAAGCAGCAAAGATGTGACTGTTGCCAATGTCGTGCATTATATTTGCAAATTCCAGAAAAGTCATAATATCTCCTATTTTTATTTGACTATTTATAAGTATCTATATATTATAGACATATGTAAATAATAATAAATATTTATTTGCATGTCAATACTTTAATATCAAAAAAAAGGAGAAACTATGATATTTTTGACAATACCTGACATCAATGGTCAGACCATCACCATCAACCCAAATCAAATATCTTTGATTATGGAATCACCCAAAAACAATGAATTTTGGATCGTACTTGGTAAGCACAGCATTGAGATAACAGATGAGATCTACAGTGATGTATTGAGACATCTTGACAGAGTCACCATTGATGTTGCTGAGCCTCAGCCAGAGACTGACATATCACACATGAGATGTGATGAATTAGAGTTAGCAGTGAGGCCAGCAAATGTGCTCAAAAATAACAATATATATTATGTCTCTGATTTGGTCAAAATGACATTTGTTGATCTACTCAAACTCAAAAATATGGGTAGAAAAGCAGTAAGACAAATACAAGAAGCTTTGCAAGATCACAATCTCAAACTCAAAGGAGATCAATAATGAGTAATTTAATAGTAAGATATAAGTGTTTTTATATGTGGTTCACATTGGCATTTAAAGATGTATCAAAAGTTGAGATTGCCAAAAGCATTGGAGTCTCAAAGCAGTTGGTGTCTCATTGGAGTACTGGCAGACAAAAACCATCTTTGGACTCTCTGCACAAATTGTGTTTTGAGTCTGGCATATTCAAAAATGATGAAGATGCACAACATGCTTTTGACAATGCCATCAAAGCAATGATCAATGACATCAAGTTAGCCAAATTTCAACTCACAGGAGATATCTGATGCTGAAGATTATAATTGATGGCAACCCTGTTGCAATGCCTAGGCCTCGATTTGCTCGTAATGGTAGAACCTATTACCCCAAAGAGGTCAAGACACAGAGAGAGAATATCATTGCAGCTATACAAAAATGTATGTCTGCACAATCTTGGCAAACAGTGCAAAAGAGATTGCCAGTGAGTGTGACAATGCAATTTGTGCATCCAAGGATCAAACGCAACAAGAGTGAGCAACGAGAGTATAAGACAACTCGGCCAGATGTGGATAACATCTCAAAGATGTATCTTGATTGTTGTACAAAGGCAGAGGTTTGGCATGATGACTCTCAGGTTGTGCTTTTGACTGCCTCTGATCATTATGCTGGTGTATATGAAGAGGCACACGTCACAATCATCATCAAGGAGTTAGAGCAATGATAAATTTATACAATGCAGACTGTCTCAGTGCAATGCTTGAGATGGCTGACAATCAGTTTGATTTGGCCATTGTAGATCCGCCATATTTTGCCGATTTTGGGAAAAAAAATTATATGGGTAATGATACGAGTACTACAGGCATTTCCAGACAGACAAAAAAAATACAACATTGGCAAGTGCCAGATAAACACTATTTTAGTGAGTTGATGAGAGTGAGCAAACACCAAATTATTTGGGGTGCAAACTATTATGCAAATCATATACCGTATCAGGGTAGAGCAGTTTGGTACAAAAAAAACGATACATCAACATTCTCAAAATGTGAGATTGCAAGTCATTCTTTTGGTGTTAGAGTTGATTTTTTCCAATATCTTTGGAATGGAATGCTACAACAAAATATGAAACGTAAAGAGATACGAATTCACCCATGTCAAAAGCCGATTGCATTATATAAGTGGCTGTTGTCAATGTATGCCAAAGCAGGTGACAGTATATTAGAGACACATCTTGGCTCAGGCTCCATTGCCATTGCCTGTCATGACATGGGTTTTGATTTGACAGCATATGAGATTGATGAGGAGTATTTTGATGCAGCATCAAACAGACTCAAGCAACATCAAAGACAACTCAAACTATTTTAGGAGATACCGACATGAAAAAAGATACAGAATTGAGATGGCAGATTGTGATGAAAACGAGAGGCATCAATTTGACCAAACTGGCAAAAACAGCAGGCTTGCACGCAAGTCAAATATCAAACTGGCTCAATGGTCACTCCAGACCATCAGCAGTCAATGTCATCAAGTTATGCAAAGCCATCTCAAAGATGACTGGCAGAAATTATGAAAAGATATTGATATCTTTGATGTATGCCATCGAGATTGATGCAGGGGTTGATGTATGAATATGAAGAGATCCAGAGAGCAATTTGCTGCATCATATCTTGAGGACTTTGCCTATAAATCAAAGATGAAACACTCAACATCAATGGTGTATGATGCCATCTTGTATCACTGCAAAATCATCAGCCAATCAGATGAGTACAGAGCAAGACAGACCAAATATGTCAGCCAAGAGAAGATTGCCAAGATGATTGGCAAATCGCAAAGAACAGTGAGCAAGGCCATCAATGCACTCAAGCAGATTGAGTCTGGTATGAGTCACAAGCAAAATGCAATTCCATTGTTGCAAGTGAAAAAAAACCAGACTGGCAATGCTACATATACAATAGTAACGAGCCTCAAAAATGTGCCAAATACTTCTTGTACGGAATCAAAAAATGACGTGTTCCAACAAGACGCTTTTGTACTTCCAACAAGAACACATGAGTGCAAGTACGAACAAGAACACATGAGTGCAAGTATATATAAACAAAATAATAAACAAAATAACAAAACTATAACAAAAGAAAAAAAGAATAAATTCCAATTTCTTTTAGATGATGAAACAACACCAGATTTTTAGGAGATCAAATATGTATTCAAAGACACAAAGAAACAACACAGATATCAAACCCAAAACACGAAATGAGGCAATTGTTGAGATTGTTGGTATGTTTGCAGTAAACTGGCCAAGATATGACAATGACAGTTGGCCACAGCAGATGTGCAAACTATTGAGGGCCTCATTCAAGACAACGCATCCAAACACTATCATCAAAGCAGGCTGGCATGTACTCCAAAAGATGACAGATGACTACCCACCAAGCATGGGCAAGATTGTCAAATGTATGGAGTCATTCATTGGCTCTGGTGCTGCCAAATCACCAAAAGCAGAGCAGTGTGACAAATGCAATGCTGGTTTTATATTGGTATCATTCTGGACAATACAAAACAATGTATCATATCAGCAATCTGCACAGTGTGCTTGTGATTGTGATTATGGCAAAAAGAGACAGTCATTGACTGTGCCTTTTAGAGACTTTATATCATTAAATGTCAATCATCCAAACAGATACATTGGCCATAGATTTGAAACTTGGCAGAAAGATCTTGGTTTATGGGTACAAGGTGAGACATACAAGATTGATGAGATACCAACACATGATGAGGATACAGTGAGAAACAGCAGCCAAGATCTGCCTCCATTGAGTTACAATGAGATAGGACTTGATGAGACCATCAAGAAGAGGAGACAGCAGCTGCACATTGGTGAGAGCAGAGAGCAAAGAGCAGAGAGATTGTCAAATATTGGAGTTGAGATGCAAAAAGCAATCAAGCAACTGGCAAACAAGATGTCAATACCTGTGCCAAATGACTTCGAGCAACTTGAGCACCAAGATGATGATGACTCCATCTCTGATGATAGCACTGAGGATATGGCAAAGACATATATTGACCATCAACCTGCTGAGACTTATGATATACAAGAGGAGACCAAGCAAACATTTGATGATGAGTTTGAGTGGAGTTGGAATACATAGAGAGGCAGCATATGAAACTTGCATATATAGACACAGAGACAACAGGCCTCAGAGCAGGTTGGCATGAGATGATTGAGTTGGCCATCATTATTGAGAGTGATGGTCAAATCATTGAGCAATATCATTGGAGGCTCAGGCCTCAAAATCTCCATCGAGCAGATGAGATTGCACTCAAGATCAATGGCTACTCTCATGCCAAGTGGAGAGATGCAGTTGATTTTGTTACAATTGGCCATCAAGTCAAAGACATATTGAGTGGTTGCATTGTGATTGGTCACAATCCAATATTTGATGTTGATTTTTTGAACGAGTCATTTTTTGTTGCTGGTGTTCCTGGAATCAAACCAAAGATGATAGATACAAGAGTGTTGATGTTTGAGCATCTGCAATGGCTCAAAAGTACTTCAATGGATACAGCACGCAAGTTTTTTGGCTGGCCAACAGATCAAGCACATACAGCAATGTTTGATGCACAGCAATGCAGGCAGTTGTATCACAAATTATGCAGATGCTCAGCAATACAAAGATTTTGGTGGTATTGTATGTACATACTGAGGCATAGTTGATGAATATTTATGAGATAGCATTGAGATATAGTGAGGGTGATGGCCTTGCAGACTTATACAAAAAGACGTTTCCCACAAGGTCACATGAGCCATCCAAAGAACAGAGAGCACTTTGGAATCAAGCAAAAAAAAACTATCTCCAATCAAACAACTGGCAGAGATTGAGACAGGCAAAGTTTGAGGAGGTGCAAGGCAAATGCCAGGCCCAAATGAAAGATTGCCAAACGTGGGCCAGTGAAATACATCACATATCATATTGGCATATTGGTGATGAGTGCTTGTGGGATCTCAGAGCTGTGTGCAGATCTTGTCATTCAAAAGTCAGCAAGTTTGGTGGCAAATAAGATGGCAAAGAGATACAGGTTGACACACTTTGCAAGATGGATCTCAAAAGAGATTGGAGATTTGGGAATAACCAAGCAGAGTTTTTGTGATGAGGCAGGCATTGCAATGGGTATGCTGTTTAGATACTATACAGGTCAGCAAATACCCAAAATGACAACATATATCAAGATATGCATTGCACTGGCCAAATACAATCAAACAGATCCAGAGAGATATGTTATTGCAGGCATTGACAAAATTATCATTGACATAACAGATGACATCAAGTAAATTTGTATTTACATATTTCGTATGTTGTTTTTTTAGTCTTAATTTCTCCTTTAAGCATATTATGACCATCTCTGTTGATGGTCATTTTTTTTTGTTTTTTTTATCTTTTTTTCTTTGCAAGTCTATAAATAATAGACTACAATATATAGACTTAATCAAATAGGAGAAACAACATGATACATTCAATCAAAGTCTTTATATCTGATTGTGCAATCAGAAAAGCAAACAACAACAGCATCACTGTCAATGATTTGACATATGTATTTACAACAAAAATGGGCAAGTTTTCTGTGCCTTTTTACACTGTTATCTGTGAGGATACAGGATTTATCATTTCCATCAATGGCAATCACACTCACACAGATACAATCTCAAGAGCAATAGTTGCTGATATCGAAAAATACCAAAAAGAGCAAGCAGAGATGCAAAAACTTTGGTCAGATTATGAGAGTAATCTCATGCCAGATACAAGCAACTATGATGGTCAATGGCAATCATATAACGATAACAAATAAACAACAGGAGACCGACATGTACAATATTACAATATATTTGAATGATACTTTAACAAAAAAAATAACTCACAAAGTACAATGTGATTGTCCCATTGACTGGGTAATCAGCAACTATCATCATGAGAGTTTTTTTGATTTCACATATTATGCAATATAAACAACAGGAGACCGACATGAAAATCAACATTGAAATAATACAAGATCTTTTACAAGATGAATCTCATAATCTTTGGGAAAAGTACAGCAAAAAAAGACTATATTTGGACTTTGCAAAGATAGTCAATTTGGAGATATACAGATACAATACTGGAAACATATCCAGTGCATTGCTTGATGGTGAAAAAATCAGCAACTCTAAAGCATACAAGTATATGCAAGGTAAAGCATACATAAATCTAGATGATAATACACTAGTATGCCAATATATGCATAATGACATCAAAGATATTTTAGAAGATAAACTATCATAATAGGAGACCGACATGACAAACTTTATATATGACTTCACAGATACAGGAATCACCATCCAAACAGATACATATTGTCACTACTTTGATTGTGCAAGAACAGCAGCAGATGCAGCATATGCATTGATGCAAGGTGAGAATACTGATGATTGGGATAACAACCAACCAGAGCACAGAGTTGATGAGTGGTATGGTGACCAAGATGATTTGCTTGATATCGTGCAAAATTATGATGAGTGTAAAAATGATTGTGATGCACTCTTTGCCAGTGTATTCTTTGAGGAGTTGATGCTCAAGCATTTGATCAATGGCAAAATATAATTTGCTTGATTACATATTCTAGAATATAGAATATTTACAGAAAAATAGTGAGATGGTTGCTACTCGGTGCAGCCATCTTTTTTTTTGCCTGTGGATAACTCTGTGGATAACTCAGATAGCCTGTGGATAAACCTGTGGATAACTCACATAGCCTGTGGATAACTCACATAGCCTGTGGATAACTCAATCATTTTTTGTATATGTAAACGATTAATAATAGATTATCTATGCATTTACTTCTCATCTCTTTTGCGTTTTCGCTCAATATCTCTCAGCATACCATTGACCCATGTGCGAGTCTTTGAGCCTCCCCACAAAGCCCAAGCAATTGATGCTTTGCTTGTTCTATCTCTTCGGGCCTCTTTCTCTTTCTCTGACTCACCATGTCTGGCAAACCATGCTCTCATCAATAGCAACTGTTGCTCATCCACAGAGCCAGATGCCAAACGTCTTGCTGTTTTCATGCCTGTGCCTGGTACTCTCTTATTATTCTCATCTTTGTATGCAGCTCTCTTTGATATTGGCAGACTCAAATTGTAATCTATTGCTTTCTGTGCTATTGCTCTCAACTCTCTTGGCACATTGTATTTTGGCATGATGATGACTCCATTGTGATTGGTCAATATTATATACAAACAATCTCTGATTTGTATGATATATTATACACAACTCAAAGAGGTGTCACAATGTATCATTCAGGCAAACCAAAGACAAAGAACAGCAAACCAAAACCAAAGAGCAAGTCAAAGCCAAAGAGCAAATCATCAACAAAAAAAAAGAAGTAAGCCAAACATATTGGCATTTTATACCAGTAATGAGGAGATAACATGAGAAATCAAATGATCTGGTGCAGAGTTGCATTGGCAAATGGTGAGTATCATTATGTACTAACAAATTATCAGATGGCATTGGCTCTATGCATCAAGCAAGGATATGAGATCAATATTGATGCATCTGAGGTGCCTGAGAAATTCAAAAGGCAATATGAGTGAGTTTATGTCAAAGCACTGTACAGATGAGCAGGCCAAGCAAATCACTGCTGTTGCTGGTGTGCATAGGTATACATATTTGAGATGGCAGCAAAAAAAAGCATCTCCAACAACACACAGCTGCATTTTGATCTGTCGGGCCATCTCAAAGATGCAAGGCAAATCATTTGAGCAACTCATCTTTGAGTGCATCCAGAGTGTTGCAATATACACATGAAACAATTTACAATGACATATATTGATGCCAATGTTGGTCTCAAAGCAAAGATAATTGCATCTGGTGTCAATAGGTATGTATTTACTGATATCAACAGAGGCAAAGCAATGCCAAGGCCCAAAGTACTGCATCAAATATGCTTTGTCATTGCCAATGAAACAAACACACCAATATATGATATACTCATAGCAGCAATCAAGATGATTGAGAGTGAGATGTAATATGGCAAGATCAGAGAGTGAGAACTTTGCAATCAGGCAAAAGACAGAGGAGATGATATCATTGGGCTACCCAACTGAGCAGGCTCAGGCTATTGCTTTTCGTATGTGGAGAGATGGAGAGCTCATCATACCTGAGATGAAACTGGATAGAAAGACACAGCAAACCAAAGACAAGATGAGAGCAGCAAGATCAGCAAATGCAATCTTGTTGCTGTATCAACTTGCAAAGAAGTTGAGCAAATGAGCAAGCCTGTCATCATAAGACGCATGACCAACAACACAAAGATATTCATAAAGATTGATGATGAATACTTTTGTGTTTATGAGCATGATACATTCAGAACAATATATGCCTGTGATAGTAAGTTAAGAGTATTCAAAGACATTTATTGGCGAACACGTTACACATTTGAGGAGTTGTGCTCATCAAAAAAAATAATTAAAGCAGCAATCTGTAGGAGGTAAACATGGCAACAGATAAGAGAGGAGTGCAAGAATTTCCTCATATATTCCAACAAGCAACAACTGATGATGTATGGGTTGAGATACAATTACCAAGTCAATGCACATCTCTCAAAATATTCAGTGACAATCACAAGGCTCATATTGGTGTCAATGGTTGCACTGATGGTGGTGCTGTTGATGAGGCTGTTGCCTTTGATATACCACAAGACGAGATACATGAGTTTAAACTTGGCAAAGGTAACTCAAGACCAGCAAGCATTTTTGTCAGCACACATGGTGGCGATACTACAATCAAGATTATGCTGATAGAATAGGATATAACATGAAAAAGGTTTTGATTGCTTGTGAGTATTCTGGCAGAGTAAGAGCAGCATTAAGAGCAAAAGGAGTTGATGCTTGGTCTTGTGATATACTTGCATCAGATGATGATAGTCAATATCACATACAAGGTGATTTGAGAGAAGTATTGCAACAGCATCAATGGTTTGCTGTTATTGCTTTTCCTCCTTGCACACACTTGGCTGTTAGTGGTGCAAGACATTTTCATAAGAAAGAACAACAGCAAAGAGATGCATTGGCATTTGTACAGATGTTATTTGATTATGATTGTGAATATCTTTGTATAGAAAACCCAATAGGAATTATCAGCACCAAGATCAAAAAGCCATCTCAATACATACAGCCATATGAATTTGGCCATCCAATGAGCAAAAAAACTTGCTTATGGCTCAGAGGTTTGCCAAAATTGCAAGGCACAAACAATGTATATGACCAAGTAAATTGGCAATA
>Ga0208428_1001017_pt1 | contig 12084 bp, 14 predicted proteins | sample DEB08_DNA_11_FD_184535 | JGI IMG/M metagenome (GOLD analysis project Ga0208428, IMG submission 184535) | Aqueous microbial communities from the Delaware River and Bay under freshwater to marine salinity gradient to study organic matter... | ecosystem: Environmental > Aquatic > Marine > Coastal ... | reverse complement strand
CATAATGGCAATATCAGATAGCCAAAAGGTAGATTTATTATGGAAAAAGGTCGGCTTCGGCAAGATGAAGTCAGACACAAACGCCTCAAAGAAAGCACCTAACGAAGCCATAACATCAGACTTAATCGTTAAAACAGATCAAATATGGTCTCAGTCAGGAAGTATTCCAGGCGTTATGCCTAGTGCTAATAGTAGTATTGTAAATGTATATTTAGATAGTGTTAGTGGTACATTAGAAACAACTGAGGATACAACTGCTACAGACAATAGGACTTGGAAAACTGGTGTAACTAATTGGATATCTCCAGGCTTTGGTGCTACATATCAGTTAAAAGTATATGCGGCGGCATCTGGGGCCTCTAATGTTCAAACAGGTGGTTCACAGTTATTTGAAACAGGTTCAGGTAATGATGACCAATGGTACTTTGATTATCAATCAGGTGTGCTACACTTTATAGGTGAAAACTTACCTACAGACATAGGCACAGGTACTAGTAATGTTATTCATGTTAGTGGTGCTGTTTATTCAGGTAGCACAGGCATAAGTGCAGAAGCCAGTGGTGCTAGTGCAACATTATTTAAAGCAGATATGAATGCCGTATATGCCGATGGTGATATTAACACAGGTGATTTACTTGTTGTAACTGATGCAGGTGATGGTGAGTATGGTGTGTATATTTCCAATCAAGATGCTCCTACACAACTAAGTCATTTAACAGCAATAGCAAGTAGAGATAGTGCGGCCAGTGATGCAGGCTCACTTACACAGACTGTACTTTTCAATAGTGGTAATGTAACATTAGGTGATGTTAGTGCTGGTAGTAAAATAGAAGAAGTCATGGTAACTGTTAATACTGTATTTGATGATGCAGGCGCCACAATGAATGTTGGTGATGATAGTGATAACAATAGATTGTTTGAAGATGCTTATTTAGATCTAACTGCTACTGGAACATACGTTGTTAATCCTAGTTATGTTTATACAGGCACATTAGATGCTTCTAATACTATTAAAGTGTATTTAGATGCAGGTTCATCCACACAAGGGAATGTAACTGTAACTACTACTTACTCTTAATTAATTCTAGTATTTCTTTACAGATAGTATTAAACTCGTGATCTTCAATGTCATGCAGTTCTCTCATGCGATCTACAGCACTTTGTATAGCAACTAAAGGATTAGACTTACCCTCTGTAATATGCTTATATACAAAGCCTCCTTGCTTAAACTCTGCTTCTTTTAGTATTTCTTGAACTTTACTGTACATAAGTAAACCCGTGATATTCTTTTAATACATCATAAAATAACGGTTCGCCCTTAGCAATATTTTCAGACCATTCGGCATCAGCATCATCTCCTGCGCCATCACTTATATATTTGTAGCAAATAAAATCTCTATTCATCATTGTGCAAACCTTTGCAAGTGCATAGGCTTCCATATCTATACAATTAAATTTATTATCCATAAGTAAATGTTCTAGCATGTCTAATGTGTCTAGGTTATCACAAAACTGATCTTGTGTTCTACAAATCTTACCTTCTGTACCAAATTGTAAAACATCTTTTACAATGTCTTCGTCCCCAAATGTAACACCAGGCCCACCAACTAAATCTCCGCAGTCCATATCTCCTTGTGCAAAGGTAGTACATCTTATTAGTTCTCCTTTGTCTACACCATACGCACCTCCGGCTGTTCCGTAATTTATTACTGTTTTTATTTCAGGATGACTTGTTAGATAACGTGTTAATACATGCGCCGCGTTAATTTTACCTACTCCTGTAAATAATATTTGTTCCGGAACATAATTAGGTAATTCAGATGCCAAAGCAGATACAACAATATATGACTCGTCTGGTGCTCTTAAATGTTTAAATAATTCTGGTTGTTTAAAGTTCATTGTATGCCTCTATTAAATTTAAAAGTTTTTGTCTACATTTCTTCCATAAAATGCTGTTAGTGTTTGTTAGGTTTGTTTTGTTGTGTAACGATTTCTTTTGTAATTGTTCTGATAAGTTTCTATAATTATCTCTATCAAACATCACACATTGGTCTACTATATTTTGTATTCTTATATGTAGATTACTTTCAGTATCAAAATTAAAATCAAAAAGTTCATCATACATTCTAAATCCATATTCTTCTAACATCAAATGATGTCCTTGATTTGCAACACAGATAAAAGGATGTCCGTTTAGTATAGGCATCATTGTTTTTTCTGAGAACCAATTATAGTTTGTACTGTTTACATTTTCACTTATCAAAGAGAACAAACATTTTTCATAAACATAAGAAGGGTGCCATCTCCTTACAGGTGTTCTTCCTCCATTGTCTACTCGTTCTAAGTTATCTTCTTCTAAGGTCATTGCTGGTAATGTTTTTAATTGCCCTATCCAATCTTCGTCGAAGTCTTTTGGCAATAGTTTTGCAACATGATTAATAACAGATGCATTGACTTCTTTAGGTGGTTGATACGATACTACGTTTCGTTCTTCTAATTTATGTTTTACTAATTCATAATGTAGTAAGAATTTATCCTGTGTCCATCTAGCCTTTAAGTTATTAAAGTTATAAGGTTTGTCATATGTATTAATGTGTAGTCTAGGTAACGGCTCTAATAGATTTAAATAGTTGTTAACCATTCTTACAAAAAAGAAAGGAAAGCCAACATGTCCAGGCAGGTAGTCATCGTACACAGAAAGCATACTATCTAATAAAATAACATTAGTATATTTTTCTAAGAAATCAATTGAACTGTCTGCAATAACTAATGGTTCTTGACTTGAAAACACGATACACTTATTATACATTTTAGAATACTTTGCTACAAACTGTTCTAAGTCATGTGTAGTTCTACTACCAAAATCTAAAAACACAATACCCTCGTTAGGATCTTGTGTCCACTCATATTCTATTCCACAAGAGTCAAATACATTATGAATAGATGTTAGTTTATTAAAATACCAAATCAAAGAAGGATCGATATCTTCTTGCTCTAGGTTGTTTTCACCTATAATGTTTTTATAGTATAGTTTGATTGTTGTCATCTGTTATAAAGAAACTGTTAATTTTAGGTGTAGTTGCTATAATGTTTTCTGCAAACTGCGTTGGATTTTTAAAGTTATGACTTATACAGTTACCTAGTTGATGTCTACCTGGTCTAAACATATCTTTATCTAAATCTAAATATTCTCTTACATTGTTTTCAGTTATCCATCTATCGTATAAATCTAATGCATCTTCCCATTCTGTTTTAGTACAACTTGTCCAATCATATTGTACCCAAGGATTTAATTCTATTTGCTGACTCACCATGTTTTTGTGTACTAATTCTATATCATCTGTTACACTACAAGTAAATAAATCTTTGCCTACAGTACCAAAGTCTAATTGTAGAGGGCCAAAGTCTCTTTCTAATGTAAAATCTCTATAGTCTTCTGGATCGAGTATCGTGTCAGCATACGTAGGCGACTCAAATTTTAAACTAGTAAAGAACCATTCCTTTTCTTCTAATGTTTTTGTTTCTTTATCAATAGGAGGATTTTCATTAAAGTGTACTAATAAATTTATACTTTGTAATTTGTTCCACAGTTCTTCACTTAATGCAGACGGAACTATGCCTTGCTTAGTTCTTTCTTCTAACTCAGCCATTCTAGTTTCAAAGTGATCGTGTAATTCATTTAGGTTCTTTTCTCTAGGATCAAATACATCTGTGGTATTTAATTTTAAGTCTTCTGGAATACCAAACCATATATCTTTTCGTGTGTTAAGATTATCTATAATTTTATTCATCTCTTCTCGAGATTCAAGTAGATTACTTTTGTTTACACCTCTGTAAATATCGTATATAAAATTAAAAAAGAAATCTTTATTGCCTTGATAATGCCAAAGCATCGCTGAATGCATTCTAGTTTTGTAGAGGTCTACAAATTTATTAGTTAAAGGCAAGTCATTGAGTTGCCAAGTTATAATATTTGTATTAGGTTGCTGTAATAAATCAGTTGGATCTTTTAACCAAAAAAGATCTTTAGATGTATTACTACCAAGGTAATTTATTTCTCCTGGTTCATAAACAACATGATATCTCATTCGAGTCCTAAAGTTATATTAGGTGATGTGTTCTCGTTGACAAATGTAAAAATTCGTTGTACATGATCTATATCTTTTTGATCTCTTACACTACATACTTCATTAGCAAAATGTAGTTCTACATTATTCTCTACTGCCAATTTTAAAATTGTTTGTCTTCTAAAAGGATCATCAGGTAAGCAGTAGATACTACAGCATACGATAGCATCTATATTATAACCTGTAATAAATTTTTCTAAACTAGGAAACCAATCCAAGTATTCGTTTTCAAACTGATAGTCATTTATTTCAATGCCATGTTTTTTACAATACTGTCCTATAATAGAACGTTGCATAGGTAAAGGCAAAGGACTGCTGAACTTACTGTTCCAGCCTGCATAACTAATCCATTTTTTATTAGTGTCTACTTCTCTAATATCATCTTTCTCACCAATAAATCTAAAGTATCCACCTGGCAGTTTTCTATGATAGTGTCCACCCTTTGGAAGTATTCTACCATCCATGCTCCAACGTGTTATATCTGTGTCGTTATTGAAGTTACCATGTATATGATGTTGCTGAAATAAATGTGCTTGACCTGGATCTAATGTTACTGGAAAGCAATGTTCAGCACATTCATCTTGTATTTTATCTATACTCCAACGTTCTTCGTATGCTTGTTTTGTTATTTCATCTGACTCGTCCCATCCCATAATCTGCATTGAATTATTGCCATAACATTTTGTAAAAGGTGTCCATACTGTTCTTAAGCCTAAGCCGTTACCTACCCAGATACCCTGGTGAAATTGCAATAGCCTGCCTTCCTTGCCTTGATTAGGTATTACCATTCTTATAGTAAAGAATCGTTGTATCATCCAATCGTCTTGATCAATAAGACCTGGAACTATGTCTAAATAGTATTGATCTACTTTTTCTATAAAGTCTGAGTCTCCTGTACGTTGCTGTAAGTATGCACCTAGTTGACTTACTTCAGTTACACTTAATACCTTATGTACAGTTTCTAATGATTCAACTTGAGGGAACTTTTCCTTTGCTACGTTTAACCAAAACTCAGGCCAATTATGCTTATCTAAATCGTATTCTAATGTTTGATTATCCCACCTAGGATCTAAAGATTGGAGTGTCATATGTTGTCCTGTATAATAAAAACTATATTTATCTGGTTATAAATAATGATATGCGTATTTCACGGATAACATTTGAAGAGATAGATCACATATGGAAAAAACACTTGTGGCCTAATAGATCTAGTGCAATAGAAACTCATAGTGCTATGACATGGCCATTCGAAGGTAAGCCTGATCAATATGATATGAAAGTATTTGAATACCCTGCTACTTTTTGGGGAGCATATCTAGATAATAAGTTAGTAGGTGTAAATTCAGGACACAAAACTACTGACGAACAATATCGTAGTAGAGGTATATGGGTAGATCCTAAGTATAGAAAAAGAGGTGTTGCTCAAATGTTATTCTTAATGACGGCACATCAGGCTAAAGTTGAAGGATGTGAAATGTTATGGAGCATTCCAAGAAAAACCGCTCTGCCAGCCTATACCAAATATGGTTTTCAAACTGTAGGCGATTATATTGTTACTGAAACGTCAGAAGCAAATATCTATGTTAGTCTTGCTTTAAATAATCAAGCATAGTATAAACATCACTTACTTCAAATGGATCACCGTCTGCATTATCCTTTAAGCCTTGCTCAACAAACATTGCTTCTACAACACCATTGTTTACAATCATGCTGTATCTCCAACTTCTAGGGCCAAAACCAATGTTAGATTTATCTACTAGAAAACCTAATCTTCTAGTAAACTCACCATTTCCATCTGGCAATGGTTTAACATTTTTGATGTCCATGCTTCTGCACCAACTGTTCATTACAAAGGTATCGTTTACACTTAGGCAATATACTTCGTCTATGCCATTCTCTAGTAGAGTATCATATTCTTGTTCATAACCTGGTAAATGAGTTGAACTACAAGTAGGTGTATAAGCACCAGGTAGTCCAAAAACAACAACACGTTTTCCACTGAATATTTCTTCTGACTTAAGATCATACCATGTAAAGCCAGGTGCTTCATCTGTTTCTTTTCTAGTTTTGAAAGTTATGTTAGGTACTTTTATATCAAATGCCATTTGTTTTTATTCCTTTTGTTTTTTAATAATGTTATATTTATTAGTATTTAAAGTATACCCATTGAGTATTTGGCCTCATCAGATACATGTATTTCTGGATTCCAAGGGGGATCAAACGTTAAATGTATGTTAATTTTATTAGCATCTTTTACACTTCTAACAGCAAACTCTGACTCCATCATAATCATTTCACCGAATGGACAATTAGGTGCAGTTAAAGTCATTAGTACTTGTACATCATTTTCTTCGTTTACATCTATTTTATAAATTAAGCCTAGATCAACTATATTAATACCAATCTCTGGATCAACAACCTTGCGAAGATTTCTTCTTACTTGTTCTTCTATGCTAACTTCTTCAGTGTTTTCCATATTGACTCTACTAAATTTTTACAATCTTCTTCGGTATTGTAAAAATGTGTACTAACTCTAAATATACCTTTGCCGTTGCTTACTTTATTTACTATAGGGTGGGCACATACTTTGCCAACTCTTACTGCAACATCATCTAATCCTACAAATGCACTTACATCACTAGGATGTAAATTGTTACAAGTAAAACTAAAAACATTTCTGCAATCTGAAAATGCTCCTCTCCTGTTTACTAATGTAAGTTCAGGTATATCGAATAAACCTGCATCATGTAACCATCTTTCTATTTCTTTTAATCTATCTGCTATATTGTCATAACCAATAAATTTAATATATTCTGCGGCAACTCCTAGTCCTAATATACCTGCAATGTTAGGAGTACCTGATTCGTGTTTTAATGGGCCTTCATAAAAATCTACATTGCCATTATAATTATATGATACTACTGTACCTCCACCTAGTCTATACGGAGGATGTATATCATATCCTAATCTACTATATAAAAATCCTATACCAGTTGGACCAAACATCTTATGTCCACTGCCCACAACATAGTCTGCTGTATTGCTAGACATGTCCATTTCGTGACTGCTAATTGTTTGACATGCATCAAAACAAACTTTGATATTAAACTCGTGTGCATAAGACACTAGTTTATATAGATCATTAGTTACACCTATTACATTACTTGTTGATACAATGCTACAAAATGCATTAGGGTTTTCTCTGAATACATCTTTTGCTTTCTCTGGATCTATATATCCTGATTCTTCTATAGGCAATACAACTAATTTACCATTATCTATTGTTCTTCCTTGTGCTAACCAAGGTAATATGTTTGCTGTGTGTTCTACTTCACTTATAATAACTACAGGTGCATTTTTATTCCAGTATGCTACCATGTTTAATCCTTCGGTAGCACCGCCTGTAAACATTATTTTATCTGATGTTGTATTCAATAAGTCTGCTACTTGCTGTCTTGCTGTTTCACAATCGTCAGATACTTTTTTACTAATATGAAAATCACCTCTGTGAACATTACACCTTTCATATTCGTAATATAAATTCATGCGATCAATAACACTTTGATGTGTTTGTGTACTAGCCGCACTATCGAAATAAGCCAACTTCGAATTATTCTTTAGTGTAGGAAATTCGTTTTTTATATTGTTAAAAAGCATTTCTTTAATGTTTCCTCTGCTGATGCTGTGTCTATACCTTTTGCCTGTAAATAATATAGTTCATCTTTATTTACATTACTTACAGTACAACCGTGCTTACAATTGATTTCTTTAGTATTGATATCTAATTGTGGTTCTGTTATTGCTGTGGCTTTGTCACTAAGCAATAAATTTTTGTTAAAAAGTTCTGCATCTACGCCTTCTGCTTCTTTATCTACAGTTATACAGCCTAAGAAACTACTATGGGCAAAATCATCTACTATGCTTTTAACATCTACTCTACTAAAACTGTCTCTACCTTTATGATGAATATTTACTACTGTATTGTTTGTAACTTTATCAAAGCAATTAAATGTGCCTACTATACTTGTAAAACAGTTGTCATGTATTTCTACATCAATTATATCTTGATTATGTTTACTGCCTTCGCCAAGTATATTAAAATTTAATTTACTTTCTGGAAATTGTATTACTCTACTTTCTACAATATTCATACTACTATCTTTGTTTAACAAATCATAGTTTCTGTTTATAGTAAGTTCGCTACCATTCTTTACTAGGTAAACAATATTAAATAACTTTCCACTGTCTTTTTTGTTTTCAAAGTTTTCATCTATTACAACTGATGACCCCTTACCTATGTCTACTATGCATGTTATACAGGATAGATCATTGTCATTAAAAGTATCCGTATAGCAAACTGACAAATCTTCTTTGCTGTTTGCTTTAACTTTAACACCAATTGGTCCAGTTGAATTCATTGTACATAAATCACTTAGTCTGCCTTTTGGTTCAAAGTATGGCTGGTAGTTATTAAACTTTACATATTTCTTATAAGGATGTATTGCAGATGCATTTGAATGCCAACGGCGACTTAATCTTCCGTGTGCATCATTTACTTTACCTTCATCAAATAATAAATCATGCTCATCTTCTAAATGTGTGTTCCAAGACTTACTGCTGTTTGATGACGATGCTGTGAATAAATGTTTCTTCAACACATCTATATTCATATTTCTGTAAAAAGTACTTTCTATAGGATTACCGTTTTGCATAATATAATTTAAACAATTTTCTGTGCTTTGAGGAAGCCAGTTGTCTCTACTATTGCTGGTCAGCATATTATCTCTAATACCTATATTGATTAGATTATGTAAATCGGATATTGTGTATTGTAGGTCAGACAATGTTTTTAAATCCTTCGTCTAATACTTGATATGCTAAGTCTACATCTCCTCTGATTGTTTTATCTTTACCTAAAACTGTAACTGAATCTACGTTTAAGTTTTTAATTAAACTTTCATAGTGACTTATTATAATTACTATTTTATCATTACTTGCAAAGTCTTGTATAACATTTGTTAATATTTGTAATGCATCTACATCTAATCCGCTATCAGGTTCATCTAAGATTGCACATTCTGAATTGAGCATCAACATCTGTATCAATTCGTTTTTCTTTTTCTCACCACCACTTGCTTGTACATTAAGATGTTTCTTATCCCATTCGTTGGGCAAATTAAATTCATCAGTAAGGCCTTTAAACTTTGCTAATGTTTCTGTAATACCTGGACTGCCTTGTTTTGAATCTAAGCATTGTTTTATAAACTGAAAATTACTTAAACCTTCTATTGGAGTTGGTGTTTGAAAACTCATAAACAAGCCTGCTCGAGAACGTTCATGTGTTTCCATTGCTAATAGATCTTTACCAAAAAATTCTACAGCACCATCTGTTTGATATTTAGGGTTGCCCATTAATGCATGAGCAAAAGAACTTTTACCTACACCATTAGGTCCCATAATAATATGTATACCTGGACCAAAGTCTAAGTTTATATCCTCTAAAATAGGTTTATCATCTACTGATACTGTAAACTCTTGTGTAACTAACATTATCCTACTGCTCCTTCTAGTGTAACATTTAATAATTGATTTGCTTCAGCGGCAAACTCTAAAGGAAGTTTTTGAAATACATCTTTACAGAAACCATTTACAACTAGATTTACTGCGTTCTCCTCATCTAGTCCTCTGCTCTGCAAATAAAATAATGCTTCTTCGGATAACTTTCCAGCACTTGCTTCATGCTCAACTATACTACTGTTATTATACTGTGAAACCACTGGTAATGTCAAGGCCTTGCTGTTATCTAGCATTAAACTATCACACTGAGTATAATTCCTACTGTTATGTGCGTTCTTACCTATACGAACCTGTCCTCGATATGTGTTTGAACTATCTCCAAAACTTATGCCTTTGGATACAATAGTGCTTTTAGTATTCTTGCCAACATGCAACATCTTTGTTCCTGTGTCTGCCATTTGTTTGCCTTTAGTTACCGCAACACTATAGAACTCACCAACACTATTGTCGCCTCGTAATATACAACTTGGATATTTCCAAGTAACGGCACTACCTGTCTCAACCTGTGTCCAACTAATTTTACTGCTTTCACCTTTACATAATCCTCTTTTTGTTACAAAGTTTAGTACGCCACCAACACCATTCTCATCTCCTGGATACCAGTTTTGTACTGTTGAATATTTTATTTCCGCTCTGTCATGTGTTACAAGTTCTACTACAGCCGCATGTAGTGTGTTCTCATCATATGCTGGTGCTGTACAACCTTCTAAGTAACTAACATAACTGTCCGCATCTGCTATAATCAGTGTTCTTTCAAACTGTCCTGTATTACGAGCATTGATGCGGAAGTATGTGTTTAATTCCATAGGGCATTTAACACCCTTTGGAATATAGCAAAATGTGCCGTCAGTAAAGACGGCACTATTTAGGCAAGCAAAGTAGTTATCCTTTGCAGGAATAACACTACCTAAATACTCTTTTACGAGTTCTGGATGTTCTTGTATGGCTTCACTTATACTACAAAATATAATGCCATGTTTCTTTAATTCTTTTTGAAATGTTGTAGCAATACTTACACTATCAAATACTACATCTACTGCTACTGTAGGAATAATGTTAGGGTCTTTAGATTCTATACCTAATAGTGCATCACGTTCATGTAGTGGTACGCCTAACTTATCAAATGTTTCTAATATTTCTGGTGGTATCTCATCTTTATTCCTAAACCTGGGTGCTGAGTAATAACTCAATGCTTGATAGTCTATTGGTGCATAGTTCACATGAGCCCAGGTAGGCTCTTTAATAGTTTGCAGATGTCTAAATGCTTTTAGTCTAAATTCTGTAACCCATTCTGGTTCTTTTTTAATAGCACTTAGTTTTTGTACCGTTTCTTCTGTTAAGCCTGGCTCAAAATCTTCTGTTTCTGTGACTGTATTAAATCCTGCTGTATATTTATTATTAGCAAATTGATTGACTGATGTCATTTAACAGGCTCCATTGTAATCTTTAAAGGATGTCCGTTATGTCTACTTATAACCTGTGCTTCACTTGTTTTTTGCTCTGCAATCTCATGTGGGAATGTGCCAGCAACTGCTTTACCATCTTCATGTATCGCCATAGTAATAGCCTGTGCTTGAGTTAAATCTTTGTTGAATACTTCGACCAATAATGATATAACGAAATCCATTGGTGTGAAGTCATCATTAAGAAAAATAACATTAAACATGTCTGGGTACTTTAACTTAGTTACTGTCTTAGTTGTGCTTTTTGCTCTTGCCATAATTACCTTTTATTGTATTATACAACAAGCGAAAGATTTGTCAATGATTATTTTGAATGTGGAGGTAACTTTGCTTCAACAAACCATTCATGTTTTTGTTTGACAGGGTTAAACTTTTTAAACCTCATCTTTTTGTTTTCTAACACAAACTTTCTTGTTTTAATTGCAGTATAGTGATATGTATGACTATCTCTAGTCTCTCCTTCAGGAATCATGTATACGATTGTTTTTCTTTTTGTACTTTTGCTTGCCATACTATTATTTATAATTTGTGCTATATTATCTATAATTTTTTGAGTGTAGGCGTTTTTTGATAAATATAAGCATATCGGAGACATCTATTATGATAGGCAAAGTAAAACTTAAAAAGAACGTTTTTACAAAAGAGCAATGTGAAGAAATAATCAAATCTCATACAGGTTTCGAGTATGATAAAGTTATTAATTCACCAGGCGATAATATTAATGCATCAATGACTAAAGATCAGATTGATATGTTTACAGTCGAAGATACTGATGGCGATGACATGAGAAAAGTTTCTCAAGTTGGAACTGATGTAGTTACCGAATGGGACGGTTTACCTGTTTACAGATGCAAAATCATGAAGTATGAAGAAGGCGAGTTTGTTAAAGAACATGTTGACAGTCAATGGATGTGCCA
>Ga0208428_1001015_pt1 | contig 12090 bp, 10 predicted proteins | sample DEB08_DNA_11_FD_184535 | JGI IMG/M metagenome (GOLD analysis project Ga0208428, IMG submission 184535) | Aqueous microbial communities from the Delaware River and Bay under freshwater to marine salinity gradient to study organic matter... | ecosystem: Environmental > Aquatic > Marine > Coastal ... | reverse complement strand
CTTTGGCAGAAGAGCCCGGTTTCGTCCGTAAGCCAATTCTCAGTGGTTCCGATCCCGATCCAGTCGACCAGGGCCAGCTGTGGAGCACGACTCTTTCAGTTGATGCCGACTTGGTGGGGGTCAGCTACGCCTTCTACGACTACACCGGCACCGCCGGCACTTACAACGCCGCCGCAGCGGGTGGAACGGTTGGGGGCATTGAAAACACCCCCGGCACCTACACGATCAAGGCTCGTGCAGCGTGGCCATTCGGCATCTCGGATGAGCTGACGCTGAACGTGATCGTGAACGCCTTCACGCTGAACCAGAACACGATGTTCGGCGGAATTGACGGCTTGCAGGGCCGCGTCAACCATTCGAGCAGCGACGTTGCAACCTACATCGCAGTTGAGGGTGCATTTGCCAACGACGGTTCCGGTTATGTCTGGGACATCGACGGCAGTGTCCAGGCCAACTGTGCCAACTCGATTGCTTTTTACGAGTACACCACGGACAAGCTGATCGGCTTCCGTGTCAGCAGCAGCAACGTCGTTGAAGGCGTTTACCTGGCTATCGGCGTCACCTCACTCCCCACCCAGGGTGCGGCAATGCCGAGCAGCTACACCAACATCATCACCACCACCAGCCAGAAGGACGCGGCCATCGGTTCTTCTGTGCTGGGCCGTAAATTCCCGCTGGTCGCTTACTACAGCTTGGGCGCAGGTTCTCAGCATTATCTGACGCTGACGCCATCCAGCACTGAGTTTGACGGCTTCGGTTCCAAAACTCAGGACTGGTCATTTGGTTTCCGCCTGGTCGACGACTGGGTGTCCAACGGTTACGCCAGTCAGCTGCTTGCGCCAAGCGACAGCAACTTGTTCTTCGTCAACGCAATCACCGGCTTCGGCATCGGCTCCTCGCCTTACGAGTACATCCATTACGGCAACGCCACAAGCGGTCCGTTCAGCACCAGCACCAACGGCGCAACCTGGAACATCGCCACCAACAACTGGTTGATCGGCAACGCGGGTGATCTGGTGGTCGTCACTTATGACGGCACCGGCACCGACACCTACAAGGTTTACGTCGAGGGCGTGCTGATTTACAGCAGCACTGACGTAGACACCTACATGCCGACCGGCGCCACCAGCCCGACCAGTCTGGAGTTCGGCAACTTTGCACGAGCCAACGGAGTCACCGGCTACCCCGCCAACTACAACAAGCTAGCCGGCTGGTACGCCCGCCTGAACTACATCTTCACGAGCGTCGGCACCGCCTTTAACCAGACCCAAGTCACTGAGCTAACCAGCAACAAGGCTGACCTGACCGCGTCGACCAACTACGGCTCGATCGATACCCTTGGCACCTTCACCTCCTCTGGAGTGGAGAACACCAAGGGCAGTGTCACCTACGCACGAGGCGACTTCAGCTTCTAAGCGTCGAGGTCAGGAGCTGCTTTTTCAGGAGCAGCCTCCTCGACTACTACCTTTCACCCAATCAGATGCTTCATCAATATAAATACTAGGAAGCATTGTTAAAATGCTTCCCTTGTAACCGCTTTTACGCAAAGATTGTGTAATAAAACCAGCAAAGTTATGTGCCAAAATTACAATATTATCTGGATTGTCTGACAAGAAAAATTCACGACTATGCACTTTCATGCCAGTTCCCGGAATAAATTTACCTTGCTTGTGAGGTGTGTCATCTACAATATAAGCATCTTCTCCATTAAAACCGTAAGTTTTTAAAGCATTTAGGTATACACAACCTTTGGCTGCAGCACCAAAAAATACAGTTTTACCTTTTAACTTATTTAAAAAAACAGCATCCTCCAACATCTTTAGATTACAGTTAGAGTAAAAACTATTGTAATCAAAAGCTTCTTCTTCTGCAATAAACTTTTCTGCTTGTTCTGTATCAGCATAAACATCTTTATTTGTTACCCATAAGCGCATTGATCCGCCATGAATATCTTGCTCTTCTGCGTGATAAATTTTAAGGCCAAATTGGGAAAATAATTTTTTTAACGGTTTGACAAGCCAATAGTAATAATGTTCATGATAGAACTGATCAAACTGTAAAGTTTGAATCGTTCGCAACGTATACGGAAACTCAAGAATCCAAGTGCCATCAAGTTTTTCAGCAATGCCCTCTACAAATTTCACTGCATCTGGAGTGTGCTGAAACGCATTAGTTGTAAAGATAAGATCGGCTTTTGGCACATCTGTATCTTTATTAAAGTAATCATTGATATAAGTAATGCCAGCTTCTTCGTTTAACGTACGAAACGTTTGACTAGCATCAACGTTATACAAATTTAGTTTTTCATCAGTTTGTGACTGTAAAGCTTTCAATAAAGTTCCGTCATTACCACCAATATCAATAATTGTGTCATGTCTCAGATGAGCTACCTTATGCCAAAGAGCACGGCAATGTTGAATATATGGCATGCTAATGCCACTAAAGTACAAATAATCTTTGTACAATTCATCACTAGGCACTGCCGTATCTAGTTTAATTGTTAAATCACCATCAATTAAAGCGCAAAGTGGATACTGTTTTGCTGCAAGAGCTGCTTCTTTGCTACGACAAAGATTATTTACTAAAGGTTGTAAACCTAAATTCAATAAAATTTTTTCACCAACGAAGTTCTTCTCTTCTTTCTGGATCGAAGTTCCAATATTCGACTCCGACAGGGAGGTCAAAGGGTTTGACATAGATTTCTTTATTGGGCGCACCGCCCCATTTCTTTAAATAATACTCATAATTCTTCTGAAATGTATACTGATTTTTCTTTTTAAACTCTTCTGAGCTATTTAAAGTGCTTGATCTATCATGTTCAGCTGTTAATGGCAATGACTCAACCCGAATTTTTGGAAAGATATTAGAGCTTACCTGAATACGACGACGGTAATCATTGTCTTCAAAATAACCAGGGAAAAAGTTTTCGTCTAAAAAACCCACGGCTTTTAATAAAGCAGGTGTAAAAACAAAACCGCACATTGCATCCATGCCTGCACCAAGGAAAGCGCCATCTAAATCATCAATACGTGCTAATAATTTTTTATACTCATTAGGCTTTGGCCACCAGTCAAAGCCAGTTATTACCCAGTGGGCACAATCAGTATTGTCACGTATGATCTGATTAACTGAGCCAGGGTAGCCAGCGTTCTGGTTATTTTGTACTACAACAACCTGTTCAATATGAGGATATTTTTTATTGATATGGTTTTCGCAAATCTGATCAATGGCTACTTCTACAGAAAGATCTTTTCCTTCTGAGTTGTCCACAATGTAGTAGCGCTTGACAGGCACATCAATTGATTTGATGTGTCTCAAAAGCTTCTCACCTTGGACAAGAATTGGAACACCAACAAGATCCAAACGGCTCATGCAATAAAAAAGATATACGCTACACTCAACTTAATATATAAGTATTAACTTTGGACACCAACCAAAAATCTGAGACAGTTTTTGATATCTATAAGCGTGATCCAGATGAATTTAATCGTTTAAACAGCAAGCCCGCGCGTGTCACAATCCACGGTAAACGGCATTATGAAACGCCATTTAACACTGGACCAGCTGCTTCTGTAACTACAATTATTTCTGAAACTGCATCAGAAGCCAACAAAAAAAAGTTGGAGATGTGGGCTAAAAACAATCCAGGGGCTAAAGAAGCTGCAGCAGAACGTGGTACGGCGATACATAGCTGTATGGAGATGTACCTGAAACAAGAAGCCTTTGACGTTCCTGAGGAGTATGCAGATTTCTGGACTGGTATGCCAGACATTCTCGACCAATTCCAAGAGGTGCTTTGGGCCGAAACACCGATGCGTGCTGACCACCAGTTTGCTTTATCCGAAGACGGTATCGGGCGTGTGTGGGGACGGGACGAGGAAGAGAGACCATGGGTTGGATCACCTGACATCATTGGTGTAGCAGGTAACAAACTGACGCTTGCTGACCTCAAAACCAGTGTAAAACCCTATTCCAGGTGGTGGCCTAAAGATTTAGAAAAAGGTTGTACTGAATGGAGAGACCGTCTCAGCGGATACATGAAATTTCAGAAGTGCTGTCTACAGCTAGGTGCTTATGCTTTAGGTATTGAGCAAACACTCAACATGAAAGTGCAACAAGCTGCAATCATTGTGTCAACACCTGCTGATACACAACTTTTTAAAATTACCCGTAACCACTTAAATATCTGCCAAGAAAAATGGCTAAAAGTAGTTAATGAATACTACAGCGATCTTAACAACTGTGTTGTATATGATCGAGATTTAATTTGATTTATGCATTTGTTGTTTTGGATTCAAACTTAAAAATAGGATTGTTGAAATAATTTTGTAGATACTCATTAAAGTAATCAGATGTAAGACGTTTTTCTTCTGCCTTAGGGGCAACGGTGGCATAATAATTATCGTCGTCTTTTGCTTCATCCATAAAGGCATCGTAATCAAACCGTGTGCCACCTCTGGGATCTATAGCATTTGCCCTTAGCATAAGAGCATCAATATCAGCTTCTTGATTTTTCCTAAGATCTTCATAAGCTTTTTCGCTAAGAGCATTAGCATTTGAATAATCTACATTAGAAATTTTATCAATTAAAGCTTGAAACTCTTTACCGCCAAACGACATGATCTAACTCATTCTATAAATCTATTTTAAAGCTAAGAAATATAAACATAAATTTTATTTATAAAACAACAAACTCTTAATTTTTATTGGATTCGGTCAGCGTAAGATATTAGAACACAACAGAGCGGCCCCATGGATATTCGTATTTCCTCGGGGCAGTGGATCACAGCAATCTCCAACGCTATGCTAAGAGCTGGCGATGGTGACTGTTTTCTGCTGCCATCAAACGCTCATTTACATGCTTATGAAATAGCAAAAAATTCCACAAAACAAGAAAAAACATTTAAAGTAAAGATCGAACCATGAGCAACATGTCAGCTACATCTCTGCAACCAGGGGAAATAAATCTTGGCTTGGTCCCAGTAGATTGGCCGTTGACTCCAATTGGCGATAACAAAAACCCTTATTTATTAGGTTGGCAAAATAAACCACAAACAATTGAAGAAATAAAAAAAGAAATCGAAAAAGGTACTTGTAAAGGTATTGGTTTAATATCTGGTCCTGTTTACAATGAACCATACGGTTTAGTCTGGGTTGATGTCGATGGCCCCACTGTTTATGACACAATTAAAATTGAATCCGGCCTGACGATAGAAACGGCTCTCCCTAAAACGCTCACAATTCTCAGTGGTCGTGAAGGGCGAGAACGTAAACTCTACAAAGTCCTTAAAAAAGACTGGAAAAAATTCATTCGAAATAAATACCAATGGCATGCAAACGGAGAGCGTGAAAAACTTGAGGTGCTTTGGAAACGTCATCAGGGTGTCTTGATGGGTTTTCATCCTGATACAGATGGATATTTCACTAAGCCTGATGAAGATTTTCAATTTGTCAACCAGCTTCCTGAAATTCCAGGGTGGATATTAAAAAGTATTGAGAAAAAAAATAACCTACAAGGCAGGCCGGCTGAAGGTGTTAGCAGAACATTTGGTCCTAACTTTGCGTTCAATAGTAAAATTGGCCTTGATAGAACCATTAAAGAAGCTAAAGAAGCACTCTGGAAAATGCCTCCAGAAGCTGCTGATGATTATGATATCTGGATTGCTGTTGGACAATCTTTACATTCAGCTGATGATTCCCTATTAGAAGAATGGGATGAATGGTCTAAACAGTCAGATAAATATCAAAATGGTGAATGCCAACGACGCTGGGAATCTTTCACTAAAGGGGGTGGTATAACTCTTGGTACATTATTCCATCATGCAAAAGATTATGGTTGGACCCCTAATCAGGACTATCGAGCAATGGGTCCTGATGATGACCTGTTAGACGAAGGCAGCAAACTTTTAGAAAAATTTTTAAACGATATCAACGTTATGGCAGTAGAAACAAAAGAAAATAAACAACCTTTTCAAGCTCAAAAAGAAAATAACGTCTTAACAACAGAACCATCTAAGAAAGGTAAGGGACGTAGAAATGCATCTAAACACGATGTAACCCGTGCTCTTATTCGTACATATCAAGGCAACTTACTTTTTGATCCAATCATTAATCGTTTTGTTTATTACGATTGGAATAAAGAAATGCATGGTCTTTGGGAGACCATGGAAGAAGTTGAGATGCGTAATGATATCTGGAAACGTTTAGAGTCTTTTACTACTCAAGAAAATTCATTACTGCCTAACGGTTTTGATCGTGCATATGTCAAAGATATGTACGATTCAATGGCAGATATTTTAATTGAACGTAACTGGGAGCAAGACCCTAATAAAGTCTTATTCAGTAACGGTATCTTTAACATTGTCACCAGGGAATTTAGGCCTGTACGCAAAGAAGACCGTATGCGTCATGCACTACACTTCCCTTACAATGAACACAACAAATGTCCACTTACTATCCAGTGGCTAACCTTTACTCAATACAATGACGAAGAACGTGTTCAACTCTTAAGGGCGTGGATGCGTGCAGTCTTAGTTGGTGCACATAATGTCCAGCGTTTTCTTGAAGTTGTAGGCCCAGGTAAATCTGGTAAGTCTAGCTTTATGACACTATGTCATGCATTAGTTGGTCGTGATAACGCAGCTGTTTCTAACCTTGATCGGCTAGAAAAAAATCGCTTTGGTCTTTCCAGTGTTGCTGGTAAAAAGCTATTAATGTTCAATGATGTTGAACGCTACGGTGGTAACGTCGCAAACCTCAAAGCAATTGTTGGTGGTGATGAAGTTGTCGCTGAACATAAGTTCGGCGGAGAAGAAAAATTTGTGTTTAAAGGCATGGTCATGATGACTGCCAATGAGCAAATTGCAACAACAGATGCTACCTCTGGTCTTCAGCGCAGGCGTCTTACTATTCCTTTTGATCGTGTGTTTCGTGGCAGTGTAGAAGAACAAGTTGTTTTAATTGCACACCGTAATGACGGGACACCATACGGAAAACTGGCTCATGAATTACCAGGGATTGTTAACTGGTTACTTGAAATGCCAGAGAAAGACATGTGTGAATACCTCATCAAAACTAACGAAAAAGTTGCTTATTACAAAGAAACCAGTACCAAACAACTGACTCGTAGCAACAACATTATTGATTGGTTACATCACAACACAATTTTTGTTCCTAACGCAAAGTCAATCATTGGTGATGCCAAGCCTGCACCTAAAGATGCACTAACCTTCTATGCTTCATCTGATCAAAAACTCTATGCAAACTACTGTGAATTTTGCCGTAACAACAATGTTGGCATGCAGGCACGATCACGTTTTGATGTCAACCTTCTTGATATCTTGAATCATCAGTTAAGCCTTAACATCTATAAAAATGACAAGCGCACTGTCTCATTATTTAATATCAGGATTAGACAAATTCAAATGGATGATCACTATCCATCTATTGTTGACCTTGCATTAAACCCAGATAAATACCGTGATATTTATGGAGATGTGCAAATACGTTACGGTAGTAAAAAATAAGATAGTATTAGAGCAGTAGTTAATAATTTTAATGACTAAAAAACCAAAGATTTTGTGGTCTGGCGATATTGTTGCCCGTACTGGTTTTGCTCGTGTAACCGAAAATTTGATTACACGTTTAAAAGATCATTACGAAATCGTAGTGCTTGGCAATAATCATTGGGGAGATCCTTGTCAGTTTGACAAAGAATTTAAAATCTACCCTTCCTCTAATCGTTTCCAACAAGAGCCGTTTGGTGTACAACGTATTCGCGATATTGTTGTAACGGAAAAACCTGACATTGTTTTTGTTAATAATGATTGTTGGATTGTTAACCAAATCTATGAGCAAATTAAAGATATCCATGGGCAAGGTTTATTTAAATTCATTGCTTACATGCCTATGGATTCTTATGCGTGGACTGGATCACTAACTACTCATTCCAATGTTTGGGACGAGGTAATCTGCTACACCGACTTTGGTGCAAATGAGTTTAAACGTGCAGGTATTACAAAAGATGTTCATGTTATTCCTCATGGCATTACGGCAGGGCAGTTCTATCCACTAGATAAAAAAGCATGCCGTAAACGTCTTAATATTCCAGAAGATGCTTTTGTTGTCTTTAATGGCAACCGTAACCAAGCACGTAAACGAATTGACATTACTATTGACGCATTTGCTCGGTTTAGTGTTAATAAACCAAATACACGACTTTATTTACACATGGGAATGAAAGATCAAGGTTGGGATATCCAATCTTTGTTCTCACGTCAAATGCAACGGAATGCTGAAGACCCTAGCAACCGTTTGATTATGACAAGTCCAACACCTCAACCTCCTTCTGTTCCCGTTGAAATTCTAAACGTTATCTATAACGCCTGTGATGTAGGCGTTAATACATGTAAGGGAGAAGGTCACGGACTGGTTAACCATGAGCATGCAGCCTGTGGCGTGCCACAAATTGTGCCTAACCACACCAGCCTGAAGGAGATCTTTGAGGGTGCTGCACCATTAATCGACAACTGCTTTATGGATGTCGATATGAATTTCAATCGAGACATGCCGGTACCAAGCGCTGAGCATTTGGCAGAACTGCTCGAACAGATTTACACCGATAAAGATTACCGCGATCAAGTCGGTAAAGACTGTTATGCACGCGCCACAGATCCCAAGTATCAGTGGGACAATATTGCGACTCAATTTAAAACGGTCTTTGACCAGGTAATGAAGCCTGCTGTCGAAGTAGAAAAGCCAATTATTAAAAAACCTAAACGACGCAAGACAAAATCCACAGCTGAAGTTTGAACCTGCTATAGGGAAAAATAATTTTTAAGGGGCTTGAAAGGCCCCTTTTTTCATGCGACCACCAAGTTCACCGGGAACTGCTGAACTTTTTTGAACTTTTGCTGAACTTTTACCAGTGGGATCCATTGCAAGAGAATGAGTCTTATTGAGACTCATCGAGTTGAGGTAGTTCAGACCCCTTTTTTATTCTAAGCAGGTGGATATGTAGGTTATTTTGGCGACACATGAGACTAATTTGAGACAACATATCTCATGTCAGGACTCGTAAGACGCCAAAAAAACCGGCATCTTCTCTATAAAAGAAATATAAATGAACTAGCTTTTACCCCCTCAACTCACTAGATCCCTTTTGCCGCAATGGATTTGGCTATGCCCAACTCGCTCTGAACTTTTCTGAACTTTCTCAACTTGAATCAACCCCTGGTCCTTGTTGATCGTGGATCTCCTGGATAAAATACGGACATGGCTAATCCACGGGCAGATCGTCCTTACCTGCGGCGAGAAGCACTTCAGTCGCTAAATTTCCGGGTGTTAAAGCCCAAATGCCCCTTAGAAGATCAGGGGTATTACATCGGGTTTCCCTGTACCAGGGGGCATACTATTCGTGATCAGACACGTCACTGGTGTTATCACTGTGTTCAAAGTATTCAAAGCAATATCTGTGGGGCTGATTTTAATTATATGGATCATCAATTCCGTAAACGTGGACATGATTTTTTTATTGATGTACTTGATGAACGTGGTTTATTAAAAGACGGAAAACCAATTCCTAACTTTCATAAGCAATGTTGGATTAGAGAAAAACCTTTAGGTAAAGGTGATCGTATGGATTGGTACACCTGGCAATCACTGAACACTAATCGCATTACACGTCATATTTTGCCGCATAAAGTAATGTATACCTTGTTTTGGGGTGACATTGGCAAGATGTCTGTAACCAGATCTTGTGGTAACAAAGAATGTTTAAATCCTTTACATTTATCTAGTACATGGAATGTGCGTAAGCCATCTCTAAAATTAGATTATTTAGATATAGATATTAATCCAGATAAGGTAGCTGAGTTTGACTCTAGGGCTTATTTTGGTTTAACTGTTGATGATATTGTTAAACGTGAATATAAAATTAAAATTCAATCTGCTTGTTTGCTTGTTGATTCTGTTATACCAAAACAAAAAAATTTAATTGAAATTACTTGGTCTGATTTACAAAATAACGAATCATAGAATAGATAATAGTGAAAGTGCTATAAAGCACCCGGAATGGGCGGATGACGTATCCAAACTTTTCGCAAAGAGAAAGATCACAATCTAATCCTTTAAATCTTGGTCGATTTAGTCAAACTTCTTTGCGTTTATTAACAGGGTCCTTGGGCCCTAAAAGCCAAATCATAGAAGGAGGATATGGTAATTATACATATAATCATTGGTTCAAAGTTACTTTAGATTTACCTGCTTGGATTATTTTAATTAAAGCTGGTAGTAATTTGTCTACTGGTCAAGGTACACCTCGTAGTTTATTTAACGATATCTCAACACGTTTTTCTTTTGGTGTTTATGACTTAAATAAAAATCCTATTCAAGGACGCATTATTCATCAAGAACCCCAGGCTTATTGGGGGCACGTTGCTGGTGCAAGATCAGATTTATATAACACATCAGATGTTAATCGTGTTGACAAAGATGATGAGATGTTTTTTGAGCTCGAACCTGGGAGCTATCTTATTTGTATTTCATCTGAGCGTAATGAAGGATTTAACTATGCAGCTGGATTAGTTATTGAATTTCCTTCTGATGATAATCAATTCATCTTATTGGAAGATAATTCTATTTCTTACATGCTGCAAGAAAATATTTTGCAGTCTAGTGGCGGTGGAGTTTTTATTGAAATTCCTTCTAATATTAATTCTAGCTATACATTAGATGAATATAGTGCTTACAGTGTTACCTATGCATCAATTGGTAGTAGTTATTTTATTCAGGTTAATAACAAAAACCCAGTAACAAGTGGCAATATTTCTTGGATTATTGGTCCTGATTTAGGTCAATCTGATGTTAATCCATTAGACTCTCGTATTTTGTTAGATGCTACAGAAAATTGGTCACTTACTTTCCACGAACATTCATTAAGCGAATGGAAGGCGGCATGGGAGCGCGAACATTCGCAAGATGATAAATTTCCAAGTGCTGTTTTTGCTCCATATGCAAATGCACAGTAAAATAAGTTAACAATTAAAAAGATTATGATTAATCCAGTTGTTAGTTTTGGTAGTGATTTAATTCGAGCATACTGGAAAGGCAAAGCAAAAGTAGAAGAAAAAGATAAACGTTTAACTCCTGCACAAATTTTTGAACAATACTGCGAAGAAGAGCCATGGCAGTTAGAATGTCGCATCTATGATGTCTAAATAATGGTTGAGGAGTGGCGTCCTGTTGTTGGCTATGAGGGTTTGTACGAGGTAAGTAGCCTGGGCCGGGTGCGTAGTGTTGATCGTGTCGTTGTTGGTTCTCGTGGGTGCCAAAAACCTTTAAAAGGTAAGCTATTAAAACAACATGCACATCCTAAAAATATTTATATTAAAGTACGACTCTCTAAAGAAGGACAACACAAAAATTGGGATGTCCACCGTTTAGTAGCTTTTGCTTTTTTAGGTTCGCCTCCCGAAGGACATATTGTTTGTCACGGCCCAAAAGGCAGACGTTGTAATGAGATTACAAATCTTTCTTGGGGAACTAGAGAAAAAAATAATGGTCCCGATATGCTTCGAGACGGAACTTTACAACATGGAGAAAAAAGTCGTTTTGCAAAATTAAATAAAATGCAAGTTAAAGTTATTCGTCGTCTGCTTGAAAGCAAGACAATGACACAAAAAGAAATCGGTGATATATTTGGCGTAAAGCAAGTCAGCATTAGCAAAATCAAGGTGGGCAGTACATGGCAACACTGATTACTAACATTCCGCCTGTGCGCTGTCGTGATGGTTTTGGTGAGTATGTTCTTGGTTATTGGGTCTCTGTTAAGTCCATTCCGGGGCGGGCATTTTATTTCGAAACGTATTTACCTGAGTATTCGGCAAAATTTGACAAACTTCCGATCTCTGCATTTTTAATGTGGGATCCTGATCATCCGCACGAGCCTAAAAAACCTGATCCAGATCTGCCATTAGAAGAACTTCAATTTTGGAATTGCTTTAGTTATGACATTACCACTTTGGAAAAAAATCTTACCTACACGATGGGTTGGGAAGTCAGAACCAAAACTCACGGTACAATCTCCGGTGA